>Ga0187892_10001663_pt1 | contig 49239 bp, 59 predicted proteins | sample MA1701073metaG_FD_139345 | JGI IMG/M metagenome (GOLD analysis project Ga0187892, IMG submission 139345) | Bio-ooze microbial communities from a basaltic lava cave in the Kipuka Kanohina Cave System on the Island of Hawaii, USA - MA170107-3 metaG ...
CCAGGACCTGCAGATCTCCTCGCGCGGCTTCGGCGGCCGCTCGAGCTTCGGCATCCGCGGCCTGCGCCTCATCGCCGACGGAATTCCGGCGAGTTTTCCCGACGGCCAGGGCCAGGTCTCGCACTTCGATCTCGGCTCGGCCGAGAGGATCGAAGTGCTGCGCGGGCCCTTCGCGGTGATGCACGGCAACGCGGCGGGCGGCGTGCTGCAGATTTTCACCGAACGCGGCGCGCCGGGTCTCGGCGCGGACCTGGCACTCGGCTCCTTCGGCATGAGGCGCGCCAGTCTGCAGGCCGGGACCGAATCCGGCCTGGTCAGCGCTTCCCGGTTCCATACCGACGGCTACCGCCAGCACAGCGCGGCCGACCGGACGCAGATGAACGCGAAATTCATCCTGCCCGTAGGCGCTGCCAGCAGCCTCACGCTGGTCGCGAACGCATTCGACAGCCCGAACGTGCAGGACCCGCTCGGCCTGACGCGCGCGCAGATGAACGCCGATCCACGGCAGGTCGCAGCCCCCGCCCTGCTGTTCGACACGCGCAAAAGCGCGGCGCAACACCAGCTCGGCGCCGTGTTCGCGCACCAATTCTCCGGCTGGACCTTGAACGCCAGCCTGTACGCGGGCCAGCGCGAAGTGCGGCAATATCTCGCGATCCCGCTCGCGACGCAGGCTGCCCCAAGCCATTCGGGCGGGGTGGTGGACCTCGAGCGCGGCTACGGCGGCGGCGCGCTGCGCCTGACGCGCGACGCCAACCTGCTCGGCAAGCCCTTCACGGTCATCGCCGGCGGCGAGATCGAGCGCATGAGCGAGCGCCGGAAGGGCTTCATCAACGACAGCGGCAGCATTGCCGGCCTGAAGCGCGATGAGGACGACCGCGTGTCCTCGGCGGGTGTCTACGCGCAAGGCGAATGGCGCTTCAGCGAGCGCTGGATCGGGATTGCCGGCCTGCGCGCCAACCGCGTTGCGTTCCGTACCGCGGACTATTTCCTCGCGCCGGGCAACGGCGATGACAGTGGCGCTAGAAGCTACCGCGCGCTCACTCCGGTCGGCGGGATTCTTTTCAAGCTCTCCACTGCTACGACGCTCTACGCCACCGCCGGGCGCGGCTTCGAAACGCCCACCTTCGCCGAGCTTGCCTACCGCACTGCCGGCGCGGGAATGAACTTCGGCCTCAACGCCGCCCGCAGCCGCCACCTCGAGGCCGGCCTGAAGACGATCCTGGCGGAGCGCCTGCGGCTGAACGCAGCGCTGTTCGACATCGACACGCGCGACGAAATCGCCATCGAAAGCAGTTCAGGCGGCCGCGCCACCTTCAAGAACGCCGGCCGCACGCGCCGCAGCGGGATCGAGCTGGGCGCGAGCGCCGCGCTGCCGCTCGGCTTTGAAGCGGCGCTCGCCTGGACGCGGCTGGAAGCAAAGTTCCTCGAAAGCTTCGGCTCGGTCGCCGGCTCGCCGGCCGTGGCCGTGCAGGTGCCCGCGGGCAGCAGGCTGCCGGGTGTGCCGCGCTCCAGCTTCTACGCCGAACTGCGCTGGCGGCATGCGCCGAGCGGCTTCACGGCGGCGCTCGATCTGCAGCGCAAGGCGCGCGTCTGGGTTGACGACCGCAACAGCGAGGCCGCCGATGCTTACGGCATCGCCAGCCTCGCTGCCGCCTTCCAGCAGCGGCATGAGCATTGGCGCTTTGCGCAGTTCCTGCGTGTGGAAAATCTCACGAATCGCCGCTACGCCGGCTCGGTGGTGGTCAACGACGCTAATTTGCGCTTCTTTGAGCCCGCACCGGGCCGCAATATCGTGATCGGCGCACAGGCGAAGCTCGGCTTCTGACGTAGTATCGTCCCTCGGGTGCGAGGAGCGATGGACGAGATACTCGACGGCAAGTCGGTCATGGTGGTCGACGACACTTCGGTCGCGCGCATGCTGGTGGCCGACATCCTGCAAGCCACCGGCTGCAGGGTCATCGAAGCCGACAGCGGCGAGCAGGCGATGCAACTCGCGCGCGAGGCGCCGGTGGACGCGTTCCTGCTCGATATCCGGTTGCCCGACATGAATGGCATCGAGTTGTGCCGGGGATTGCGCGCGATGGAGGCCAACCGCAGTGCGCCGATCATCTTCGTCACCGCGCTTGACCAGCGCGAAGTGCTGCAGTGGGCGATCGAGGCAGGGGCGGACGATTTCATCCAGAAGCCGCCGCACGCGATGGTGCTGCGGCGCCGGCTCGCCAACCTGCTGCAAAAGTCCGCCTACCTCAGGCAGTCCGAACTGATCAGCCTCTCGCTGCAGCGCTACGTCTCGCCGCGCACCGAAAAGATCGCCCGCGCCTACGCCGTCACCGGCGTCCTGCCCGCGCCGCTGCGGCAGAACGTCTGCGTCCTGTTCTCCGATGCGCGCGGCTTCACTGAAATGAGCCAGGACCTGAAGCCCGAAGCGCTGTTCGAGAGCCTGAGCAGCCATCTCGCCGCGCAAGTTCATCTTGTCTACCAGCACGGCGGCTACATTGACAAGTATTCCGGCGACGGCATCATGGCGGTGTTCGACGACGACGACATGGCGCGCAAATGCTGCGCCTGCGCGCTCGACATCCTCGAGCGCTCCGCGCAGCTGGCCGCGCAGCAGGGTCCGCGCGGTTTTCGCCTCGGCATCGGCATCCACAAGGGCGACGCCATCGTGGGCAACCTGGGCTCGAGCGAACACTTCGACTACACCGTGATCGGCAAGACCGTGAACCTGGCGGCGCGTTTCTGCGGCCTCGCCAATCAGTCCATCGTCGCCTCGCAGGCGATGCGCGACGCGGTCGCCACCGCCCCGGGGTTCGCCTTCCACGCCGGCCGCCCCGTCGCCATCCGCGGCTTCCGGGATCCCGTGACGGTCTACGATTTGCAGCGCCCGGTGGCGGGCGGCGCGTAAATCGGCGCCCGGCCGGCTTTAGAGCCGCTTGGCAACCTCTTCCAGCATCACCTCGGTCGCGCCGCCGCCGATGGATTGCACCCGGGCGTCGCGGTACATGCGCTCGATGGCGGATTCCTTGAGATAGCCGAAGCCGCCGTGGAACTGCAGGCAGTCGTAGACGACCTCGTTCAGCAGTTCCGCGCAGTAGGCCTTGGCCATCGAGACTTCCTTGACGCAGTCGCGGCCCTGCGCATCGAGCGCCGCCGCATGCAGCACCAGCTGCCGCCCCGCTTCGACTTTTGCCGCCTGCAGGGCGAGGCGCTGGCGGATCGCCTGCTTGTCCCAGAGCGGCGCGCCGAAGGCCTTGCGCCCGCGCACGTACTCCAGGGTGAGCTCGATGGCGCGCGCCGCCTCGCCCATGGCCATCGCGGCGATCGCAATTCGCTCGTTCTGGAAATTCTTCATTACCGCGTAGAAGCCCTTGCCTTCCTCGCCGAGCAGGTTGGCCGCGGGCACGCGGCATTCGTCGAAGACGAGCTCCGCAGTGTCGGATGAGCGCCAACCCATCTTGTCGAGCTTGCGGCCGACCGAGTAGCCCTTCATTCCCTTTTCGACGATGAACATCGAAATGCCCTTGCTCCCCGCGGCCGGTTCGGTCTTGGCGGCAACGAACACCAGGTCGGCGAGCGCGCCGTTGGTGATGAACATTTTCGACCCCGTCAGCACCCAGTCGCCGCCCTCGCGCCGCGCACGGGTGCGGATCGCCTTTACGTCGGATCCGGCATCGGGCTCGGTGATGCCGACCGCGGTAATCAGCTCGCTCGAAACGATGCGCGGCAGGTAGGCCTTGATCTGCGCCGCAGATCCCGCGTTGACCAGGTGCGGCGAGGCCATGTCGGTATGCACCAGCACCGTGATGGCGAATCCGCCGAAACTGGAGCGTCCGAGTTCCTCGGCGAGCAGCGCCGTGGCGCGCGCGTCCAGCCCGCCGCCGCCGAATTCTTCGCCATAGCGCAAGCCGAGAAAGCCGAGCTTGCCCATTTCCCGCAGCACTTCGCGCGGTACGAAGCCCTGCTCTTCCCACGCGGCGGCTCTCGGCACCACTTCGTTTTCGACGAAACGCCGGATGCTGTCGCGCAGCAGGCGCAAAGTGTCGTTGTCCATGCCCTTATGGTAGGCGATGCGCCGCCAGGCGGCGGCGGAAATCGAGCGCGAGGAGCGGCAGGCCGAGCGCGGCGACCACGAACACCGGTTGCGTGCCAACGCTGTCCACCGCATGGGAGGCGAGCCAGATGCCCATCGACTGGCCGGTGAACAGGAAGAAGGCGAACAAGGCCACTGCCGCGCCGCGCGTTTCCGGAGCCATCTGCGTCGCGTGCACCTGCAGAGTGTTGTGCAGCATGTAAAAGCCGATGCCCAGCGCAAGAATGCACGGAGCCGCAGCGCCCGCGGCAGGCGCGGCCGCCAGCCCGAGGTAGCCCGCACCAAGCAGCAACCCGCCGGCCAGCACCATGCCGCGCTCGCCCAGCATCGGAACCAGCCGCCCGGCGACGCTCGCGTAGAGCAGCCCGCCGAGTGCCGTGAGCGCAAGCAGCGCGCCGCTTGCCGCCAGCCCGAGGCCGAAGTGCAGGTGCGCGTGGTAGGCGACGAAGGCGTGCGCTCCAGAGAGCAGCGCGCCTTCCACGAACACGGTGCCCAGCACCACCCGCACCCAGGGCCGGCGTGTCAATGCAGCCATGCGCAGGAAGGACTCCGAGAGCAGGTGCGCAGGTTCCTGCCCCGCCCCGGCAGACGCGTTGCCGCGCAATTCGACCCACAGCAGGATCGCCACCAGCGTGTACAGGCCGGCGAGCGCGTAAAACACCGCCTGCCAGCCGTAGCGCTCGCCCAGCCAGCCTGCCGCCATGACCGAGAGTGCAATGCCGAACATGTGGCCGATCAGGAAGCGCGCAAGCACCGGCTGGCGGCGTTCGTAAGGCACCGCATCGCCGATCCAGGCCATGGCGAGCGGCACGATCGCACCCACCAGCGCGCCGGTGGCGAAACGCGCGGCAATCAGCAGCGGCAGCGAGGGCGCCAGCGCACAGGCAAGATTGCCCGCAGCCGCGAGGGCGGTAACCCAGAACACCATGCGGTATTTGCCGATGCGGTCGCCGAACGGGCCGTGCACCAGTTGCAACAGGCCGTAAGCGACCGCGAAGGCGGTGATCACGGCAGCGGCGCCGCCCGCGGTGCTGCCAAAGGTCTGCGCGAGCAGCGGCAGCAGCGGATCGGTCGCGCGCATTGCTGCCGCGCTGGCAAACGCAGCCAGCGAGAGGATGACGACGGCGCGGCTGCTCAGGCGGAGAACCGCGCAGCGAACTCGCTCGCGTTCAGCGGCAGGCCCGGGAAGTAGCCCTGCATGCGGTCGCACTCGATCTCGGCCAGCCGCGCCGCCACCGCCTCACTCTCGACGCCCTGGGCGACCACGGTCATCCCCAGCGCGTGGCCGAGATCGATCATCGAGCGCACCGCGCGCTCGTGCTGCGCGTTGACGTCGATGTCATGCACCAGCGAGCGCGCGATCTTGACCTCGTCCAGCGGCATCGCCGACAGGCGGTCGATGGACGAATAGCCGGTGCCGAAATCATCCAGCGACAGGCGCACGCCGCTCTCGCGCAAGCGGTGCAGGCATTGCGTCACCTCCGCCGAATTGCCGAGCAGCGCGCCTTCGGCGATTTCGATTCCCAGCCGGCCGGGCGGAATGCCCCAGCCGCGCAGGCCGCGTTCGACCAGGTCCGGCAGGTCGAGTTCGAGCAGGTTGTGCGGCGACAGATTCACGCTCACCGGGACCGTAAGCCCGCCGCGGCCGAAGTCCGCGCAGGCGCGCATCGCATGGTCGAGCACCCACCATGACACCTCGGTGATCATTTCGGCAGATTCGGCATAGGCGACCAGGCGCTTGGGCTCGACTTCCCCCAGTTCGCTGTCCTCCCAGCGCAGCAGGCTCTCGGCGCCGGCCAGCTTGCGGCTGCGCACATCGAACTGCGGCTGGAAAGCGAGATCGAAGTGGTCGGCGTCGAGCGCGGCACGCAGGCGCGCGCCGTAGGCATGGGCGCTCGCCTGCCGCTCTTCCATCGCGGCGGAATACAGCGCGACCCGATCGGGCGCGACCGGCGCGGCCTGGCAAGCGAGCTTCGCCCGCCTGAGCAGCGTCACCGGCGTGTCGCCGTGTTCGGGGTAGACCGCAATGCCGATCACCGGGCGCGGCACGATCTCACCGCTGTCGACATGGATCGGCACGCCGAGCAGGTGGATCATGCTGCGCGCGGCGAGCAGCGCCGCGCTCGCCCCGGCCGCGCCGGGCAGGAAGATCATCAGGTCGTCGCGGCCGAAATCCGACAGCTCGTCGCCGGTGCGCAGCGCCAGGCCCCTGACCCGCTCCAGCATGCGCGAGCGCACCGAGTCGCCGACCATCCGCCCCCACACCGAGTCGATGCGCCGGATCACGCCCAGTTCCACCACCAGGACGGCGAGCGCAGTCCCCGGCGTGCGGCGCTGCGTGGCCAGCAAAGTGCGCAGGCGGTCGATCACCGTCGTCGGCTGCGGCTGGTCCGGCGCAGCGGCCGGCGCAATCGTGCGCGCCATGTCGGCGAGGATCGCCAGCTGCAGCAGCGTCAGGCGCTCGACCAGGTCGAGGATTTCGTCGCAGCGCGGCAGGTCGACGCCGAACACGCGCAAGGCGCCACGCCGCAGGATTTCCTGCATGCGCATGCAATCGAAGCGCATGCGGTCGAAGGGTTCGCGCGGGTTGCCGTGGCCGGCCCAGCGGATCAGCAGCGCGCGCAGCCGCGCCTGGTTTAGCGGGCCCTCGAGCAGCGCGGCGAGCAGCGCGCGCTGCGATTCGGACATGCCGGCGATATCGATCGGCCGGAAAAAACCGCGCTCCACGCGCTCCAGCAGCGTGACGCGGGGGGTGGTGGCGAACAGCCCGGGCGCCTGCTCGTGCAGCGCGCGGCCCAGCGAGGCGAGCCGCTCGAGTATGGGGCCGTCAAATCCGGCTTCACGCATGGCCCGGTCTACCAGGCCCGCGATCCCTGCATCGACCGACTGGACTTCCTCGAACATCCCTCTTCCTCGAGGAACGAAGCAGCCACGAGTTTGTGGCCGGCGGGTGCCCGCGTCAAGCCGCGAACAGGAAAAACATGCACACGCCGCCGTGATTTTTATCCGCGAATCCCAACCGGGATAGACTTCCAGCGGCATCGACTCCATGGCTGCTCCAGTCTCCATCGCGCATACGCACGTGCATGCGCTTCGCCTCGCCGGCGGGGCCGAGGCGCTTGCGGCTAGGGTGCGAATCGCCGACGGCACTCCGGGCTACGGATTCACGCTCAACCTGGAACCGGCGGTCGCGCGCGACATGGCCACCTGGGATGCGTTCGCGCGGGCCCGCGCAGTACCGCTTTACGGCCTGCTCGGCGGCCTTTACAGGAAAAGCGTAATCCTCACGACCGACCAGAGCCCCGCCCTTCCCGCCGACTGGGCCGCGCTGCGCAAGGACCTGCACGGCGCTAAGCGCGAGCCGTTGCGCATCGATCCCTTCGCCTGGGGCGCAGTGGAGATGGTGCCGACCATCGCCGCCGTGGCCTCGTCGTACGGACTCGGCATCGCCCTGCTCGCGCCGAACGCGCATGTCTGGGAGATTCAGTACTGCGCCGCGCTGGCCGCGAGCTTGCGCCTCGAGGAGACGAAAGTCATCGTCCACCAGAATGTCGCGCAGGAAAGCATTCAAATTTCCGACCGGCCCGGCATCGGCATCGACTGGACCGCCGAGCCGGCATTCAGCCGGCTCGAGTGGCAGGAGCGCTAGCGCTTCCTGGTCGCGTGCTTTTGCGCTTCGCGCATCAGCACGAAATCGTAGTGCACGGTGGCGGCGCCATCCTCGCCCTTCTTGAATTCGACGATCAGCTCGGGCTTGACGCCGAACACCGCATCCGAATCCAGGTACTTGCCGCCCTTGACGAAGAGGTGCGTGATCAGCGGCTTGAAGCCCGGCGCAGTGATCCAGAAATGCAGGTGCGGCGGGCGCATCGGGTGACGCCCGGTCGCGTTGAGCATCCTGCCGACCGGGCCGTCGTTCGGCACGGGGTAGAACTCCGGCTTGACGCAGCGGAAATGAAAGCGCCCTTGCGCGTCGGAGCGGAACACGCCGCGCAGGTTCATCGCCTCGCCCTTTTGCGAGTCGTACAGTCCGTCCGCGCCGCCTTGCCAGATATCGAGCTTCGCACCAGCAATGGGTTGGCCCGCGGCATCGCGCACCGTCCCCGATACCAGGCAAGGTGCGCCGTCGCCAGGCTGCCTGGAAATATTCGCACCGAGCGGATACTCGGGCGCGCTCTCGCGGTGGAACGGTCCCAGCACCGTGGATTGCGTCGCCCCCGCGCTGGTCTTGTAGTTGATGGCGTCGACCAGCATCGAAACCCCGAGCGTGTCCGACATCAGGATGAATTCCTGGCGCATGCCGGTTGACCAGTGCCCGGTCTCGGTGAGGAACTGGATGCCCCGCATCCACTCGTCCTGCGTCGGCTTGGTTTCGCGCACGAAGGCGTGCAGGTGCTTGATGAAACTGCCCATCACCTGTTTGAGGCGCGGATTCTTCGTGTTGCGGATGCGGCTGAGAACTTCGCCGGTCAGTTTCTTCTCGCTGAATTTGCGCGCTGCCACGGGCGTTTCCTCCTCGCCGGAATGCTAACATCGGCCAAACCCCGGGGGAGGCGTTGTATGTCGAGCACAACCAAGCCGGCGCGGTGAACGTCCTTTTCGCCTCGACCAAGGAGAAGCCGGAGTTCTGGCTTCCGCTGCTGAAGAAAGCGCTGCCGCGCGAGCGTTTCTTCGCCTGGCCGGAGGCGAACGGCGGCGCCATCGATGTCGCGGTAGTCGCCACGCATCCACAAGGCGCCTTCGCCGGGCTGCAGCGCCTCAAGCTCATCCAGTCGATGTGGATGGGTGTAGAGAACATCATCGGCGACCCTGATTTGCCGCGCGGCGTGCCGGTGGCGCGCCTGATCGATCCGGGCATGGTCGCGGCGATGGGCGAGACGGTCATCGCCGCCGTGCTCGACTGGCACCGCCATTTCTGGTGCTACCGGCAATTCCAGCAGGAAAGAGTCTGGAAACGCCGCCGCCAGTTCCTCGCCTCCGACCGCACCGTCGGCATTCTCGGGCTGGGCGAACTGGGCGGCAGCATCGCGGCCAAGCTGCGCGCCTTGAACTTCACCGTTGCCGGCTGGAGCCGCCGGCCGAAAAAGCTGGAGGGGGTGCATTGCTCGACCGACCTCGACGAGGTTCTATCGCGCAGCGATGCCGTGGTCTGCCTGCTGCCGCTCACGCCCCAGACCCAGGGCATCCTGAATAAGGACCGCATCGGCAGAATCCGCAAGGACGGCTGCCTCATCAACGTCGCGCGCGGCGGGCATCTGGTCACCGCGGACCTGCTCGCGGCGCTCGAATCCGGGCATCTGGCGCACGCCTACCTGGACGTGTTCGAGACCGAGCCGCTGCCCACCGACAGTCCGCTCTGGTCGCATCCGGGCATCACCCTGACGCCGCACATCGCCGCGCTCACCGAACCGCGCACCTCGGTGGGAAAAATAGTCGAGAACATCGAGCGCATCCGCCGCGGCGAAGCGCCGCACAACCTGGTGGATTTCGCGGCCGGCTACTGAGGCCGGCGGCCGCTCAGGCCCGGTAGCCGGTGCCGCTGTGCCGTTCCAGCTGCCGCAGCAGCGCCGGCCATTCGCGCCCGACCTCGATGAAGCCGCCCTTGCCGTACATTTTGCGGCCCAGTTCGATCGAGCGTTGCTGGGTATGCTCGGTGAGCGGCGCCAGTTCGCCGCCGCCCGACAGCGCATCGATCTGCTGGCGGCAGGCGGTCTCGATCCGGTACATCCAGACGAACGCCTCGCCCACGCTCTCGCCTACGGTCAGCAGGCCGTGGTTGCGCAGGATGAGGATGTTTTTCTCTCCCAGGTCGGCGACGATGCGCGGCTGCTCATCGGCGCTCAGCGCCGGGCCCTCGAAGTCGTGATAGGCGAGCCAGCCCATCACGGTCAGCGCTTTCTGGCTGGCCGGCAACAGGCCCTGCTTTTGCATCGCTACCGCCGTGCCGAAGCGGCTGTGCGTATGGATGATGCACTGCGCGCGCGGCACCGCCATGTGAATCGCGCCATGGATGATGAAGCCGGCCGGATTGGCCGGATAGTCGCTCTCGCCGATCACTTTTCCGTCCCGATCGACCTTGATCAGCGACGAAGCGCTGATCTCATCGAACAGCATGCCGAAGGGGTTGAGCAGGAAATGGTGCTCGGGCCCGGGGACCCGGGCCGAAAAATGCGTGTTGTTGAGGTCGGTCCAGCCATAGATCGACGCCAGCCGGTAGGCGGCGGCGAGATCGACGCGCAGCTGCCACTCTTCGGCACTGACGCCGGCGCGAACTTTGTCGGTCTGGGGAATGGTGGCGTTGAGCGAGGGCATTCAGCGCCATTATGCGCCTAGGCGCGCTGCACGAGGTGCATCAGCACGCCGCCCAATGCGCGCGGATGGGAAAAGCCGATCAGCGCGCGCCGCGAGCCCGGCCGCCCCTGCGTGTCGATCATCTCCAGGCCGGCCTTGGCCATCGCGCCGAGGGTTGCGTTGATATCCGGCGTCTTGAGCGCAATGTGGTGCAGCCCGCGGCCGCGCGAATTGACGAAGCGCGTGATCGCGCCCTGGTCCTGCTTGGTGTTGCCGGGCTGGCCGCGCTCGACGGCGCCGCCCTGCCGTGGATTGAAGTTGGCGAGGAATTCGATCTCGCAATTCCCCACCGAGATGAAGCATATGCGCAGCCCGCCGACCGGTTCGGGCTCGCGCGAATGGTAGACGACTCCATATTTGTCGGAGGTGAAGCTCTCCACCGCCATGTTCACTTCCATGTCGGTCTGGCGGCTTTCCACCGGAAAACCCAGCTTGCCGGAAAAAAGCGCCTCGTCTTCCCCGACATCGGTGCTCGCCACGCCGAGGTGATCGATGCGCTCGAGGGGACCCCCCGCCGAATGGCGCGGCAGGACGATCGGCTCGGTGAGCATGAGGCGCACGCCTACCGTTGCCGCCCTATCAAGGGCAATGATGTCGCGCCCCATCAAGCCCTTCGTCTTGCCCCGCGCCGCGGGGATTCTTATCGCCTTTGCAGCGCTATCAAGGTCCACGGCAGCGAGCGCGATGTGGTGCACGCCCGGTCGCGCATCGCTTTCCAGCAGTGGATGGCCGACCGGAAACAGCGCCAGCGCGCTGCGCCCGATCGAGAACACCGGAACCGCGCCTGCGCCGGATTCGAGGTCGGCGCGCGGCAGGCCTAGCTGGCGCTCGAACACTTTCGCAGTCGCGGCGACATCGGTGACGACAAGGCCGACCCAGGCAAGGTCCTTCGCGATCATGGTTTGCGTCCTTTCACGAGCATTGCACGACTTTCGCGGCGACCAGCGCGTCGGCGCGCTGGCGGGTAATGCCGTAGTCCAGCAGCACCTGCAGCGAATCCTCGCCGAGCAGCGGCGGCGCGCGGCGCACCGAGCGCCCGCCGAGGGATTCCATGCGGACCGGGTTGGCCAGGAGCTCCAGGCGGCCGAGGGTGCGGTGCTCGATCTCCTCGATCATCCCGGACTGGCGGACATGCGGGTCGCTGAACACCTGCTGCAGGTCGAAGATCGGCCCCGCCGGCAGGCCGAGCTTGACCAGTTCCTGCGTCCATTCCATCTTGCCGCGGGCGGCGAACTTTTCGTTGAGCAGGGCGATCAGCGCGCGGCGATTTTTCATGCGCGCCGGGTTGTCCTTGTAGTCCGGGTGGGCCGCGAGCGCGTCCAGCCCCAGCAGCTTGCACAGCTTTCGCCACATGTCCTCGGTGGCGGCCGCCATGTTGAACGGACCATCCTTCGCCTGGAAAGTGCCGTAGGGGCAGATCACGGGATGATCGTTGCCCGCGACCCCGGGCGTGTCGCCCAGCGTCAGCTGGCGCTGGCCCTGCACGGTGAGCAGGCCGAGCAGGCCGCCGAGCAGCGATGTTTCGACCAGTTGGCCGCGCCCGCTCGCATGACGTTGCAAAATTGCCGCCTGGATGCCGATCGCGGTCCACATTCCCGCGACCACGTCGCCAATCGCAATGCCGACGCGCGTAGGGCCGGAATCCGCTTGTCCGGTGAGGCTCATCAGTCCCGACATGCCCTGCGCAATCTGGTCCACGCCGGGCCAGTCCTCATAGGGACCGCCGCGCCCGAAGCCGGTGACCGAGGCGAATACCAGCCGCGGGTTCGCGGCAGCCAGCGTCGCGTAATCCATCCCCATCTCCTTCATCACGCCGGGCTTGAAGTTCTCGACCAGGATGTCGGCGCCGCCGCAGAGCTCGCGAATCAAATCGAGGCCCCGCGGGTCGCGGAAATTGACGGCGAGGCTGCGCTTGTTGCGGTGGATCGACAGGTAGTAGAGGCTGACCCCGTCCTTGAACGGGCCCCACTTGCGGATCATCTCGCCCTCGGGCGTCGGCTCGATCTTCACCACGTCCGCCCCCAGGTCGGCAAGGATCATGGCGCAGAACGGGCCGGCAAGCGCGCGCGAAAGATCCAGCACGCGCAGGCCTGCCAGCGGCAGCTTCCCGGTGTCGCTCATAGCAGCGCGTCGGCCAGCGACTTCATGTCGTGCACTCGCAGATCGGGCTGGTACGGCGTGCCGCCAAAGGGGCGCTGGCGCCGGTCGATGAACGCGCTATGCATGCCCGCCGCTTTCGCGCCGATGCAGTCGAAGGCGTGGTTGGCGACGAACAGCACCTCGTCCATGCGAACGCCCATGATTTTCGCTGCCTTGCTGTAGGTCGCAACATGCGGCTTGAACGAACCGGCCGCCGCCACGGAAATGATCTTGTCGAACGGGATGCCATGATACTGCCTGGCCGCCTCGAGCATGTCCGGATCGCCGTTCGAGAGCACCACGATCTGGTACTTCTTCTTCAGCCTGAGCAGCGCCTCGGGCACATCGGGAAAGCACTTGAGCCGCTCGATGCACGCGACCAGGTAGCGGACCTCGTCGGCCGTATAGGTGATGCCGGCACGGTCCATGGTGTAGGAAACCGCAGCGTGGCCGATCTCGCGGTAAGACGTGTGCTGCTTGTGCAGCAGCGCGTCGATCATGGAATTTTCAAAATGCGTGCGGCGCCACCAGGTGACGAAGGATCCGGGATTGCCCTTCCAGCCCTTCTTCGCCAGGAACGGCGCGGCAATTTCCGTCAGGCCCGCCTGCATGTCGACGACGGTCCCGTACTGGTCGAACATCACCACTTTGATCTTGTCTTTGATCTGCTCAGCGCATGCCATGACGCATGTTAGGAAACATCAGGAACCGGCCGGTCAGCAAATCGAGCAGCAGAATCGCGAACCCCATGCCGATATACGTCGCCGCTCGTGAGCGAGACGCGACGGCAAAGCGCTTGAAACCGGTAAGCGCTGAAGTAGGCTGCTCCGATGAACTATCCATCGAAGTCGGTCTCCGCGCGGGTCAACATTACTTGGTTTTCTCCGTTCTCAAATCCTGCATCCCGTCGAAAACGGCCCTCTCGATGGCTTCCGAGTCGTCCATTGGGTCTTTCGGATTCTTCTTTTTCTTTGCCGTACTGCGGACATTCGATGCAGGCGCCTCCGGCTTGCGGGGGCTATTTCTCTTTTGCGTAATCATCGGCGGGCTCCGGGTTCAGGAATGCGGCACTGCTGGCGGACCTCCTCGACCAGGCTGCGGGCCTGGGCGAGGCTGGAGGCGCTCATGTTTTTCTCCAGCAGGCCGGGCAGTTCGGTGGGCTTGGCGCCGTTCTCCAGCGCCACGGTAAGCCAGGCGAAGGCCTGCACGTCGTTCGGCGCGACGCCGCGGCCGAGCGCATAAAACAGGCCCAGATTGAACTGCGCCTCGGCATTGCCCGCTTCAGCAAGCGGTTGCCATTCGCGCAGCGCCGCGACAAGCAGCAGGACGAGGGAAATCCGGAGCTGCTGGCAGGCCTGCTTGAACAGGGAGTCGATCCGCATTTCCCGCCCTTCAGAGGTTCGCCTCAGAGAGGATCGACGCTGCGGCATCGGCGAGCACCTGGCAACCGAGCACGATGTCCTCGTCGCGGCTGTCCTCGGCAAAATCGTGGCTGATGCCGCCGATCGAGGGGATGAACAGCATGGCCGAGGGAAGTGAGGCCGACATGATGCCCGCGTCGTGGAACGCGCCGCTCGGCATGCGCTGCCAGTTGCCGGGCGCGTGCCGCTCGGCCGCCGCCTCGATATGCGCCTGCAATCCGGGGTCCATTCGGGTGGGCGCGATCGGTGCGCGCGCGGGGATCGCTTCAATCTTTACGCCGCCGCGCGCGTTCATCTCGGCGACCAGCCGCGCCACGATCGCCGCGAAGGCGTCGAGCGGCGCTTCCTGCGCATCGCGGAACTGCAGATCCAGCTCCGCATAGCCCGGCACGATCGAGGTCGCGTTCGGCTCGATGCGCGCGCGCCCCATGGTCCAAACGCTGCGCTCGGCGGCCGCCTTCGGGAATTCCTGATTGATGCGGTAGGCCAATTCGTACAGCGCTGTCGATGCATCGCGCCGGCTCGCCATCATGGTGGTGCCGGCATGGTTCTGCTGTCCGCGGAAAACCAGGCGGATGCCGCGCAGTCCGACGATACCGGTGACCACGCCGATGCGGCGCCCGGCCTGCTCGAGGTGCGGGCCCTGCTCGATATGCGCCTCCACGAAGCCGGCATAGCGTTCGCGCGAGACGGAGAGACGCGGCACCCCGGCGAGCCCTGCTTCGCGCAGCGCGCTCGCAAGCGTGACGCCGTCGCGGTCAACGGCGCCCTCCTCAATCTCCGAAGTCAACGCGCCGATCAGCGAGCGGCTGCCCAGGCAACCCACAAAGCGCGACTCTTCATCCTGGAAAGACACTGCATCCACGGGCAGCGCGCGCGTCGCGGGATCGCCTGCCAGCGCACGCACCACTTCCAGCGCATAGACGACGCCGAGCGCGCCATCCAGCCAGCCGCCGGTCGGCTGGGTGTCCGAATGCGAACCTAGCAGGAGCGCCTTGCCGGAATTGCGGGAACGGCCAAATACGTTACCAACGCCATCGATAGTCGCGTCGAGGCTGGCTGCCTCGTAGGCGCGCTTCAGCCAGTTCCTCGCCTCCATGTCGGTCGCGCTGAAGGCGGGCCTCACCACACCCGGTCCCTGCGCGCCGATGCCGCGCAAGGTGCGCAGGTCGGAGAGCAGGCGTTCGGGCTGGATGCGCGGCATGCGATGCGGATTCTAGCTTCAGCGTACCATCGCGTCCTCCCCGGCAAAGGAAAACACCATGATCGGAGACCCCGTCGCATTGACCATCCGCCGCCGCATCAAGCGGCCCTCGCCCGCCCTGATGCGCGCCTTCGGCAACACGCCGACCGGCTTCATCACCGACGCCTATAACGGCAAGGGCTGCATGAACCGGCACGTCAAGGCGATCGAGCAGCGCATGCGCTTTTCGGGCAGCGCCGTCACCGCGCTGTGCCCGCCGATGGACAACCTGGCGGCGATGGCGATCCTCGATTTCGTGAAAACAGGCGACGTCATCGTGCTTGCCACCGGCGGCGACGAGACCGCGGGCGTGATCGGCGACCTGTGGGCGCTGCGCGCCAAGCAGCTGGGCGTGCAGGCGATCGTCTGCGACGGTCTGGTACGCGACGTACCGGGGCTGCTCAAGGTCGGCCTGCCGGTGTTCGCGCGCGGCTGGGTGCCGAATTCGGCGTTCAAGAACGGGCCCGGCGAAATCAACCTGCCGGTGACCTGCGGCGGCGTGGCGGTTCAGCCGGGCGACGTCATCGCCGGCGACCGCGACGGGGTGGTGGTGGTGCCGCTCGCCGAGGCGAAGGGCGTGGCCGCGCAGCTTGAACTGGTGCGGCGCAAGGAACGCGAAACGCTCGCGCTGGTCAGCAGCGGCGCGCCGCGCAAGTTCTGGGACGAAGCGGGGCTGAAACAGCGCGGCGCCGTGCGCTACGTCGGCTAGCGCCGCTACTTGCCGCCCATCACCTTGCGCAGCGTGTGGCGCCGGTTGCGCGTGAAGGGGCGCACCTGCGCCGGCCAGCGACCTTCCTCGACTGCCTTCGCCCAGGCCGGGCTGCTCAGCACCTCGGCGTTTTCGAGTTCATACGTGGCGCTGTACTTCGGCTCGCCCTCGGCGACGATGGTCTTCAGTTCCCCGCCGATGCTCATCTTGAGCGGCGCCAGCGTGAAGCGGGTCACTGCGAGCAGGCCCGCCACCTTCAGCAGCGACGGGATGTGCTCGGTGTCGTAGACCTCGTTGAACAGCGCCTCCTTGTCGGGATCCACATCCATCGCGGCGGTGAACAGGTAACGGGTTTTCGGATGCATGCGTGACTCCGGTGGCAGGTTCAGGGCCCGTAGTCTAGCTTTGGATACCAGTCCTTGCCACGGCCCTCGGGGGTCAAGTCGAGTGCGCTCCACAGCGGCCAGAGCATGTCCACGTGGCGCGCATTCTGGCCGGGTTCAGCCTTGGCTTCGAGCAACTCGGAACCCCAGAAGTGGCGGATCGCGCCCTTTTTGCGCACGAACACGTTCATCATCGGCCACTGCGAGCCGTCGGGCGCTTCGCCGTGATAGTCGCGGTTGTAGGTATTGCCGGCCGAAGAAAGCAGCCGCAGCCTGGTCCAGCCGCGCGACCGAGCGAATTCGGCTATGCGCGCGATCGGCGACTTGGCGATCACGACCAGGTTGGTGCGCTCGCCGATGTGCGGCGCGTTGCCGTTGAGCGCATCCAACATCGAGCTGCACATCGGGCAGGGTTTTTCGGCTTTCGGCCCGTACATGAAACTGTAGGCGAGCAGCGTGTCGCCGCGGGTGAACAGCTCCGACAGCCTCGCCTTGCCCGCCTCGGATTCGAACACGTAGTCCTGCGGGACCGCGCCGCCCGCCGGCAGCTTGCGCCGCAGCGCAGCCACCGCCTCGACCTTCTTGCGCAGGGTTTTTTCCGCGGCGAGCAGCCTGTTGCGCGCCGCGCGGTACGCCTTGCCTTCGTTCGGATAGTTCATTTTTTCTCCTTGGCCGGCAGCTTGCCGACATAGTTCTCGGCCGCCGCGATCCAGCCCCGCATCGCGCGCCCGGTACAAGCCGCCGGATCGACCCAGACGAAGCCTTCGAAGCTGCGGCCCTTGATTTTCATCTCGCTCGCGCCTTTCCTGCGCAGTGCGCTGGCGTGCCGTTCCTTGCCGACGCGGAACATATAGCCCGGCCCGCCGCTGCCGCAAAGCATATTGCCGCGCAGCAGAAAGCAGACGCCGCCGAACATCCGTTTCTCGGTAACCTGGCGGCGCGCAGCGAAAGCCTTGCGCAGCCGCGCGGCGAGCGCTTCCGCATCGAACTTCTTCGCCCAGCGGGTCATCGCGGTGCTCGGTTCATTCCACGCTGTATACGCCCACCGGCTGCGTCTTTCCGCGCAGCACGACGTCGCCGATGAAGCCGAAACGCTGCGGCGCGCCCGGCAGCCTGTCTTTTACAGCATCCGTGCGCACGTTTTGCTTTGCGGAACGCAGGTTGATCTTTCCCGCTTTCTGATGGCCCGGCATTAGGCAATTATCATGTCAAACACATGTCGAGCGCGCCTCTTTCTTCGCCGGTGGTCTGCAATTACCATGGCGGCCGAATGAAGTCCGCCGCGCTCGCCTGGTTCTCCGGAATCGCCCTGTTTCTGCCCGGCGCGGCGCTCGCCTTTCAGCCGCTCGTCACCGACGACACGGGCACGCAGGGCGCCGGCGGCAACCAGCTCGAGTACGCCTATGCGAGGTCGGTAGACCGGGAACCGCTTGCCAAGACAGTCACGCAAACGCACGGGTTCGTCTATACGCGCGGCGTGACCGACACGCTGGATGCCGCAGTCGGCGTGTCCCGGGTTCGCGTGCGCGCCGAAGCGGCCGAACAAGGCATGGGCAATCCGGTCGCCGGCCTGAAATGGCGGTTCTACGACGACGAGGCGAGCAAACTGACCATCGCGTTCAAGCCCGAGCTGCACTTTCCGGTTGCGGATGGCGCGGAACGACGGGGACTGGGCAGCGGGACGACCAACGCGAGTGCCACGCTGATTGCCACCCGCGAAACCGGCTTTGGCGCGGTGCATGCAAATCTTGCCCTGGCCACCAACCGTTTTGCCGTCGCGGCCAATGGCGAGGGTCAACGCGGTACGCTATGGCGCTTGTCGGTGGCGCCGGTGGTCGAACTCTAGGAGCGCTGGAAAGTCGCGCTCGACGCCGGCCTTCTCGCCAATCCGCAGCGCGGCGAACGGGCGACGCCGGCTTACGTGGAAGCCGGCGCGATCTATGCGCCATCGAAGGACCTTGAATTGGCGCTGGGAATCACGCGCGACCTCGGTCGCCGCGGGCACAGCTCCCATTCGGCGACCGCCGGCCTGACCTGGCGATTCCGCTAGGTCCGCGCTAGCGCGCCAGGTATCCGGAATCCACCGGCAGGGTCACGCCGGTAATGCAGCGTGCCGCCGGGCTGGCGAGAAACAGGATCGCCATGGCGATGTCCGCCACTTCCGGCAATACGCCGAGCGGCGTGTGCTGCATGACCTTGTTCAAGATTTCCGGGTTGGAAAACACCGGCTCGGTGAGCGGCGTGCGCACGAAGGTCGGCGCGACGCCGTTGACGCGGATCCGGTGCTCGGCGAACTCCAATGCGAGCGCGCGCGTCAGGTTGACGACCGCGCCTTTCGAAGCCTGGTAGGAGGGATTCGGAAAGATTCCTCCGGAGAATCCCATGATCGAGGCCAGGTTGACGATGGCGCCGCCGCGCGGCGCGCCGTCCTTGCCCGGCTGCTTCATGCTGCGCGCGGCGATGCGGGCGCAGAGGAACAGGCCGTTCACGTTGACGTCGATGACCCGTTCCCAGTCCGCCAGCGGGATGTCGAGGGCGTTCTTGCGCACCGCGATGCCGGCGTTGTTGACCAGGATGTCCACCGTGCCGATCTTGGCAAAAGCTTTTTCCATGGCGCGCTCGTCGGCCACGTCGGCCTCGATCATGCCCGGCGTCGCCTCGATGTCGATGCGCGCGACGGTGGCGCCCGCTTTTTCCAGCAGCGCCGCAGTGGCCTGGCCGATGCCCTTGGCGGCGCCGGTGACGACTGCAGTTTTGCCTTTCAGGTCGAATAGCTCCATCGCCCCGGTAGTATATGCGGATGCACGAACTGGTCATTCGAAACGCCCTGCTGCTCGACGGCCGGGGATCCGCGCCGGTCCATGGCGATCTCGCGGCTACCGAGGGTCGAATTACAGCCGTAGGAGAGGTAACGGGCCCCGCAAAACAAACCCTGGACGCCGATGGCCTCGCGCTGATGCCGGGAATCATCGACAACCATACGCATTACGACGCGCAGCTCACCTGGGACCCTCTGGCTTCGCCCTCGGTCGCGCTGGGCGTCACCACGGCGATCATCGGCAACTGCGGCTTCACCATCGCGCCCTGCCGCCCGGCCGACCGGGAGCTGATCCTGAAGAACCTGACCCAGGTCGAAGGCATGTCGCTCGAAGTGCTGCAGGCGGGTACGCGCTGGGATTTCGAAAGCGTGCCGGAATTCTTTGCCATGCTCGAGCGCCAGGGCGTGGCGCTCAACGTCGCCGGATTCGTGGGGCATTCCTCGGTGCGCACCTACGTGATGGGCGAGGACGCGCCGCAACGCGCCGCCAAGCCCGCCGAGGTGGCGAAGATGCGGGAGATCGTGCTCGAAGGCGTGCGCGCCGGCGCGGTCGGCTTCGCCACCAGCACCTCGCCCAACCACAACGGCCACCGCGGCATCCCGATGCCTTCGCGGCTCGCCGACGACGACGAGATGCGCGCGCTGGTCGGCTCCCTGAAGGAGGCCGGCCGCGGCGTATTCATGCTGACCCGGGGCGGGCAGACCAAGCTCGATTTCCTGGAACAGCTGGCGGCGGACTGCGGCCGGCCGGTGGTGATCGCAGCGCTGCTGCACAACAATACCGATCCGCGCGCGGTGTTCGACGCGCTGGATGAAATCGGCGCGGCGAACGGTCGCGGGCGCCGCCTGTTCGGCGCGATTTCCTGCTGCCCGCTGACCATGGATTTCACTTTCCATTCGCCGTATGTTTTCGAGGGGCTGGCAGCCTGGCAGCCGGCCTTGCCGCTGCGCGGGGCGCCGTACCGGAAAATCCTCGGCGAGCGTTCTTTCCGCGATGCCGTTCGCGCGGAAATGACGCGGCCGGCGGCGGTCCGCCTGTTCAACGGCGAATGGGACAAGATCTACGTCGAGCATGCCAAGCTGCCGCAGCACCAGTCGCTCCAGCAGCAGACCATCGCCGACATCGCGCGCGCGCGGCGCGCCGATCCGCTCGATGCGATGCTCGACATCGCGCTGGCGGAAGATCTCGATACCGAATTCAGCGCGCTGCTGCTCAATTCGGACGAGCAGGCAGTCGGCCAGATGCTCAAGCATCCGCATTCGCTGGTGTCGCTGTCGGATGCCGGCGCGCACCTGACGCTGTTCAACGACGCCGGATTCGGCCTGCACCTGCTCGGCCATTGGGTGCGCGAGGCGAAGGTTCTGACCCTTGCGGAAGCCGTGCGAAAACTGACTGGAGATCCCGCCGCCGTCTACGGCATCAAGAGCAGGGGCAGGCTGGAGGCTGGCTGCGCCGCCGACCTGCTCCTGTTCGACCCCGCCACCGTGAACCGCGGGCCGAAGAAACGCGTGCAGGACCTGCCCGCCGGCGGCGCGCGCCTGATCACGCCGCCGGTTGGCGTGCACGGCGTGTGGGTGAACGGTAGCTGCGTTGCGGACGCGCAGGGCATGCGGGCGCTCGATAAACTGCCGGGCAAGGTGCTGCGTGACTTCAACGGCTGAGATCCGGCCGGCGCAGCTGCTCGCGGCGATCGCGATCCTCGCGCTTGGCCTGTGGGCGGACATGCACGTCGATCTGCCGGGGCAGCTGGCGATCGGCGCCGCAGTCTGGGCGCTGATGCTCGCCATGATCGCGCCGCTGCCCGCGCCCGAGCGGCGCCTGTATCTCGCCTGCGTCGCCATCGCCACCGCGGGCGAGCTGTTCCTGTCGCTGGGCTGGGGCCTGTACACCTACCGGCTCGGCAATGTCCCGATGTTCGTGCCGCCGGGCCACGCCTTGATGCTGATGCTCGGCCTCACGCTGGCCAAGCGCATGGGGCGAACGGCCGCGCGAGCGATCCTGGGCGGCGCCGGCATCTACACGGCGCTCGCTTTCGCTACCGGCCTGGACACGCTCGCGCTGCCGCTTTACCTCGTGCTGGCCGTATCGGTGCTGTCGCTGCCCGCGCACACGCGCCTGTTCGCGAGTTCCTTCGTGCTCACGCTGACGCTGGAGCTCTACGGCACCACGCTTGGCAACTGGTACTGGCACCGCGAAGTCCCCTGGGTAGGCCTCCTCACCACCAATCCGCCGGCCATCGCCGGCGCCTTCTACTGCACGCTGCACGCGCTTGCCATGGGCGTCATGCTTTTGCTAAAAAACAGAAACTCGACCGCCATGGCAACCCCGTGATCATTGACTGCCATGGCCACTACACGACCGCTCCCCAGGCTTTGCTGGACTGGCGGAAAAAATAGCTCGCCGGCCAAACGCCGGCTGCGCCGAAAATCTCCGACCAGGAGATCCGCGGATCGCTGGAGGGCGCGCACCTGCAATGACCTGATTCACCGCGCCTGCCGCCTGTATCCGTCGAACTTCATCGCCGTGTGCCAGCTGCCGCAATCCCCCGGCGTGCCGCCGGCGCGCTGCATTCCGGAGCTCGAGCGCTGCGTCAGGGAGCTCGGCTTCGTCGGCTGCAACCTGAACCCGGATCCCTCGGGCGGCCACTGGCGGGAGCCGCCGCTCACCGACCGGTGGTGGTATCCGCTCTACGAAAAAATGGTCGAGCTGGAGGTGCCGGCAATGGTGCACGTCAGCGCCTCCTGCAACCCGGCGTTCCACGCCACCGGCGCGCACTACCTCAATGCCGACACCACCGCGTTCATGCAATTCCTCACCTCGGACCTGTTCCGTGATTTTCCGACCCTGAAATTCGTCATCCCGCACGGCGGCGGCGCAGTGCCCTATCACTGGGGACGCTACCGCGGCCTCGCGCAGGACCTCAAGCGGCCGCCGCTCAAGGAACTGCTGCTCGGCAACGTGTTCTTCGACACCTGCGTCTACCACCAGCCCGGCATCGAACTGCTGCTCAAGGTGATTCCGGCCGACAACATCCTGTTCGCTTCCGAGATCGTCGGCGCGGTGCGCGGCATCGACCCGGAAACCGGCCAGTACTACGACGACACCCGGCGATACATCGAAAACGCGGTGGGGCTCTCGGACGTCGACAAGAAGAAAATTTACGAAGGCAACGCGCGCCGGGTCTATCCGCGCTTCAAGGGCTAGACGGCCCCGGTGTCCTGCCCGGGCGGCGCGTCGGCAACCGCCGCCTCGAGGCTGAAGCATTCGCGCCATTCTTCCGGCGGGCGGACGCGACCGCCGGGTCCGACCTGGTCCAGGCCCCAGTAGATTTCCAGCCAGTGCCCGTCCGGGTCGCGGAATTCGACCGCCACCTGGCAGCCGGCCCGGCGCCGGCCCTCGAATTCGATCGTCACACCATTGGCGCGCAGCCAGTCGCGCGCGTCGAACACCTCTTTTAGCGTAGCCACCTCGAACGCCAGGTGGTGCAACTCGTGCTGCCCGGAGGGCCCTGATGCCGCGCCGATCGGCGCCACTGCGTGGTGATCGGCAGCGCAGCGCATGAACACCATGCGGCCTTTCATCATGCTCTCGGGATAGACGTCGGAGACGCGAAAGCCGAGCACGCCGGTGTAGAACGCGACCGAGCGTTCGAGATCGCTGCACATCAGCACCACGTGGCCGATCCTGGTCAGCATGAACGGCAGCTGCGGGGGCGGTTGCAACTCGCGTAGTGCCTGGCACTCGGGGCTGCGCAGGCCCGCGTAGTCAACCACGCCTTTTGGCATTGACTACTTCCCTAATGCAAGAAGCAGGAACAGGAACACCACGGCAAACAGCAGGCCATGCTCGAGGCCCCAGCCGTGGAAATGGCCCTCGGGCGCCCCGTGCCCTGGATGCCCCAGCGCCTCGCCCGCTACGAGGATCAGGCTTGCGACTGCGCCGCGCATAGCATTCCTTCCGTTTCGATGAAGCGCACGATGGTATCCAGTCCCTCGCCGGTTTTCAGGTTACTGAACACGACGGGCCGCTGGCCGCGCATTTGTTTCGCGTCGCGCGCCATCACTTCCAGCGAGGCGCCGACCAGCGGCGCGAGGTCGATCTTGTTAATCACCAGCAGGTCGGACTTGGTAATGCCGGGGCCGCCCTTGCGCGGGATCTTGTCGCCCGCCGCGACGTCGATCACGTACAGCGTCAGGTCCGAGAGCTCGGGGCTGAAGGTGGCGGCAAGATTGTCGCCGCCCGACTCGATCAGCACCAGCTCGAGGCCGGCAAAGCGCCGGCTGAGCCGCGCCACCGCTTCCAGGTTGATCGAGGCGTCCTCGCGGATCGCGGTATGCGGGCAGCCGCCGGTTTCGACGCCGATGATGCGCTCGGGCGCGAGCGCCTGGTTGCGCACCAGGAACTGGGCGTCCTCCTCGGTGTAGATGTCGTTGGTGACGACCGCGATGTTGAACCGGTCGCGCAGCGCCTTGCACAGCGCGAGCGTCAGCGCCGTCTTGCCGGAGCCGACCGGGCCGCCGATGCCTACCCTCAGCGTCATGAGCGGAACAGCCTCGAGTACTGCGTTTCATGCCGCGAGGAACGCAGCGCCAGGCCAGGCGCGAAATTTTGCATGTCTTGATCTTTGGTCTGCGCTGCTCTTTTCACCAAGCCTTCAATCCTTTCACCGAGCGCGAGCAGCATTCTCTGCCCATCCGTCTGCCCGAGCGGTACCGCCTTCAAGGCAGCCATCACCTGGTTCTCGATCCAGGCCCACAGGTAAGCCTGCAGCGCCGCTTCGGATTCGACATTCCAGTGCTCCGCTGCAAATGCGTAAGCGGCGGGAAAGGACGGTTCGTCCACCGGAACCTCGCCGAGGCCAAGGTCCGCGAGCAGGCGGTTAAGCGAATAACCCATCTGCACGGTTTCCGCACGCAGCTCGGCGGATTCCCGGCTGGCAAGGAACGTTTCGTTCAGCTCCTTGAGCTTTGAAAGATCCTTGCTCGAACAAGCCGCCATGAAGGCAAGCAACAACGGCGCCTCCATGCGGGCCAGCGAGAACTCCAGCACCTCGCCGATCCACTGCTGGGCGCTCGCCGCATCGTGCACCGTTCCGTCCTCGATCGCGGCCTCGAGTCCGCCCGAATAGCTATAAGCGCCGACCGGCAGGGTCGGGCTGGCAAGCTGCAGCAGCCTGGCCAGGCTCATTTGTGGTGGTGGTGCGGGTGGTCGCAGTGCTCGTGGTCGTGCGGATGATCGTGATCCTGACCGTGATCGTGGATTTTCCCGCCGTGACCCATTTCATCGTGCTGGTGGTGCCCGCCGGCATAGGCGCCGGCCTCGGGCTCGAAAGACGCTGCGAGTTTCGAGACCCGCGCCCCCAGCTTTTTCAGCATCTCTTCCAGCACATGGTCGTCCGCGATGCGCAGGAATCCCTCGCCGATTTCGACCGGCACATGCCGATTGCCGAGGTGGTAGGCAAGCTTGGCCAGCTCGCGCGGGGAGCCGGCTTCGATATGGAGCAATTTTTCTTCCTCGGCGATAATTTCGACAACCCTACCGTCGGAGGCCGCGACCAGGTCGCCACCTCGCAGGATTTCGCCGCGCGGCAGCAGCAGGCCGACTTCTTCGCCCGATACCAGCCGGGTGCGCAAACGGCTCTTCTGCCGCGCTTCGAACGGCAGCTTCAGTTGGCCGCGAACCTCGACCTGGTAGGCCGCGCGCGAAATTTTCAGTTTGGACTTGATTTCCAGCATCAGAACAGGAAATAGCGCTGGGCCAGCGGCAGAATCCTGGCCGGTTCACAAGCCAGCAGCTCGCCGTTGGCGCGTACCTCGTAGGTTTCCGGGTCGACGCTGATCTTCGGCAGCCAATCATTGTGAATCATGTCTTTTTTGCCGATTTTTCTGACGCCTCTTGCTTCAATCAACTGCTTGTTCAATTTCAGGGCGCGTATGGCGGGATTCTTGAGCGCGGCCTTGGAAACAAAGGTAACCGAAGTAGACAATGCCCTGCCGAAGGCACCAAACATGGGCCGGTAGTGCACCGGCTGCGGCGTCGGGATCGAGGCGTTCGGATCACCCATCGCGGCGGCCGCAATCGCACCGCCTTTCAGGATCAGCGAAGGCTTGGCACCGAAGAATGCCGGCTTCCACAGCACCAGGTCGGCGAGCTTGCCCACCTCGATCGAGCCGACCGCATGGGCGATGCCGTTGGCGATTGCCGGATTGATGGTGTACTTCGCGACGTAGCGCTTGACGCGGAAATTGTCGTTGCTCGACTGGTCCTGCTTCAGGGACCCCCGTTGAAGCTTCATCTTGTGGGCAGTCTGCCAGGTGCGGATGATCACCTCGCCGACGCGGCCCATGGCCTGCGAATCGGACGACATCATCGAGAACGCGCCCAGGTCGTGCAGGATGTCTTCGGCAGCGATGGTTTCCTTGCGGATGCGCGATTCGGCAAACGCCACGTCCTCGGCGATCGCCGCGTCCAGGTGATGGCAGACCATCAGCATGTCGAGGTGCTCGGCGATGGTGTTCACCGTGTAAGGCATAGTCGGGTTGGTGGACGAAGGCAGCACGTTGGGCTCGCCGCAGACGCGAATGATGTCCGGCGCGTGACCGCCGCCCGCGCCCTCGGTGTGGAAGGTCGAGATCGAGCGGCCTTTCATCGCCGCCACCGAGGTTTCGACGAAACCCGATTCGTTCAGCGTGTCGGTATGAATCGCCACCTGCACGTCCATCTTCTCTGCGACCCCGAGGCAGGCGTCGATCGCCGCGGGCGTGGTGCCCCAGTCCTCGTGAAGCTTGAGCCCCATCGCGCCGGCCTTGATCTGTTCAATCAGCGGCGCAGGCAGCGACGTATTGCCCTTGCCGAGAAATCCCAGGTTCATGGGGAACGCCTCGGCCGCTTCGAGCATCCGATGGATATGCCAGGGTCCCGGCGTGCAGGTGGTGGCGAAGGTGCCGGTCGCCGGCCCCGTGCCGCCGCCCAGCATGGTGGTGACGCCCGACATCAGCGCCTCTTCGATTTGCTGCGGGCAGATGAAATGGATGTGCGCGTCGATGCCGCCGGCAGTGACGATCATGCCCTCGCCCGCGATCACCTCGGTGCCCGCGCCAATCGGAATCGTCACCCCCGGCTGGATGTCCGGGTTGCCCGCTTTGCCGATGCGCCAGATTTTCCCGCCCTTGATGCCGATGTCGGCTTTGACGATGCCCCAGTGGTCCACGATAAGCCCGTTGGTGATTACGGTGTCGGCGACCTTCGCCGACACAAGCTGGCTCTGTCCCATGCCGTCGCGGATCACCTTGCCGCCGCCGAATTTCACTTCCTCGCCGTAGACCGTGTAGTCCTTCTCCACCTCGATCCACAGTTCGGTGTCGGCGAGCCGCACGCGGTCGCCGGCGGTGGGGCCGTACATCTCCGCGTACGCTTGTCTTGAAATTTTCACTTCAGTTTCCCGTTGATCCGCCCGGAAAAGCCGAAAACCCTGCGCAATCCGCTCAGCTCAACCAGCTGCACCGTCCGCGTCTGCCCCGGCTCGAAGCGCACTGCGGTGCCGGCGGCGATGTTCAGCCGGCAGCCATAGGCCTGGTCGCGGTCGAACTTCAGCGCCGCATTGGTCTCGAAAAAGTGATAGTGCGAGCCGACCTGGACGGGCCTGTCGCCCGAATTGACGACTTTCAGGGTAACGGCGCGCCGCCCCTTGTTCAGCTCCACGTCGCCCGCTGCGACCTTCGTTTCGCCCGGAATCATGGGATCGGATTGTGGACCGTCACCAGTTTGGTGCCGTCGGGAAAGCTTGCTTCCACCTGGATGTCGGGAAGCATTTCCGGCACGCCTTCCATGACCTCACTGCGCTTGAGCAGCGTCGCCCCCCAACCCATCAGCTCGGACACGCTTTTCCCTTCCCGCGCACCTTCCATCACTGCCGCGCTGATATAGGCCACCGCTTCCGGGTAGTTAAGTTTCAGGCCACGCCCCTTGCGCCGCTCCGCGAGCAAGGCCGCGGTGAACAGCAGCAGCTTGTCCTTTTCCCTGGGCGTGAGTTCCATGTCAGTTGATCCGAACCGTGGCTTCGCCGATGCCCGGAAAGCTGGCCGTGACTTCGTCGCCCGGCTCGGCGATTTCCAGTCCGGTCCAGGCGCCGGTGGTGACGATGTCTCCGGCATGCAATCCGAGGCCGCGCTTGGCGCAATGCGCGACGAGCCACGGCATCAGGCGGAAGGGATTGCCGAAGGAGTGCGCTCCCTTGGCCCGCGCGAGGCGTGCTCCTATCCTGAATTCGACCTCCTGCTGCAGGAAATCGACCTTGCGCCATTCCCTGGTGCCGCTGCCCACGACCAGGACGGAGCTGTTCTGGAAATCGGCCAGCTTCCAGAGCCCCGGCATCTTTTTCCAGTTGGCCAGCCGCGTATCGCAGAGCTCGATGGCGACCAGCACTTCGCCTACCGCCGCGCCGAGCGCGCGCTCCGAATAGGGCTTGGAGCGCGGCGGCAGATCCTTGGCGATGCGGAACGCCACTTCGGCTTCGACGCCGATCATCTGCATCTTCGCGCCAATGGCGCTGGCCGGGCTGTGCAGCACGTTCTCCGCCGGCATGGGCGCCGCCGTCGGCTCGACCTTGTCGCTTGGTCCGCCCGCTTTCCAGGCGGCGGCACGCGCACCCGGCCACAGCTCGGCGAACACCGAATCCTGGACGCGATAAGCCTCGTCTTCCGTATGCAGCTGCAGGTCGCCGATCGCCGCGGGCGTGCCGGTTCGATGCGCTTCCACCAGCAGTTCGCTGGCCTTGGCGATTGCCGACACGCCGTGCTTGCGCATCGCATTGACCAGGGTTTTTTTTGCTTTTTCCTCGCTCATGTGTGCCAGATCCTGGGTTCGGTTGCATTCCGTCCGCAGAGCGCGGGACGCAGGATGCGCCACAGCGCGATGAAATAGCGCCGCGCCGCTTCGCTGGAGTCGCCAAGGTAGCGCGCCAGCAGGATTCCCGGAAGGAGCGTTACGGCGCCGTCGCCGTCGAGGGGTTTTTGCTCTCTCACAGCATCGACAAGCCTCTTTTCGATTGTCGAGAACGCGGCAAACAGAGTCCCGAAAACCGGTTTTCCGTTCAATCCCACAGGCGCTTGCAGCAACCTGTCGCCGCCGTCGATGCGCGCACGCTCCCGCCACAACAGGCGCTTTTCGCGCCGCACCTGAATCGTACTGCGGTAGCTGCCGCGCCCAAAGCGCTCTCCCGATCCGGTACGCCCGAGGCAAACGATGTCCCAGCCGATGAGGCCGGCGCCGCCGTCGAGCTCGACGCTGGTTTCGGTTTCCGCCCGCGCGCCATCGAACACGATGGTTTCCTGCGGCAGCCACTCGAGCAGGCCGCTAACGCCGAAGCTGATGTTCTGGCTGGCGCGCGGGCCCGCCGAGCGGTACCACTTGGTCGCGCCCGGCGTGGTCAGCAGCGCCGCAGCGTTCTCGCCGGTCCTTACGCCAAGGGTCAGTTCGTCGCCGCCGGCGATGCCGCCCGGCGGGTGCACCACGATCGCGTGGCAGACCGCGCCGCCCTCCGGGTAAAGCGGCTTTTGCACCACCAGCGGCCCGTCGTGGCTGCGCTCGGAAAGTATCGTTTTCCGGTCAAGACAGGTGAAGCCTAGCGACAGGCGGGCCTTCCAAGAACGGACCAGCGGCTCGGCGACCAGCATGCGGCGATCATACCGCCAGCAAGCCCCTGACGCCGTCAGCATCCATCTCCGCTCCCGACCCGCGTTTCACTATTTCACCGCGTTCCATGACCAGATACTGGTCGGCCAAGGAGCGCGCGAAATCGTAGTACTGCTCCACCAGCAGGATCGCGATGTCGCCGGTTGCCGCGAGCGCGCGGACGGCCCGCTCGATGTCCTTGATGATCGAAGGCTGGATGCCTTCGGTGGGTTCGTCCAGGATCAGCAGCTTGGGAGCCATCGCCAGCGCGCGGCCGATCGCCAGCTGCTGCTGCTGTCCGCCCGAAAGGTCGCCGCCGCGCCGCCCCAGCATCTGGCCTAGGACCGGGAACATCTCGAAGATGCGCGCCGGCACGCGCGCGCCGCGCGGCAGCGCGGCGAGGCCCATGCGCAGGTTCTCCTCCACGGTCAGGCGCGGAAAGATTTCCCGGCCCTGCGGCACGTAGCCGATTCCCTCGCGCACGCGCTCATACGGTTTTGCATGCGTGATTTTTTTTCGATTGAAAAGGACCTCGCCCGTCCTGGCGGGCACCAACCCCATCAGCGTGCGCAGCAGCGTAGTCTTGCCGACTCCGTTTCGGCCCAGGAGGGCCGTGACCTTGCCGGCCGGTATTTCAAATTCCAGGTCGCGCAGGATATGGGAACCTCCGTAATACTGATTGAGTCTTTCGATCTTCAGCATCAGCGCCCCAAATACACTTCGATGACTTTCGGGTCGTTCTGCACCTGGCTCATCGGCCCTTCGGCGAGCACGCTGCCCTCGTGCAGCACCGTGACCTTGCGCGCGATCTTCTCGATGAAAGCCATGTCGTGTTCGACCACCACCAGCGAATGCTGGCCGGCGAGCGAAAGGAACAGCTCGGCGGTGCGCTCGGTCTCCTCGTCGCTCATGCCGGCCACCGGCTCGTCGAGCAGCAGCAGCTTCGGCTCCTGCACCAGCAGCATGCCGATCTCGAGCCACTGCTTCTGGCCGTGCGAGAGAAGGCCGGCAATGCGGTCGGCGCTGTCCTGCAGCCTTATGGTTTCAAGATACTTCGAAATGAGATCCTTTTGTTCGGAAGATAAAACCGAAAACAGCGTCTTCCTCACCCGCTTGTCCGCCTTCATCGCCAGTTCCAGGTTCTCGAACACGCTGTGCTGCTCGAAAATGGTCGGCTTCTGGAACTTGCGGCCGATGCCCGCATGGGCGATCTCGGCCTCGGAAAGCCGCGCCAGATCGATGGTCTGGCCGAAAAAGGCGCTGCCCGCGTCAGCGCGCGCCTTGCCGGTGATCACGTCCATCATGGTGGTCTTGCCGGCGCCGTTCGGACCGATCACGCAACGCAGTTCGCCGACGTCGATCTGCAGCGACAGCTTGGAGAGCGCCTGAAAGCCGTCGAAGCTGACGCTGATGTCCTCGAGGTACAGCACCACGCCGTGCGTGGCATCGAGGCCGCCGGCGGCGAAGTGGCTGAAGGAGCCGCCCTCGTTGGCGGGGAGCGCCGAGGAACTCATTTTGCTTTGGTTCTTGAAAGAAGACCCAGCACGCCACGCGGCAGAAACAGCGTCACCAGGATGAAGATCAGGCCTAGCGCGAAAAGCCAGTATTCGGGAAACGCCTGGGTGAAGTAGCTCTTGCCGTAGTTCACCAGCCCGGCGCCGACGATGGCGCCCGCCAGCGTGCCGCGACCGCCGACCGCGACCCAGATCGCGATCTCGATCGAATTGGCGGGCGACATCTCGCTCGGGTTGATGATGCCGACCTGCGGCACGTACAGCGCGCCGGCGATGCCGCACAGCACGGCGGAGAAAGTAAAGATGGCGAGCTTGTAATACACCGTGTTGTAGCCGCAGAACGCGACCCGCGTTTCGGCATCGCGGATTGCAGTCAGCACACGGCCGAATTTGGAGGTCACTATCCAACGGGCAATCAACAAGGTTCCTACCAGGAAAATTCCCGTGGAAACAAAGAGGATCATCCTCGTCTCCGGCGTGGTGATCGGCAGGCCGAGGATGCGCTTGAAGTCGGTGAAGCCGTTGTTGCCGCCAAAGCCGGTGGCGTTGCGAAAGAACAGCAGCATCGCGGCGAAGGTCAGCGCCTGCGTGATGATCGAGAAGTACACGCCCTTGACGCGCGAGCGAAAGGCGAAGAAACCGAACACCAGCGCGAGCAACCCCGGCACCAGCACCACCAGCAGCGCCGCCCACCAGAACTGGTCGGTGTTCCACCAGTGCCAGGGCAATTCCTTCCAGTCGAGGAACACCATGAAATCGGGCAGTTCCGACTGGTACTGGCCCTCGCGCCCGATCTGGCGCATCAGGTACATGCCCATCGCATAGCCGCCCAGGGCGAAAAACAGGCCGTGCCCGAGCGACAGGATCCCCGTGTAGCCCCAGATCAGGTCCATGGCGATCGCCACGATTGCAAAGCACATGATCTTGCCGATCAGCGTCACCCAGTATTGGGAAAGGTGGAAAGTGCTGTCGCTGGGAACCTTCAGACTCAAGATGGGAAAAACAACCAATAGCAAAAGACCCGCCAGGCCGATGAGCAGCCATCCCTTTGGACCGTAGAGGCGGCTCATGCCTCGAGCGCCCTGCCGCGCACCGCGAACAGGCCCTGCGGCCGGCGCTGGATGAAGATGATGATGAAGACCAGCACCACGATCTTGGCGATCACCGCGCCGGAGACCGATTCGAGGAACTTGTTGGCGAAGCCCAGCGTCAGCGCCGCATAGACGGTACCCGCGAGCTGGCCGACCCCGCCAAACACCACCACCATGAACGAATCGACGATGTAGCCCTGGCCAAGGTCGGGGCCGACGTTGCCGAGTTGCGAGAGCGTGCAGCCGGCGAGCCCGGCGATGCCCGAGCCCAGGCCGAACGCCCACATGTCGACGCGGCCGGTCGGCACGCCGACGCAGGAGGCCATCTCGCGGTTCTGCGTGACGCCGCGGATGAACAGGCCCAGGCGCGTTTTGGTCAACAGCAGGTAAATCGAGAACAGCACCAAGGCGGCGAACACGATGATGTAAATGCGGCTCCAGGGCAGCACCACGCCGGCAAAAGCTTCGATGCCGCCCGACATAAATTCCGGGTTTTCGACCTGCACGTTCTGCGCGCCGAAGAACGTGCGCACCGACTGGATCAGCATCAGGCTGATGCCCCAGGTGGCGAGCAGCGTCTCCAGCGGCCGGCCGTACAACCAGCGGATCACCACCCGCTCGAGCAGCATGCCGACCGCGGCGGCGACTGCGAACGACGCCGGCACCGCGGCGAGCAGGTACCAGTCGAAGAAAGCCGTTTTGCGAAACAGCACCTGGACCAGGTAGGTGGTGTAGGCGCCGACCATGATCAGCTCGCCGTGCGCCATGTTGATCACGCCCATCAGGCCGTAGGTGATGGCGAGTCCGAGCGCAGCCAGCAGCAGGATCGAGCCCAGCGAAATGCCGGCAAACAGCAAACCGGCACGCTCGCCCCAGGCAAGCCTGCCCTGCACTTCGAGCAGGCTTTTCTGCGCTGCGCTGCGGATCTCCTCGTCGCTGTCCCTGACTGCCTCCGCAAGCAAGGTCCGGCTGTTCGGGCTGTTCGATTCGCCGAGCCGCCGGATCGCCGCGAGGCGCGTTTGCTTGTCGCCGCTCTTCATCTCCATCGAGGCGGCCGCGAGTTCCAGCAGCGGCCGGATGGCGGAGTCGGTTTCCTTCTCGAGCGCCCTCTTCACCAGCGCCAGCATCGACGCGTCTGCGCCCTCGGCCAGCGCCTTGGCTGCCGCCAGGCGCTCGCTGGGCTCCCGGGACAAAAGGCGCAGCGCGGCGAGCGCATCGGCCACCGCGCCGCGCACGCGGTTGTTGGCCACCACTTCGACGGTCTTGCCGTCGATCACGATCTCGCCCTCGGCGAACCGGGCCAGCACTGCCGCCGCCTCGGGGTCTGCCTCGGCCACCAGCGCGCCGATCGCCTCGATCTTCGCGTCGTTGTCGCCTTCGGCGAGCTTTAGCAGCGCGCCCCGGTCGAGCGCCAGGGCGGCGCTCGCGAAGGCGAGCAACAGGGCGAAAAAGAGGCTTCGCATACGTGAAGAGGGCCGGCGAACCGGCCCTCTTTTCTATCACATCCGCCGCGGCTTACTTTTTCGCGGCCATCAATGCCGGCTCGTCCTTTTTCGTGTCGTTGCCCGCGATGAACGGGCTCCAGGGCTGCGCCTTGACCGGCCCCTTGGTCTTCCAGACCACGTTGAACTGGCCATCGGCCTTCACTTCACCGATGAATACCGCCTTGTGCAGGTGGTGGTTCTTCGCATCCATGGTGGAGGTGATGCCCGAGGGCGCGGTGAAAGTCTGCCCGGCCATCGCCGCCGTCACTTTCGCCACATCGAAGCTCTTGGCCTTCTCGACCGCCTGCTTCCACATATAGATGCCGATGTAGGTCGCTTCCATCGGGTCGTTGGTCAGCGGCTTGTCCTTGTGGCCGGCGATGTTCTTCGCCTTGGCGTAGTCCGCCCACTTCTTGGTGAACGCCTCGTTGGCCGGAGCCTTGATCGACATGAAGTAGTTCCACGCGGCCAGGTGGCCGACCAGCGGCTTGGTGTCCACGCCGCGCAGCTCCTCCTCACCCACTGAGAACGCCACCACCGGCACGTCGGTCGCCTTCAGGCCCTGGTTGCCCAGCTCCTTGTAGAACGGCACGTTCGAGTCGCCATTGATGGTCGAGACCACCGCGGTCTTCTTGCCCTCCGAGGCAAACTTCTTGATCTTGGCGATGATGGTCTGGTAGTCGCTGTGGCCGAACGGGGTGTACTCCTCCATGATGTCGGCTTCGCCGACGCCCTTGGACTTGAGGAAGGCGCGCAGGATCTTGTTGGTGGTGCGCGGATACACGTAGTCGGTGCCTAGCAGCACCCAGCGCTTGGCCGAGCCGCCGTCCTTGGACATCAGGTATTCGACCGCCGGGATCGCCTGCTGGTTGGGCGCGGCGCCGGTGTAGAACACGTTCTTCGAGATTTCCTCGCCTTCGTACTGCACCGGGTAAAAGAGCAGGCCGTTCAGCTCCTCGAACACCGGCAATACCGATTTGCGCGACACCGAGGTCCAGCAGCCGAAGGTGACGGCGACCTTGTCCTGGGTGATCAGCTGGCGCGCCTTCTCGGCGAACAGCGGCCAGTTCGAGGCCGGGTCAACGACCACCGGCTCGAGCTTCATGCCGAGCACGCCACCTTTGGCGTTGATCTCGTCGATCGCCATCAGCACGGTGTCCTTGAGCACCGTCTCGCTGATCGCCATCGTGCCCGACAACGAGTGCAGCACCCCGACCTTGACGGTCTTTTGTTGTGCGTAGAGGCTGGTGGAGCCGAAGCCGATGGCGGCGATTGCCGCCGACAAGGCCAACTGCTTTACGAACATGCGACGTTTCATGGACTCTCCTATGTGCGTGAATGGTGGAAGCTAGGAGAGACAAGGCAATGACCGTGCCTGCGTTGTTTGCTAGTGATTCAACAGGCTTTTCCTTCCACTTGCACAAACTCGGACCTGCCGATGCACGAAACCGGTGCGCTCATGCGTGCGCATGCACCATTGCGCGGCGCAAGCGCTCGACGCCGGCGGCAAGGCGTTCCTCGCTCGAAGCGAAGCACCAGCGCACGTAACCTTCGCCCGCGGGCCCGAACGCGGAGCCCGGCGCGAGGCCGAGGCCGACGTCCCGCACCAGCCGCTTGCAGAACTCCAGGCTGTCGCTGACTCCGCGCACCCCGAAAAACGCATACATGGTGCCGCTCGGCAGGGCCACGCTGATGCCGTCGATGGCGTTGAGTTCGCGCACCAGGTAATCGCGAGCCTTGCGGAAGCGCTCCACGGTGCGGGCGATCACCGGCTCGCCGCCCGTGAGCGCGGCGACCCCGGCGCGCTGCACGAACACCGGCGCACAGGAGGTGTTGTACTCGACCAGCTTGCCCAAGTCGGCGGTGAGCTCGGCGGGCACCACCAGCCAGCCCAGGCGCCAGCCCGGCATCAGCCAGGTCTTGGAAAAGGTGTTGGTGCTGATGAGGCGGTCGCCGGGCTCGCACAGGTCGAGGAACGAGGGCGCGAGGCCCGGCGCATTGAAATAGATCCGCTCGTAGGCGTCGTCGGCAAAGATCCAGATGCCGTGGCGGCGGCAATGCGCGAGGATTGCTTTCTGCTCTTCGCGGCTCACGGTCCAACCGGTCGGGTTATTCGGCGAATTGAGGTAGAGCGCCCGGGTTCCCGGCGGCAACGCTTTCAGCAGTTTGTCGAGATCCAGCGACCAACCGGAAGGCGAAAATTCGAGCGCCACGGTCTCGACGTGGGCGCCCAGGATGCGCGGAATCTCCTGCAGGTTGGGCCACAGCGGCACCACTTCAACCACGCGCTCGCCGGGATCCACCAGCAGCTGGGTGGCCAGCATCAGCGCATTGACGCCGGAACTGGTGACCACCACCTCCTGGGAGCGGACCCCGCCGTGCAAGCGCTTCAGGTAGGCGGATAGCGCCTCGCGGAGTTCCGGGATGCCCAGGTTGTGGGTGTAGAAAGTCTCGCCGGCGGCGATCGAGTCCATGCCGGCGCGGCGGATGAAATCCGGCGTCGGCTCGTCGGGTTCGCCGACCCAGAACGGCAGAATGTCGTCGCGCCCGAGTCCCGAGTTGAACAACTCGCGGATTTTCGAGGCCGCGAGGGCCCGGACCGCGGGACGGGCGGCGTGCATGAGGCGTTCTCCCGGGACCGGCGAGCGGTTAGGCAGCGGCACGCGCGAATGAGCGCGCTGCTGCGAGCGCGCGGTCGATGCCGGCAGCCGATACGTCCAGGTGCGTGACCAGGCGGATGCGCGGGCCCGACAGCACCAGGATCTCGTTGTTGACCATGTGGTCGGCGAAACCCGGCGGGGCCTTGACGAACACCATGTTGGTTTGCGGGCCCTCGACCTGGTAGCCCGCCTCGCGCAGGCCCTTGGCCAGCCGCTCGGCATTGGCGTGATCTTCGGCCAGGCGCTCGATGTTGTGCTCGAGCGCATACAGGCCTGCCGCGGCGAGCACTCCCGACTGGCGCATCGCGCCGCCGAGAATTTTCCTCGCGCGCTTGGCCTTCGCCATGAAGTTCGCATTGCCGAACAGCAAGGTTCCCACCGGTGCGCCGAGCCCCTTCGACAGGCACACCGACATCGAATCGAACCCTGCGCACAGGTCCTTCGCCTTGATGCCCAGCTTGACCGCCGCATTGAAGATGCGCGCGCCGTCCAGGTGCGTGGCAAGGCCCCGGCGTTTCGCCAGCGCCAGCGCTTCTTCGAGATACTTCCGAGTCAGCACCCTGCCGCTGATGGTGTTTTCAAGGGCCAGCAGCCTGGTGCGCGCGAAGTGCGCGTCATCGGGTTTGATCGCCGCTTCCACCTCGGCCAGGTCGAGCGTGCCATCGGGCCGGTTGACGAGCGGCTGCGGCTGGATCGAACCCAGCACCGCGCCGCCGCCCGCTTCATAGCGGTAGGTGTGCGCTTCCATGCCGACCAGGTACTCGTCGCCGCGGCCGCAGTGGCTCATCAGCGCCGCGAGGTTGGATTGGGTGCCCGAGGGAAACAGCAGCGCGTGCTCGAAGCCGAGCTGTTCAGCGGCCTTCGCCTGCAGGCGGTTGACGGTCGGGTCGTCACCGAACACGTCATCGCCCAAATCAGCCTCGGCCATGGCGCGCCGCATTCCCGCGGAGGGCCGCGTCACAGTGTCCGAACGCAAGTCGACCAGGGTTCCCCGGCTGCTGTCTCCGATCATTGCGGCTCCTTTTCTTTCGCGCGCGCGGCGAATCCTTCGGCGTCGCGGTCCAATCTGAGTTCGCTATTGAAGGCCGGCGCCGCGGGCGGCGCAGGTGCGATTGGCGCCGGCGGCGTCGGCGCCGGGCTATCTGTGATCAGCAAAGCGGCGGAAAAACCCGCGGCAGCAGCCAGCCCAGCCAGCACCAGCGCCGGGATGGCGGTGGCCGCGGGCGGCGCGGCGCGCGTTTTGGCCGCCTTGCCCGCGGCCGGCGCCTGCTGCATCACGGCCGCGCGCGGCTGCAGCGCTTGTTCGCGCTCGTAGGCGGCGAGCGCGGCATCGGCCTCGGCCTCGGCGCGCTTGCGCTCGGCGACCAGGCGCTCGCGCTCGGCCTCGGCCTGCTTCAGGCGGTTGAGGATCAGGCTCACGCAGGCGAATATAAACCCTGGGGCGGCTGGCGGCCCGTCGCTGCGCTGCAGCGTCGCGTTTGCCCCGATTTTTGCCTTTGGTGTATGATCGCCCCCGCTGGATTCCTCCATGAGTACCCGCTGGTCAAAAAATCCAAACCCTGCGCTCTCTCTCTTGCTGGTACCGGCACGGCGGGCGTAAGCCCAAATCTCTAAATCAATATTGAAAGGCAAGCAGACATGGCAACCGGAACCGTCAAGTGGTTTAACGATGCGAAAGGTTTTGGCTTTATCACCCCCGATGGCGGCGGCAAGGACGTGTTCGCGCACTTCTCCGCGATCCAGGGTTCGGGCTTCAAGAGCCTGAAGGAAAACCAGAAGGTTTCGTTCGACATCACTACCGGGCCGAAAGGCGACCAGGCGACCAATATCAAGCCGATGTAATTTCGGCTGCGATCGCAAACGAGGAAGGCCCGCGCGAGCGGGCCTTTTTCTTTGATGAGCTATCCCGACTGGCTGTGGATTCCGGTGACATTGTGGGCTGCGTTCGCGCAGACGCTGCGCAACGCCGCGCAGCGCGGCCTCACCGGCAAGCTCGGCACGCTGGGGGCGACGCTGGTGCGTTTCCTTTACGGGCTGCCGTTTGCCCTGCTCTGGCTGTGGCTGGTCGGGCGCTATGGCGGCGGGCTGCCGCCGCCGCCCGGCGCCGCCTTTGCCGCCTGGGTGACGCTCGGCGCGCTGGCGCAGATCGCCGGCACCGCGCTGCTCCTGCGCACCATGCAGGAGCGCAACTTCGCGCTCGGCATCGCCTATTCCAAGACTGAGATCATCCAGGTGGCGCTGTTCGCCTTCGTCGCGCTGGGCGAGTGGCTGAGCGGCCCGGCGCTGGCCGCGATCGCCTGCGCCACCGCCGGCGTGCTGCTGCTCTCGCCGGCCGACCGGGAGCGGCCGCTGCGCGCGCTGCTTTCGGGCTGGACCGGCAGGTCGGCGCTGCTCGGCCTGGCCTCGGGTACCTGCTTTGCGCTCGCTTCGGTCGGCTACCGCGGCGCCGCGCTCGCCTACGGCGACGCGCCTTACCTCGGCGCGGCTGCAACGGGGCTGGTTGCGGCGCTCGCGCTGCAGACGCTGGTGCTGGGCGGCTGGCTGCTCGCGCGCTCGCCGCAGGTGGTGGCGGGCGCGCTGCGCGAATGGCGCCCGTCGCTGTTCGCCGGCTTCATGGGCGCGGCTGCCTCGGCGGGCTGGTTCACCGCCTTCGCCATCGAAGCGGCGGCGAACGTGCGCACGCTCGGCCTGGTGGAGCTGATCTTCGCCTACCTGATCTCGCTCAAATTTTTCCGCGAGCGGCTGAGCGGGCTGGAACTCGCCGGCATGGTGCTGATCGCGCTCGGCATCGCCGGCATTACCCTCGGGCGTTGAGCAAAGAAAACGCCCCGGTCGGTTTCCCGGCCGGGGCGTTTTTGAATCTTAAGGCATGTCCGGCGTATCAGCCGGCAAAGCTCCTTGGACTGCGAGTTGATCCGGAGCAACGCCCGCCGCATTTCCTACCGGCTACGCCTTGGTGGTCTCTCACTGGATCACCTCCTTTCGTGGTTGGGAGCTCGGAGTGTAGCAAAAACCGGACTTATTTTTTCTCCGGCGCGGGCTTGGGCTTGCCTTTGGCCATTTCGGCCTGCGCCTGATCGCTGAGGCCAAAGCGCCAGACCAGGAAGATGAGCACCAGCAGCATGCCGACGCCGACCCCGGCCGCGCCCGCCGGCAGGCGTTCGAGTTCGCCGGACAATTGCGTGACTTCGGCATCGCTTAGCGCAGCGATGCGTGCCTTGGCGGTATCTGCGGCGAGGCCGTAGCCTTCCAGCCGGCCCACGAGTGAAGCGCGCAGTTCAGGCGCAGCGGGCGACGCCGCGGCATTGCCGACAGCTTCGCCCGTGCTCACCAGCCCGGCGCCTGCCTGGAACGGCAGCGCTGCCATGCAGACGACGAGGATGCGGCAGACGAAGCGGATGAAGGCGGTGTTCATGTCTTGGACTCCCGTGTTGGCTGCCGCAATCTAGCCTCCTGCGAGCGATCGCGTCAAGCGACGTCACGCGGACGGTATCATTGGCCCATGCCGCTCTACGATTACGCGCCCAAGTCGGGCAAATGCCGGCAGTGCAGCGGCCGCTTCGAGGTCATGCAGCGCATTGCCGAGCCCAAGCTCAGGCGCTGCCCGGCCTGCCGCAAGCCGGTCGAGCGCCTGATCCACGCGGTCGCGGTGCACGGCAAGTTCTCGCTCGCGCCCAGCAAGCTGAAGGACCTCGGCATGACCAAGTACGTGAAGACCAGCGATGGTTCCTACCAGCGGACCGTCGGCCAGCGCGGCCCGAGAATGATCCGCGAGCCGGAGGAATGAGCGCCGGGCGCTTGCCCGCTCAGTCCTTCTTCTTTTCCGGCTTCGGACCGGTCGGCGCGCCGGCCTTGCGCCACTCGCCGAAGCCGCCTTCGAGGTGCAGCACGTTGTCCATCCCCATGTCGGTGAGCGCCGCCGCCGACAGCGTGCCGCGCCAGTCGGACTGGCAGTAGAGGATGAAGGTCTTGTCGTCGGTGAACACCGGCTTGTAGTACGGGCTCTCCGGGTCGACCCAGAATTCGAGCATGCCGCGCGGCGCATGGAAGGCGCCCGGGATCATCCCCTCGCGCTCCAGTTCGCGCACGTCGCGGATGTCGACGAACACCGTGCCCGGGTCGCCGTGGCGTTGCTTCGCCGCCTCGATCGAGATCCCCTTGGAGCGCTTGCCGGCTTCGGCGATCAGCTGCTTGATGCCTTTTTTCACCATAGCCGTTATTGTTCCATATCCAACCCGGAGATTCCACGCTATGACCCTCCCGCTGAAGGGCGGCTGCCTGTGCGGCGCCATCCGATACACCATCCAGGCACCCGTCGCCGATTTGCGCGCCTGCCACTGCACGCATTGCCAGCGCACCTCTGGCACCGGCGCCACCGTCAACGCGGCAATTCTGAGCAAGGACTTCGCGCTTACGCAGGGCACGCCGAAGCGCTATACCGACAAGGCCGACAGCGGCCGCACGCTGTACCGCTTTTTCTGCGGCGACTGCGGCTCGCCGATCTACAGCCAGCGCGAAACCGCGCCGGAGCGGATGGTGGTGCGGGCGGGCAGCTTCGATGATTCGGCGCACATGAAGATCACCACCCACATCTGGACCAAGCGGGCGCGGCCCTGGTCGCACATCGACCCGGACACCGAGCAGCTGCCCGGCAACCCCGTTTGACCCCAACACAAGGAGCGTTTCATGGCCAAGGGATACTGGATTTCCTGCTACCGCGCGATCAAGGACCAGGGCAAGCTCGACGCCTACGCCAAGCTGGCGGGCGCGGCGGTGCAGGCGGCGGGCGGGCGCCCGCTGGTGCGCGGCGCGCCGGCGAAGACCTACGAGAAGGGGCTCAACCTGCGCACCGTGGTGGTCGAGTTCGACAGCCTCGCCGCAGCGCAGGCCGCGCGCGACAGCGCCGCCTACCAGGAAGCGCTGCGCGCGCTGGGCGATGGCGCCGAGCGCGATTTCCGCATCGTCGAGGGTGTCGCCTAAAAAGATCAGGTAGCGGCGGTCAGAACTTCTCGACCCAGGGGCGCAGCTCGAGCTCCCAGGTCCAGGTGCTGCGGTGCTGGCGGTACAGGTTCAGGTAATTGCGCGCGATTTCGTCGGGCAGCAGCATCGCGTCCTCGCCCCCGGTGCCGATGCCGCCGTCGATCACGAAGTGGGCGACGTGGATGTTTTTCGGCGCGAGTTCGCGCGCCATGCTTTGCGCCAGGCCGCGCAGCGCAAACTTGCCCATCGCGAAGGGCGCTGAATTGGCATACCCCTTGACGCTCGCCGACGCCCCGGTAAAGAAGATCGCACCCGAGCCGCGCGCCAGCATCCGTTTCGCCGCCGCCTGCCCGACCAGGAAGCCGGCGAAGGCCGACACGGCGAGCGTGCGCTCGACTTCCTGCGGCTTCAGTTCCGCGATCGGCCCGCGCGTGCGATAGCTCGCGTTGTAGACGACGAGATCGGGCACGCCGAGTTTCGACTCTACCGCCACGAAGGCCGCCTCGACCTGCGCTGCGTCTACGGCATCGCACTTGAGCGCGAGGGCGCCGGTTTCCTTGGCGAGCGCCGCCAGCTTTTCAGTGTTGCGGGCCGCGAGCGCGACCTTGAAGCCTTCCTTGGCGAGCAGGCGCGCAAGCGAGGCGCTCAGCCCGCTGCCCGCGCCGACGATCAGCGCTGTCTGGCTGCCGTTCATCTAGGCCTTGCACCAATCCTGGATGATGGCCTCGTAAATCGCTACCGACTGGCGGATGCGATCCATGTGGCAGTACTCGTCGGTCTGGTGCGCCATCGCCGCCTCGCCCGGCCCGAGCACCAGCGTCGGCGCACCTGCGTAGACCTTCAGCAGGTTCGCCGCATCGGTCATGTAAGGCGCGGTGCGCGCTTCGGGCGTTTCCTTCAGGATCGGCTTGCACAGTTCGAACACGCGCTGCACCCAGGCTTCATCGGGCGCCGTCCAGACCGCGTTGAGATCGGAGAACACTTCAAGCTCTGCATCTTCCAGAAGATTTTTCAATCTGGACAGCAAGGCCTCATGCTGCATGCCCGGCACGGTCCGGATGTCCACGCCGATGGTCGCCGAATCCGGCACCAGGTTGACCCCGCTGCCGCCGGCAAAGGTGCCGACGTTCAGGGTCGGCGAGCCCATCACCGGGTGCGCCCTGACGTCGAAGGAAAATCCTTCCAGCTTTGCCACCGCCTTCGCCGCCTTGTAGACCGCGTTCACGCCCAGCTGCGGCATCGAGCCGTGCGCCGAGACCCCGCGGTACACCGCGTAGAACTTGAGCGAGCCCTTGTGCCCCACCAGCGGATAGTTCGAGGTCGGCTCGCCCACCACGATCGCGCCCGCCTTGCCCATGAGTTTGGGCAGCGCCGCAAGATGCGCCGAGCCGATGCAGCCGTTCTCCTCGCCCGCGGTCAGCACCAGCACCAGGCCGGGCGTGCCGTTCAGTTTCCTGGCGAAAGTCCGCGCCGCCGCCAGGATCCCGGCCACGCCCGCCTTCATGTCGGAAGTCCCGCGCCCGTAGAGCTTGTCGCCGTCCGCTTCGCCCGAAAACGGGTCCCTCGACCACTTGCGCGTGCCGAGCGGCACCACGTCCAGGTGCCCGGTCATGCATAACGGCGCCTTCGCAGCCGAACCTCCCGCGCGCGCGATAACGCTGGTCCTGCCTTCCGCATATTCGTGAAACTCGACCGCAAAGCCCCAATCCTCGAGCAGTGCTCCCGCCATCTGCGCGCAGTCGCGCTCCCGGCCCGGCGGATTGACGGTGTCGAAGCGAAGCAGGTTCTTGGTGAGGGCGACGGCGTCTGCAGTGCTCATGCCGGGAATCATACCTTCGCAACCGGACGAAAACCCGGCAGATCGCGGACGCGGCGCTCGGTATCGGCGTGCAGGCGCGCATCGTCCAGCCCGAGATCGATCGGGAAGCGGCAGGGTTGCGAAACGTACCAGGGCGTGTCGGCGAACACTTCGAGGCGGTTGCCCTCGGGATCGCGAAAGTAGACCGACCAGGTATTGCCGTGCGACACCGCTTCGGCCGCCGCCCCCGGATCCTCCTTCAGGGCCTCGTGCACGCGTCGCACCTCCTGCAGCGAGGCGACGCGAAACGCGATGTGATCGAGCGGGCTGCCGCTCGCCTTGCGCGTGGGACGCGGATTGATCACCAGCTGGTGGTGCTCGCCCGGATTGCGGCTGAGGAAGACCAGGCCCTGCGGCCCTTCGCCGCGATCGGTCACCACAAAGCCGAGCCGGCGCGTGTAGAACGCTTCCATGCTCGGCGCATCCTTCACATAGAGTTCGAAATGGCTCAACAGAAAGTTCGGCGGTGATTTCATGACCGGGAATTTGCGCCTCAGGCCGCCATGCGGCCTGCCGCCGCCAGCGCCTCGCGGCACTCGCGCACGATGCGCTCGATCAGCTCCTTGCAGCTCGGAATGTCGTTGATCAGCCCGACCACCATGCCCGCACTGACGATGCCGGCATCCACTTCGCCCGTCTTGATCGCGTTGCGGCCGCGCGCCCCCGCCACCAGGTGCTTCACCTCCTCGAAGGCCACGCCCTTCTTCTCCATCGCCACCACTTCGTCCGACACGCTGTTCTTGAGAACCCGCGAGGTGTTGCGCATGGTGCGGAAAATCAGGTTGGTGTCGCGCTCGCCGGCGGCGACGATCGCCTGCTTCACCTTGTCGTGGATCGGCGCTTCCCTGGTGCACATGAAGCGCGTGCCCATGTTGATGCCCTGCGCGCCGAGCGCCATGCAGGCCGCCATCTGGTAGCCGTCGGCGATCCCGCCCGAGGCGAGCACCGGGATCCGGCAGGCGCGCACCGCCGCCGGGATCAGGATCAGGTTGGTGATGTCGTCCTCGCCGGGATGCCCGGCGCATTCGAAGCCGTCAATCGAGATGATGTCCACCCCGCTGCTCTCGGCCGACAGCGCATGGCGCACCGAGGTGCACTTGTGCAAGATGGTGATGCCGTGCGCCTTGAACTTCGGCGCCACCTCGCGCGGATTGTTGCCTGCCGTCTCGACGATCTTGATCCCCGACTCGACGATCGCCTGGATGTACTCGGCATAGGGCGGCGGCTTGATCGCCGGCAGGATCGTCAGGTTGACGCCGAAGGGCTGGTCGGTCATGCCGCGGCAGCGCTCGATTTCGCGCCGCAGGTCCTCCGGGGTCGGTTGCGTCAGCGCCGTCAGGATGCCGAGCCCCCCGGCATTCGACACCGCGGAGGCGAGCTCCGCGTAGCCGACCCATTGCATCCCGCCCTGGATGATCGGGTAGCGGATGCCGAGCAATTCAGTGATGCCGGTCTTCATGTTCCTGCCCGCTTGCGCCGGGGAAAACTAGGCCGCTACGGCGGCGATGCGGGCCGCGGCGGGCGCGCGCAGCGCATCCAGCGCCGCCTCGATCCCGCCGCGCGCGTGCGGCATGCCGGCGTCGGCGAGCGCGAGCTCGATTGCGCCCAGCGCGCCGAGCAGCATCGGCTCGTTGAGATCGCCCATGTGGCCGATGCGGAACACGCGCCCCTGCAGCGCGCCCAGGCCGCGGCCCAGCGCGACGCCGTAGCGTTCCGCGGCGATCGTGCGCACGCGGTCGGCGTCGTGCCCCTGCGGCGTCCATACCGCGGTGAGCGAATCGGAGGCAGCTTCCTCGTCGAGCGGGTAAATCTCCGGGCCCGCGCCCTTGCCCCAGGCACGCACGCAGGCGCGCGTCGCCTGGGCGAGGCGCCGGTGGCGCGCGAACACGTTCTCCAGCCCTTCTTCCTCGAGCATGTCGAGGGACGCTTCCAGTCCGTAGAAGTAGGGAATCGGCGCGGTGCCGCAAAAGCGCAGCTGGCGGCCGCCTTCCACCATGGTTCGCCAGTCCCAGTAGCGGCGCGGGTTGCGCGCCGTCTGCGCGGCTTCCCAGGCGCGGGCATTGATGGCGGTGAAGGAGAACCCCGGCGGCAGCATCAGGCCCTTCTGCGAGCCGCCGACCGCGAGGTCCACGCCCCATTCGTCCATGCGGAAATCGTAGGAGGCGAGCGAGGAGATCGTATCGACAAGATAGAGCGCCGGGTGGCGCGCGCGGTTCATCGCCGCGCGCACTTCGGCTACCGGATGGCGGATGCCGGTCGCGGTTTCGTTGTGCACCAGCAGCACCGCCTTGATCGCGTGCGCGCGGTCGGCGGCGAGCCGCTCGCCCACGGCGGCCGGGTCGATCGCGCGGCGCTCCTGGGCGGCGACGACTTCCACCTGTAGTCCGTACTGGCGCGCGGTGGCGGCCCAGTTCTCGGAGAAGTAGCCGGCCTGGCAGACCAGCACCTTGTCGCCGGGCGAAAACAGGTTGGCGATGCTCGCGTCCCAGGCGCCGTGGCCGGACGCCGCATAGGCGATGACGAACCCCTGGCGCGTCTTCAGCACGCCCTTCAGCCGCTCGAGCGAGCGGTCGCGCAGGGCGACGAACTGCGGCCCGGTGAAATCCACCGCCGGGCGCTGCATCGCCTGCAGCACCCGGTGCGGGATATTGGTCGGACCGGGGTGCATGAAGAACTGCCAGCCGCGCGCACTGCCCATCATCGTCTCCCTTGATCGAACAGCGAATGATACCGGCCCCGGCGCGCTCTGCGGACGGCATAATGCTCGCCTCCGATTCCCTGGAGCTCGAGCGATGCACTGCGCAGGTTTACTTCGCCGCCTTGTCTTTCTGCTGTCGCTCGCCGCGTTCGGCGTTCACGCCCAGGCGCCGCAGGGCAAGCCGGCCGCCGCGCCCTATGAGCCCACCTCGGGCCAGGAAGGCAAGGACGTGGTCTGGGTGCCGACGCCGCAGATCGTGGTGGACAAGATGCTGGACCTCGCCAGGGTGACGCGGCGCGACGTGGTCATGGATCTCGGTTCGGGCGACGGCCGGCTCGTCATCACCGCCGCCAAGCGCGGCGCCCGCGCGCTCGGCGTCGAGTACAACCCCGACATGGTCGAACTTTCCAAGCGCAACGCCGAGAAAGAAGGCGTCGCGCAGAAGACCAGCTTCGTCAAGGCCGACCTCTTTGAGACCGACTTCTCCAAGGCCAGCGTGATCACCATGTTCCTGCTGCCCGAGATCAACCTCAAGCTGCGCCCGAAGATCCTCGCCCTCAAGCCGGGCACGCGCATCGTCTCCAACAGCTTCAACATGGGCGACTGGGAGGCGGACCAGACCGTCACCCTCACCTCCGATGCCGGCTGCAGCACCTCCTGGTGCACCGCGCTGCTCTGGATCGTCCCCGCGCAGGTTGCCGGCGTGCACAAGCTGCCGCAGGGCGAACTCACCCTCAAGCAGCAGTACCAGAAACTTTCCGGCAGCCTGCGCACCGAGGGCAACACCTACGGCCTCGAGGGCAAGGTGCGCGGCAACCAGATCACCTTCACCGCCGGCGGCCGCACCTACCACGGCAGGATGAAAGGCAAGCGCCTTGAACTGCGCTAGCCGCGGCTTCCTGCTCGCCGCGCTGGCCCTGCCGGCCTTCGCGCAAGCACCCTATCAGCCCACCTCGGGCCAGGAAGGCAAGGATGTCCCCTGGGTGCCGACGCAGCAGATCATGGTCGACACGATGCTCGACATGGCCAGGGTAGCGCCTGGCGACTATGTCATCGATCTGGGCTCGGGCGACGGCCGGCTGGTCATCGCCGCCGCCAAGCGCGGCGCGCGCGCCCTCGGCATCGAGTACGACCCGGACCTGGTCGAACTTTCCAGGCGCAATGCCGAAAAAGACGGCGTCGCCGGCAGCGCCGCCTTCCTCAAGGCCGACCTGTTCGAGACCGACTTCTCCAAGGCCAGCGTCATCACCCTGTTCCTGATGCCGGAACTCAACCTGCTGCTGCGTCCCAAGATCCTCGCCCTCAAGCCCGGCACCCGCATCGTTTCCAACAGCTTCGACATGGGCGAATGGCAGGAGGACGAACGGATAGAGCGGCTGCCCGACCCGCGCTGCAACGTTTCCTATTGCACCGGCCTGCTCTGGATCGTTCCCGCGCAGGTCGCCGGCGTCTACCCGCTGCCGCAGGGCGAACTCGCGCTCAAGCAGCAGTTCCAGATGCTCTCGGGCACCCTGCGCAGCGAAGGCAAGACCTACGCCCTCCAAGGCAAAGTGCGCGGCGAGGAATTTACTTTCAGTGCCGGCGGCCGCGAGTACCGCGGCAGGGTGAACGGCAAGGTCCTCGAACTGCGCTAGCCGCGGAAGATATCCTCGGGCAGGAGCGCCGAGACGGTAACGCCCGGCGCGGCCTTCCCCTCCCATTTGCAGATTAGAGGGGAATGCGGCAAAATCCCCTCCAATCCGCGTATTGGAGGTGAAATGGCGCCCAGGCGCGCGCTCTTGCGCCGGCACGACCCGGCCAGCCAGACCCGCTACCAGGAGCTGAAGGCGCTCGCCGCCACGCAGCGCCGCGTGCTCGCCGGCACGCCCGGCGTCCTCAAGCAGCGAACCAAGTCGGGCAAGCGCTATTGGGTCCGCGAGTACATCCGCGTCGACGGCAGCAAGGTGGACGACCACCTCGGCGCCGAGAGCGCGGTCGAACCGGCCAGGCTCGAGCAATGGCGCGCCGGCGTCGAACTCGCGCGCGCCCTCGCCGCCGGCTCGGCGCAGCTGCGGCTGTTCAACTACCAGCGCATGGACCGCAAGCCCGCAGCGGTGCTGGAGGCGCTCTACAACCGCGGCCTCGTCGCCGCCGGCCTCACGCTGGTCGGCTCGCACGCCTACGGCGCGCTCCTCAACGAACTCGGCATCGCCGCCCCCGGCTACCGGACGCAGGATCTCGACCTCGCGCGCGCGCAGCCGCTCGCGATCGCCCTGCCCAAGGGCGCCAGCCTGCACAGCCTGCTCAGGGAATCCGGCCTGCCGTTCGTGCCGGTACCCGGCATGCCCTCACACCGTGCCTCCGCTTCCTTCAAGCTGCCCGGCGCCGAAACTCTTGCGGTGGATCTGCTCGTCTCCGGCAGCAGGCTCGGCGCTCTCGTTCCGGTGCCCGAACTCGCCGCGCACGCCCAGGCCGTGCCGCTGCTCGACTTCCTCATCGGCGAACCCATCGACGGCGTGATCCTCAGCCCCAACCAGGTAATCCCGGTCAAGCTGCCCTCGCCCGAACGCTTCGTCCTGCACAAGCTCTACGCCTCGCAGTCCCGCACCGACCGCGGCAAGGCCCCCAAGGATCTCGATCAGGCCGCGACCCTCGCCGCGGTGCTGGAAGAAGACATGCCCGGGCGCCTGCTGAATACGTTCCGCCGCATGCCTTCGGCCGGCAAATCCGCCACCCGGCGCGGCGCACGCGCCGCCGCCCGGCGGCTCGAAGGTCTGCATCCGCAAGCTGAAGACGTGCTGCGCAGGATCGCCGGCTGAAACGGCACGCCGCCTAGCCGGCGTCGAAAATATCCTCCGGCAGCAGCGCCGAGACGGTGACGTTCGGCACGTCCACCACGTTGGACACGCGCAGGTCCACCGCCACACTGCACAGCACGTAGGCCTGCTCGCGCGACCAGCCTCGCTCCCGCAACAGCTGGATCATCTCCAGCACCGCGTTCCGCGCCGCGAGCGAGAGGTCGCAATTCTCGTTCCTGCCATCGGCCGTGATCGGCATGCCCATGGTGGCGATGAAATTGCCGGGGACCGCATGTTCTGCCTTGGCAAACAATCCGGGATGCGCGAAGCGGGGCCAGACGATGTTCTTCGCTTTCGCTTCCCCCTTGTGAAGCCTGAAGCGCACCACCGCCGTCGCCCCCATCTCGATCGCGGTGCCGCAGCACTCCGAATCGCCCTGCGCGTAGTGCCCGTCGCCCACCGAATAAAGCGCCCCGTCTACCGCCACCGGCACGAACAGCTTCGAGCCCTTGGTCAGCTGCTTCACGTCCGCGTTGCCGCAGTTCTCGCGCGGCGGAATCGTGCGCAGGCCCTCCTCCGCGACCTTGCCCTCGGCCGGCACCGCCCCCGCTGCCGTAGGCGGAAACACCCGCCCGCCGCGCGCCAGTAATTCCATTTCCCGGTCGTTCCACTTCTTCAACTGCGCGTGCGACGGCGCCACCCCCGCCGTCCCCATGAACGCGCCGTTCGGAATCCGCACCCCCGGCAACTGCGGCGACGTGGCGAAGTCCGCGCCGATGTCCCAATGCGCGACGAAGTGATAGTCAAAGAGGTCCGGCAAAAAACCGCCGCCCGGCGCAAACCGCGTCCAGCCGTAGCGCTCGGGCACGATGTCCAGGTACTCGATCTCCAGCAGATCCCCCGGCTCCGCCCCCTTCACATACACCGGCCCGGTGAGCGGATGCGCCACAGTGCGCTCGATCTTCTCCAGATCCTTCGCCGTCGTCCCGGCATGAATCTGCAGATCATTCGCATCCCGCGTCTCGAGCGTCACCTCCTCGCCCGCCGCGACCTCGATCACCGGCGCGATGTCCGGGTGCCAGCGGTTATGCCCCTTGCCCGGCTCCTCGCGCAAGCGCTTCTTGCGATCGATTTCGATGCTTTTTGCCATGGTCAGGCTATGTCGTCCCGATGGGGAATAGAAGCTTTCGCTGCACGATAACGGTGCCGTTTACCGGATGACCGCTCTCGGCGGCGGGCTCAACCGGTCAATGCAACACTTCAGCAAGTTTATCGGCAGGCGAGGCGAAGCCCAAGGTTTGCCTGGGTCGTTGGTTCAAGCGCAAGGCGATGCTGTTCAGGTACGCCTGA
>Ga0187892_10001665_pt1 | contig 49202 bp, 47 predicted proteins | sample MA1701073metaG_FD_139345 | JGI IMG/M metagenome (GOLD analysis project Ga0187892, IMG submission 139345) | Bio-ooze microbial communities from a basaltic lava cave in the Kipuka Kanohina Cave System on the Island of Hawaii, USA - MA170107-3 metaG ...
ACCATCGCCGCGCGGCGCGAGCTGCGCGACATGGCGCTGAAGCTGACGGGCACGAGCACGAAGCAGCAGGCGGTGCAGGTCCCCCTGAAGTACGTCGTCTGCATCCTCAACGTGCGGCATGAGATCGACACGACCGTGCGCATGGTGCTCAAGGACGAGTGGGCGATCATCAACGACGACGTCTACCGCGTGGGCGACAAGGTGATCGGCACGGACGTGAAGGTCGACAAGATCACGCAGTGGGGCTGCACGGTCAGCTACAAGGGAGCGCTGCGGGAGCTGGGGCTGCCCAAGTAGCGAATCTCGAATCTCGAATCACGGTCGGGCTCCGCACAGCGCCCCGTGATTCGTCATTTCCGCTGCAGCGCGTAGACGGCGTCCTGGACGAGGTCCATGAAGAGCCCCTCGTCGAGGGGGCGCTTCGGGTCGTTCCACGTCGCCGACAGCGTGTACCAGTCGCCGGCGGAGGACCGCAGCAGGCAGGAGACGCTGACGACGCCCGGCTCGGAGCCGCCCTTGAAGCCGACGTACTTCCACGCGCGCTTCAGGAAGCGCACGCCGGGGTTGACCGAGAGGATCTCGCGGCCGGCGGCGAGCGCCGGATCGTCGGTGCGCTTGCGCAGCCACTCCATCGCGCGGCAGCAGTCGGACGCCGACGCGAACCACTCGACCTCGTCGATGGCGAGCGGGCCGGAGCCGAACGACAGCCCTTCGCGCGGGAGCTCGCGCACGGGTCCCGCCAGCAGCTTCCGCCGCTCCTCCGCGTCGCCGGCGGCGAACTTCTTCCGCAGCGCGTCCGACGCCTTCAGCTTGAACGCCTCAAGGGTCGTCAGCAGCGGAAGGTTGCGCTTCTCGTCCGCCAGGCCCATCTCGGCCGCGATCCCCTCGACGCGCTCGCGCCCGAGCGCGTGGATCAGGTGGTCGGTGGCCGTGTTGTCGCTCTGGGAGATCATGAGCGTGGCGAGCGTGTGGAGCGTCAGGGGCGAGCCCGGCGTCCACGTGTCCAGGACGCCGCTCCCCATCGACTTGCGGTCGTCCGAGAGCTCGACGGCGCGCGCCCAGTAGCGCTTCTCCTTCGCGGCGGGGTCGGCGAGGAGCGCGCCGAGCACGGCGAGCTTGAACGTGGAGCCGACGGCGAGCGGGCGGTCGGGCTGGTGCTCCGCGACCGTCAGCGGCCGTTCGCCGGTGCGCTGGAGGAGGAAGGCGGTCTTCCCGCGGAGCTTCTTCATCTCGTCGAGCACCTCGTCGACGGTCCGGCGGACCGGGCGCGGCATGTCGAAGCGCAGCCCGGTGACGCGGTGCGGCTTCTCGCGCTCGACGACGATCGTCGCCGCCAGCCGCGTGCGGTCGCCGAAGACGAAGTAGACGACGCCGGCCGACGCCGACTCGTCCGCGACGAGCTCGACCGCCGTGCACTCGCCGTACTGGCCGTGGACATTCTTGAAGATGAGCGTCACGCGCTCGGCGGACGCGCCCTCGAAGAAGTCGGGATGGAAGAGGCCCTCGACCGACTCGGGCTCGTCCGTGAACCGCTGCGCGAGCTTCTGCGCGGCGCGCTCGACGTCGGTGTCCTGGAGCGCGAGCGCCGCAAGGACCGCGAGGACCGTCATGGCTTCTCCTCCCACAGGCGCTCGAAGAGTTCGACCGAGCCCGGCGCGTGGCCCGCGTAGTAGTTGCTGTAGTACGCCCAGACGGGGACGCCCTTGCCGAGGACGGCGCGGAAGAGGGCGATCCATTCGCGCGTGGCCGACGCGCGGTCGACGATGATCTTGTCGAACTTCGAGGTCATTTCCTCGATCTTCTTGCGCTCACCGAAGATGCGGGCGTACGCGGCGCCGCCGGTCAGCAGCCGGTCGCCGTACTTCGCCCAGAGCTCGGGCGGGCGCGGCATGTGATCGGTCTCGGCGAGGGCGAAGGCGAGCCTGCGCTCGCGAAGGAAGTCGAGGAGCTCCGGGCCGATCCACGCGGGGTTGCGCACTTCCACGACCCATGTCGCGGTGGGCGGGCAGAGGCGCGAGAACGGGTCGAGCCGCTTCAGGAAGGCGCCGACGTCCGGGCACGCGGACTTCCTGTTGAAGTAGCCGAACTGGAGGACGCCGAAGGCGAACTTGGGGCCCATCTCGGCGGCGGCGGCGAGGAAGCGCTGGAGGTCCGCCTCGCACCCCTCGAGGACCTTGTCATGGGTGACGCGCTTCATCATCTTCATCGCGAAGCGGAAGCCGTCGGGCGTCTGTTCGGCCCAGCGCCGGCACATCTGCGGCGTGGGCGTGCGGTAGAATGTCGCGTCGACCTCGACGGTCGTGAAGCGCTTCGCGTAGTGGGCGAGGTGGCCATCGGAGGGGAGGTCGTCGGGGTAGAACGAGCCGGCCCAGTCTTCCTTGGCCCAGCTGATGGTCCCGACGCGGAGGTTGGGTGGGAGCACGGCGCCATTCTAGCCGGAACCCGATCCCCGATCCCAGATCCCGGATCCCCGACCTACTTCCGCACGACAGGATAACGATAGTAGACCGTGAGCGTCAGGGCGTTGAGCGCGGTGGCGCAGGCGCGGCCCGCGTCCGTGTCACCGCACCAGCGGTCGGTCGGGTCCCACGACCCGTCCTTCGCGCGCATCGCCTTCATCACGTCGATGAGCTTGGCGTTCCACGCGGTCCATGTCGGGCCCGCGGGCCCGTCGAGCTGGAAGGCGGCGAGCGTCCCCATGTGCCAGTAGTAGTAGTCGGCGGAGAGGTCGCCGGCGGGCGGATCGGCCGCGAGAAGCTTGAGCGTCGCGTCGGTCTGGGCGTCGACGGCGCCTCCGGAGAGGAGGCGGAACACGGCGGCGGCGGCGGACATTGTCTCGTGGTGCTTGAACTTCTCGTTGAGGCCGGGGACGAAGACCTTGCCGGTGCCCTTGTGCGTGTAGCCGGTGCGCCCCCACGCGGGATCGGTCGCCTCGTCGATCCACGCGCGCGCGCCGTCGAACGTCTCCTCCTTCACCTCGAAGCCGGCGCGTTTCGCGACGGCGAGGCCGGTCGCGGCCCAGAACGTGACCGACGTGTCGTTGTCGCCGCACTGGAACGAGTAGCGCCATCCCTTGCCGGGGTTCTGCGCGGCGACGAGGAATTCGACCGCTTTCTGCGCGGCCTTCTTCGCGTCCGCGCCGGAGCCGCCGGCGGCGACCGCCTCGGCGAGCGCCCAGGTCGCGATGGCGTGGCCGTAGATGTACTTCTGGTCGCGCGGCCCGACGCAGCCCTCGGGGTCCTGCTGGGCGACGAGGTACTTGACGGCGTCGCGGACGGCGCGCCCGTGGTCGGACTTCTCCGTCTCGCCCGCGCCGAGGAAGGCGAGGAGGGCGAGCGAAGTGACGCCGGTGCTGCCCCACGAGCCGTCGCCCCCTGCCTGGTTGGCCGCGAGCCACTTGAGGCCGCCGCGGACGAGGTCCTCGGTCGTGCCGGTGGCGAGGGCGGCGATGAGGCGCTGGCAGCGGCCGCGGATCTCGCGCGACTCGCTCTTTGCGCCCTCCTCGAGGAAGGGCGCGGCGGTGGCGCCGAGCTCGCGGAGCTTCGTCTCGGCGGCGTCGCGCTCCTCGGCGGAGTCGTCGTCCATGCGGCGGAGGAGGTCGCGGATGAGCTTCTCGGTGTCGGCGTCCGCCCTGGCGGGGGGCGGGGGGATCTTGCCGCCGCCGCCCTTCTCGACGAGCGCGGCGCGGGTGGCGCGGCCGCGGAAGAACTCCGGGAGCTTGGGCGGATCCTGGCGGTTCGTGTCGGGAGCGTCCTTCGCCGGCGCGGGGGCTGGAGCGGCGACCGGCTTCTCCTCCGGCCCGCGCAGGAGGGCGAAGGCGGTCGCGGCGAGGACTGCGGCGGCCGCGGCGAGGGCGATCCAGCGTCCGCCGGAGGAGCGGCGCCGGTCGACGAGGCGGGCGACGCGGCCGGCGATGTGGTTGCTCTCGGGCGGCACGGCTTCGCGGAGCGAGCCGATGGTTCCGCGGAGCTCGTCGACGATCGCGCGGCAGCGGCCGCACGCGTGGACGTGCGCGGCGGCGCGGTCGTCGGATCCTTCGGCGCAGAGCAGCAGGGAGGTTTCGTCCGGGCAGTTCACGTGGCGTCCTCCTCGAGCAGCGCGCGGAGGCGGCGCAGCCCGTGGAACGCGTGCGAGTGCACGGTCCCGAGCGGCGCCTGCACGGCGTGCGCGATCTCGTCGTACGGGAGTCCCTCGAAGTAGCGGAGGAGCAGGACGTGGTGCTCCGCCTCGGGGAGGCGGCGGAGCGCGGCGCGGACGCGGTCGGCCTCGTCGCGGTCGGCGGGGGCCGGGGCGTCGGGCGCGGCGGGACGGCGGCTGCGATCCAGGACTCGCGAGCGGACGACGTCCGTGTGCCGGTTGAGGAGCACGCGGGTGAGCCAGCTGGAGACGGCCGCGCGGCCCTCGAGGCGGTCGACGGAGCGGACGAGCGCGAGGAAGGCATCCTGCACGAGGTCCTCGGCCTCCTGGGCCGGGTGGCCGAGCCGCTCGGCGAGGCGCAGCAGGCGGGGCGCGCAATTCGAGACGACGTCGCGGTAGGCGCCCGCGTCGCCGCGGCGGAGGCGTTCGAGGGTTTCCTGCTCCATGCTTGCCCTGTTAGACGGTCAACGCGCCCGGATCTTGAAAACGGATTTCAGATTTCGGATGTCGGATTACCGCGGCTCTGCGCTCAACACTGGGAGAAGCCGCAGGACAGGCAGCGGCCGCCGCGGCAGCCGGACTCGAAGACGAGGGGCGCGCCGCAGTCGGGGCAGAGGCCGCCCGTGGGCGTGCCGACCTCCTCGGCCGCGCCGCCCTGCGCGCGCTCGGAGAGATAGCGGGCGAGCGCCTGGCCGATCGCGTCGGGGACCGACTTGACCCAGCCGTGCGCGTTCGGGACCGGCTGGCTGGTGATGTTGAGGAGCTGGCGCGCGATGTCGTCGGCGGGGACGCCGTGGCCGAACGCGGTCGAGATGAGGCGGCCGATCGCCTGGGCGAGAGCGGCGATGTCGCTGCCGGCCTTGCCGACGGTCGCGAAGACTTCGCGCGGACCGCGGTCGTCCTCGGTGATCATGACGTGCGCGGTGCCGAGGTTGGTCGGGTAGCGGTAGCGCACGCCGAAGGCGCGGTCGGGGAGCTCGCGCGAGTCGCGCCGCGCGAGCTGCATCGGCTGGTCGGCGCGGGAGCCGTCGCGGTAGACGGTGACGCCCTTGACGCCGAGCTCGACGGCGAGGTCGTAGACCTGGCGGATGGACTCGGGGGTCGCCTCGCGCGGGAAGTTCACGGTCTTGGAGACGGCGTTGTCGGTCGACTCCTGGAACGCGGCCTGCATGCGGAGGTGGGCCTCGGGGGAGACGTCGCGCGCGGAGGCGAAGACGGCCCGCCAGCGTTCGGGAATGCTCCGTTCGCCGCGGACGGTGCCGGCGGCCATGACGCGGCGCGCGAGCGCGTCGTCGTACCAGCCTTCGCGCGTCCCGGCATCGCGGAAGTGCGGGTGCACTTCGACGAGTCGGGTGCCGTCCATGACGTGGCGCTCGTAGGCGACGGAGAAGACCGGCTCGATGCCGCCGGAGGCGCCCGCGATGATCGAGATGGTGCCGGTCGGCGCGATGGTCGTGATCGTCGCGTTGCGCACGGGGCGCGGCGTCTTGAAGTAGGGGTGGCCTTTCGCCCAGGCGCTCTCCGCGTAGTTCGGGAACGGGCCGCGCTCGTCCGCAAGCTCCATCGACGCCTTCCAGCCCTCGTCCTTGATGAAGCGCATGAGGGTGCGCGCGAGCGAGAGGGCGACGGGGCCGTCGTACGGCAGGCCGAGCCGGAAGAGCATGTCGGCCCAGCCCATGACGCCGAGGCCGATCTTCCGGTTCGCCTTGACGATCGCCTCGATCTGCGGGCGCGGGTAGCGGTTGGCGTCGATGACGTCGTCGAGGAAGCGGACGCAGAGGCGGACGGTGTCGGCGAGGCGCGACCACTGGACGCGCGACTCGGGGGACGCGGAGGCGCCGTCGTCGACGAAGCGGCCGAGGTTGATGGAGGCGAGGTTGCACGCCTCCCAGGGGAGGAGCGGCTGCTCCCCGCACGGATTCGTCGCCTCCATCGGGCCGAGCTTCGGGGTGGGGTTGAACGCGTTGATGCGGTCGAGGAAGACGACGCCCGGCTCGCCCGACTCCCACGCGCGGCGGCAGACGAGGTCGTAGACGTCGCGCGCGCGCCACACCTTCTCCTCGAGCCCGGCGACGTGGCCGGACGCGTCGCGCACCTTGGCGCGCAGCGGCGAGCGGCGGCCGGTCTTCGGGTCGACGACTTCGTGCGGGCGGTCCTCGCGGACGGCGCGGAGGAAGTCGTCGGTGAGGCCGACCGAGAGGTTGAAGTTGGTCATCTCGCGCGGGTCGGACTTGATCCCGATGAAGTCGAGGATGTCCGGGTGGTCGACGCGGAGGATGCCCATGTTGGCGCCGCGGCGGAAGCCGCCCTGGTGGATGGCGTGGGTGGCGGCGTTGAAGACGCGCATGAAGCTGACGGGGCCGCTGGCGCGTCCGCCGCTGGAGGCGACGGTCGAGCCTTCGGGGCGCAGGCGCGAGAACGAGAATCCGGTGCCGCCGCCCGACTGGTGGATGACGGCGGTGGAGCGGATGGCGTCGAAGATGCCGTCGCCGTCGGGGGACTCGAGGGCGTCGGAGACCGGGAGGACGAAGCAGGCGAAGAGCTGGCCGAGGTCGCGGCCGGCGTTCATGAGGCAGGGGGAGTTGGGGAGGAAGTCGAGCGCGGCGAGGGCGCGGTGGAAGCGCAGGGCGGCGGGGGCCGGTCCGGTGTCGGCCTGCGCCACGTGCCACGCGACGCGCCAGAGGAGGTCCTCGGGCGACTCGCCTTTCATGAGGTAGCGGCGCTTGAGGACGGCGAGGGCGTTCTCCGTCAGCGCGACGGGGAGGTCGGGGCGCGGCGGGGGCGCCTGCTGGAGCATGCCCCCATCATAGCGGATTTGGCCATGGACGATTTGCTCATGGACGATTGCGGGCGGAGGAATTCGTCAATCGTCAATGATCCCTACATCTCCTTCGGCGCGAAGTTGCTCCCGCACTGCGGGCACTTCACGCGGCCGCCCTTCTCCAGCTCGCCCTCGAAGAGCGCGTCGCAGATGATGCACTGGACGCGCATGCGGCGGCCGGTGGCGCGCTCGGGGGGCGGGAACGGAGGGTCGGGGTCGATCGCCTTCATCACGGTCGTCTTGAACTCGACGGACGAGCGCGCCGAGGGCGCCGGGGCCTTCGGGGCGGGGTCGGTGAGCGGGCCCTTGCACTTGGGGCACTCGACGGTCTTTCGGCCGGAGGCGGACTTCACGTTGAAGTTGATCTTGCACTTCGGGCAGTGCATCGGACGCTTCTCGCGGAACGACTTCAGCTCCGCCACCTTGTCCTTCGTGACGATGCCGCGCTCGACGAGCAGCTCCTCGATCGTGCGCGAGTCCCCCTCGATGGCGATCTCGCGGAGGCACTCGTCGGCGAACTCCTCGGTGAGAAGGCCGTCGCGGACGAGCTGGCGCGCGAACACGATCTGCTCGTGGCGGCGCGGCGGCTGGGCGACGTCGCTCGCGACGCTCAGCTTGCGCAGGTCGATGAGCTTCTGCATGTCGGTCGGCGCGATGGCGCCCTGCTCGGTGAGGATGGCGCCGATCGGCTTCTTGTACTGCTCGGAGAGGGCGACGAGCTGATCGAGCTGGCCGGGCGTGATCAGGCCCATCTGGATCGCGATCTTGCCGAGGAGCCGGTCTTCGGAGGCCGCCATGGGGCTCACTCCCACTCGATGGTCGAGGGCGGCTTGGAGGAGACGTCGTAGACGACCCGGTTCACGCCCTTGACCTCGTTGATGATGCGCGACGAGATGGCCGACAGCGTGTCGGCGGGCAGGCGGGCCCAGTCGGCGGTCATGCCGTCGGAGCTGTTCACGGCGCGGACGGCGAGCGCGTTCTGGTAGGTGCGCTCGTCGCCCATCACGCCGACCGAGCGGTCGGTGAGGAGCACGGCGAAGTACTGCCAGAGCTCCTTCGCGACGCCGGCCTTCTCGATCTCCTTGGTGACGATCTCGTCGGCCTCGCGGAGCATCTCGAGGCGCTCCTTGGTGAGCTCGCCGAGGCAGCGGACGCCGAGGCCGGGCCCCGGGAAGGGCTGGCGGTCGACGACGTGCTCGGGGAGGCTGAGCTCGCGGCCGATGCGGCGGACCTCGTCCTTGAAGAGGAAGCGGAGGGGCTCGATGAGCTTGAACTTGAGCTTCTCCGGAAGGCCGCCGACGTTGTGGTGGGTCTTGATCTTCGCGCTCGGGCCTCCGAACGCGCTGCGGCTCTCGATGACGTCGGGGTAGAGGGTGCCCTGCGCGAGGAAGCCGACGCCCTTGAGCTTCTTCGACTCGCGCTCGAAGACGTCGACGAACGTGTGGCCGATGACGGTGCGCTTCTTCTCCGGGTCGCGCACGCCCTTGAGCTTGCGGAGGAACTCGGCGCCGGCGTCGACCTGCACCAGGTTGAGGTGCATCTGGTCGCCGAAGACGCGCCTGACCTTGCGACCCTCGTCCTTGCGGAGGAGGCCGTTGTCGACGAAGACGCACGTGAGGCGCGCCTGCACCGCCTTGTGGACCATCGTTGCGGCGACGGCGGAGTCGACGCCGCCCGAGAGGCCGCAGATGACGCGGCCCTGGGGGCCGACGGTGCGGCGGATCTCGGCGACGGCGCTGTCGATGTACGACTTCATCTCCCAGTCGCCGCGGCAGCCGCAGATCGCGTAGACGAAGTTGCGCAGGATCTGGGAGCCCTGCGGCGTGTGGGTGACCTCGGGGTGGAACTGGACGCCGTAGAGCCGGCGCTGCTTGTGGCGGACGGCGGCGTAGGGGCAGTTCTTCGTCGCGGCGAGGACGGCGAACTCCTTCGTGTTCGCCTCGACGCGGTCGCCGTGGCTCATCCAGACGGTGGTCTCGCGCGGCACGCCGCGGAAGAGCGGATCGCCGTCGGAGATCTTGATGTCGGTGCGGCCGAACTCGCGGTCCTTGGCCGCCTTGACCTTGCTGCCGAGGAGGAGGGTGGCGAGCTGCATGCCGTAGCAGATGCCGAGGACCGGCACGGGGAGGTCGAGGACCTTGCGGTCGCACTTCGGGGCCCCGCGCGCGTAGACGCTGGCGGGGCCGCCCGAGAGGATGACGCCCTTGAGCTTGCGGTCCTTGGTGATCTGCTCGGGGGTGGCGTCCGGCGTGAGGATCTCGCAGTAGACGCTGGCCTCGCGGACGCGGCGCGCGATGAGCTGCGTGTACTGCGAGCCGAAGTCGATGATCGCGATGAATTCGTTCTGCATGCTCGCGCCGGGCCTGCCCCCCGAAGCCTTGCCAACCGGCACCGACTGCGGCCGGACGGCGAAGGCGGGTCAGGAAGGAATGCGTACCTTAAGATGTTTCCTCAGCAAATTCAACAATTGATCGAAGGTCCGCACGCGGAAGCGCGCCTCCGTCGCTCCGACCTCGTTCACGTAGCGGCCGCCGCGGTCGACGAGCACGGTGATCATTCCGATGCGGTTGGCGGGGTCGATGTCCTTCGTCGGGTGGTCGCCGACGTACATCGCCTGCCGGGGCGTGACGCGCATGTCGCTGCAGGCGCGCTCGAATAACTTGGGGTTCGGCTTGGAGATGCCGATCTGGTCGGAGATGAAGATGGCGCCCGGAGTGAGGAGGGGGTAGACGCCGAGGCGGAGGATCTTCTCGGCCTGCTTGATGTCGAGCCCGTCGGTGATGACGCCGCGCACGAGGGACGTGCGGGCGAGGCGGCGGAGCGCCGGCAGGACGTCGGGGAAGGGGCGCAGCTTCCCGAATTTCGCGTCGTGATAGGCGACGACCGCCCCCGCCACCAGCACGGTGCGGTTGAGGCCGCGCGTGGCCGTTTCCGGCAGCCGGAGGAGCAGCTTGTCGAAGTGGTTGGCGTAGTTGGAGCTGAACTCGTGGATGACCTCGCCGAGTTCGCGCAGGCCGTCCTCCAGGGTGACATTGAGGCCCAGGTCGATCATCGCCTTCAGCGCCCGGCGGCGCGCGAGGGCGGCGAAGTCGGTGGTCGAGAAGAGGGTGTCGTCGAGATCGAAGAAGACAGCCCGGAGGTCGGTCATGAGCCGCTAGCTAATAGCCATCCGCCATCAGTTCAGTCAACGCAAACTGCCCTGACGGCTTGCGGCTGACGGCTCACGGCTCCTAGAAATGCCGGTCCTCGTGCTCGGCCAGGTCGATGATCTCCGGCGTCACCAGGATCATGAGGCGCCGGCGCTCGTTCGTCTTGCCCTTGCGCGAGAAGAAGAAGTTCAGGATGGGGATGTGCTCGAGGAAGGGCACGGACGACTGGGTGTCGCGCATGACGATGTCCTTGAAGCCCGAGATCATGAGCGTGCCGCGGTCGGGCACGGTCACGGTGGTCTCGGCCTTCTGCAGCACCATCCACGGCAGCTGGACGACCGTCGTGCCGGGGGTCGGGTTCTGGCTGCCGGTGTTGATGTCGACGACGCGCAGGGTCTGGACCTCGGCGAGCGAGGGGCGCAGCTCGAGGGTGACGTACTTGCGGTCGTTCGAGACGATCGGCCGGACGTCGAGGACGACGCCCTCGGTCAGGATGCCGATCACGGGGTCGTACGCCGCGGCCAGGGTCGAGATCTGGGGCTCGAGGTCCTGGATGTAGGCGCGCTGGTTGAGGACCATGATGTGCGAGCGCTGCGTGTTGAAGACGGTGATGCGCGGCGCCTGCACGACCGTCGCCTTCATGCTCTTGTGCACGGCGCGCAGGACCATCTGGAGGGCCTGCTCGCCGATCCACTGGTACTGGATGCCGATGCCGCCCTGGTTGCGCAGGCGGTTGGACATCGGGTCGATGCCGGCCTGCGTGAGCGGGTCGAAGCGCAGGAGCGTGTGGAAGGTCTGCGCGCGCAGGTCGTACGACTCGAGGCGGGCCGACTCGTTGGTGACGAAGCCGGGGCCGACTTCCGAGCCGGGCGAGCCGGGGGGCGAGTCGGCGAACTCGTCCACGTCGGTGAAGCCGACGCCCGGGATGTCGTAGCCGCCGAGCGGCGGGCGGTTGATGATGTCGACGCCGACGTCGTCGAGGAAATCGTCGAAGGCCGCGAGGAAGCGCGTGGTGATGGCGACCATCGTGCCGGTGTAGCTGCGGAGCCTCTGGAGGAACTCGCGCAGTTCGCGGTGGGTCTTCGGCGTGTGGTTGACGAGGAGCTGCTGGTTGGGCGTCTTCTCGATCGTGTACTGGCCCTCCCAGGTGCCCGGGGAGATGTTCTCCTTGATGAGGTCGACGATCTGGTCCTCCGAGACCGTGGACTCCTTGGGCTCCTCGAGCGTGAAGGTGGCGCCGGTCAGCGGGGTGCCGCCGCCGGAGCCGGAGACGAGCTCGACCTTGGGGCCCGGGAAGTCCTGGATCTTGACGAGGATGTCGCGGATGTCGTGGAGCTCGAGGATCGCCTTGCCGCCGGCCTGGTCCGGCGTGGTGATGAGGACGACCTTCTCCTCGGTGATGTGGTAGTCGAGGCCGTACTGGCTGAGGAGGAGCTTGAGCACGTTCTTGAGGACGAGGTCCTTGACCTTGAACGTGATCTGCTTCTCGAGGTCGACCTTGTCGCGGACGCCGGCGTCGACGATCATGTTGAGGCCGGTGAAATCGCGGATGAACGCGATGATGTCCTCGAGCTTGGCGGTCTCGAGGCCGATGTCCATCTTCATCGTGTCGAGCTTGCGGTTGATGCCGAGGATCTCGGGATCCTCCTCGGCCGCGGCGCCTTCCTGGCCCTTGATCGTCTGCTGGGTGATGCGCTTGGAGATCTCGGCCCACTCGTCCGGGTTGGGGAAGCGGACGGTCTCGCTGTAGGGGATGATGGCCTCTTCGTCCGAGTCGGTGAGCTGCTTCCAGTTCTCGATCTTCTTGCGGAGGAAGTCGTAGTACTCCTCGCGGTGGCGGGCCTTCTCCGCGTCCTCCTTGAGCTCGATGGCGACGGAGTAGTGCGGGTCGATGTAGAGGATCTCGTTGCAGAGGCTGATGCAGCGGTCGAACTTGCGCTGGTCGAAGGCCATGTAGCCGAGCTCGAGGAGCTGGGCGATCTTCTCGACGACCTCGCGGCGGCGGGCGATCTCGTGGGCCATCGCCTCGGCCTCGGCCTCTCGGCGCTTCATCTCGTTGACGCGGCGCTGCTCGAGGATGCGGGCGTCGCGGGTCTTCTGGAGGTAGTCGGAGACCTTGGGGAGGAGGTCCTTCATCGCCCGGACGTCGTAGGGGATGTTCTTGATCTTGAACTCGGCCTCCTCGAACTCGCGGACGGCGTCGTCGTACTGGCGGACGGCGTAGAAGCGCTCGCCCTGGCGCACGTGGTTGGTGATCTCGATCTGGGCCTGTTCGACGCGGACGCGGAACTCGTCGAGCTGGTCCTGGGCGATGGAGCGGGAGCCGTGCTCGCCGCGGCCGCCGACCATGACCTGGTTGAGCTCGCTGAGGAGCTTGCGGCCCTCGGCGTTGGCGGCCCAGATCTCGATCGCCTTGGACGCGGCCTCCTTGGCCTCGTGCAGCTTGCCGTTGTCGCGGAAGGCGATGGCGCGCTGGTAGTACATGTTGCTTTCGGCGATCTTCTGCTGGTCCTGCAGCGTGTAGGACTTCATCGCCTCTTCGGCGGCCTTGCGGGCGGCCTCATCCTGCGCCTGGATGGTGGGCGGCTTCGCGGGCTGCGCCGGCTCGGGCTGCGGGTCGGGCTGACGGGCGGGGTCGGCGGCGACCGGCCGGCTGGTCGGCTGCTCGTCGCGCTTCGCGGACCCGCCGCATCCGACGATGACGGCCGTCGCGAGGACGAAGAGCAGGACGCGGGTTCCGAAACCGTGGCTCATCTGACCACCTCCCCAACTGGGTCGAATGCGATGTTCGGGCTTCGTGTTGCCTTTATCGTGACGCGGGGAGGGCGCCGCATCCCTGCAAGAAATCGGATCGGACCCTCCGCGGAAGCCATGATTCTAGCTTCGGGAGGGGGGGCGTCAACCAATACGGGATCGTCGGTGAGCGGAATCCCGGGGCAGCACTCACGAGCGACTCGCGCCTCACTTCCCCTTGAAGTGCTTGTCGAGGCGCGGGTTGGCGGCGAACTCGATCGCTTCGAGCTCCTGCTCCTTGAGGGCGTTGATGATGCCGATGACGTGCTCGTACGGGACCTCGCTGTCGGCGTCGAGGATCACCGGGGTGCGGCGGAGCGGGTCGCGCGTGGAGGGCAGCATGTCGTGGGCTTCCCGGGCGCGCAGGCCGATCTCGCGGTAGCGCTCCCGGTTCCGCTCCGCTTTCGCGGCGTCGCGGTCGGTCATGGAGAGCTCGCCGCAGTCGACCGGCCCGACGCGGACGCGGCATACGGCGGGGTCCTTGGCGGCCTCCTCGTGCGCCTCGCGGTTCTGCTCGTGGGAGCGCGTGTCGCCGCCGGCGCAGAGGATGACGCGGATCTCGCGCAGCTCGGGGGGGAGCGGATCGGCGGCCTGCTGGCCCTTGTCCTTGGGGAGGGTGGTGAGGAGCTTGCCTTCGACGTCCTTGAAGCGCATGGTGAGCATGAAGAAGATGAGCAGCTGGAAGACGACGTCGATCATCGGCGTCATGTTGAGCTCGGAGGGCCTCTCCTCGGTGAGGACGCGCGGCATCAGCGGCCCTCCTCCTGCATGGCGCCCATCTGCACGCGGGTGACGCCGCCCTCCTTGGCCGCGATCATCATGATCATCTGGACCCACTGCCAGGGGGCGGAGCGGTCGGCGCGGATGAGGAGGGGATAGCGGACGTGCGTCGGCTCACCGGGCACCTCCTGGTAGATCTTCATCTGGCGGCGGGCGGCGAAGACCTCCTGGAGCCGGCGGGCGTCGGGACGGCGGCCGGGGGCGGGGGGCGCGAAGTAGGGGCGCCCCTGGATGTACACGGAGCCGTCGGCGCGGACGTTGACGACGAGGAGGCTCTCGTCGGCGAACCGCTCCTTCACCGCCCGGGCGGCGCGCGGAAGGCGGAGCTCCTCCATCTCGCGCTGCGCCATGTCGGTGACGAGCATGAAGAAGATGATGAGCTGGAACGTGACGTCGATCATCGGCGTCATGTTGAAGCCTTCCGGCTCCTCGGGCTCGACGGCCATGCTACTTGCGCTCGACGGGCGCGGTCCGGATGCGGCCGACCATGGCGAGCGCGGCGTTGCCGAGCTCGAAGCTCAGCCGCTGGACGCGCATCTTGAAGACGTAGAAGAAGCCGAGGGCCGGCATGGCGACGAGGAGCCCCCAGACGGTCGTGACGAGGGCCGTGAAGATGCCCTGCGCCAGGTCGCGGGGGGAGGGGGAGTCCCCCTGCTCGGCGATCCTCGTGAACGCCATCACCATGCCGACGACGGTGCCGAAGAGGCCGAGCATCGGCCCGAGGCTGCCGAAGAGGGAGAGCCAGGAGATCTTGTGGACGAGCTTGAGGTTCTCCTCGTCGCAGGCGGTCGCGGCGGCGGCCTTGACGGCGTCGGGGCCGTCGGCGGTGCGGGCGAGCGCGGCGGCGACGATGCCGGTCACGTAGTTGCGGCTCGCCTCGCAGAACTGCGCGGCCTCCTTGTGCTTGCCTTCCTCGAGGAGCGTCTCGAGCTCGAGGGCGAGCTGGGGGGGCACGAGCCGGTCGCGGTGGAGCGTGATGAAATGCTCGATGATGAAGGCGACCGTGGCGATGGAGAGGAGCTCGATCGGCAGGAGGAAAACGAAGCCGACGCCGCCGCCGCCCCAGATGTAGACGTGGAGGAAGGTGAACTCCTGCGTTGGGGGCGCGCCCTTGCCGGCCTGGGCGTGGGCGACGGCGCAGAGCGCGGCGTGCAGGGCGGCCGCGGCCAGCGCGGCCCAGAACGCCCGGCGGGAGAAGAGGGTCATCCGGGTCACCTCCAGGGGATGCAGGATTATACAGGCTTGACGCTCGAGCGCATCACGGAGGACGCCGGACCGGAACCGCGAAGGCGCCAGGACGCGAAGAGTCCGGCCACGGGCGAGGTTCTTCGCGTCATCGCGTCTCCGCGTTTCTCCGAGTTCCAGAAATGAAACGGCCCCCGGATCGCTCCGGGGGCCGTGATGGATTCCGCGGGGTCTAGTCGAAGCGGCGGCGCTCCTCCTCGTCCGGGATGATGATGCGCGCCTTGAGGATGACGAGGAGCTGCTTCTTCTGGCGGCCCTTGTACTTGTTCGAGCCGAGGTTGCCGAGGATCGGGATGTTCCGCCAGACCGGGATCGAGCTCTCGCCGTCCATCTCGAAATAGGTCGTGAGTCCGCCGATGAGGAGCGTGCCGCGGTCGGGCACGACGACCGTCGAGCGCATGCGGGAGATGTTCAGGATCGGCGTCTCGATCTGCACCGGCAGGATCGGCGTGACGGGGTTGCCCGGCACGGCCAGCGAGATCAGGATCGAGAACACGTCGGGCGGCGGCGGGAAGAGGGTCGCGATCGTCGGGCGCAGCTCGATCGTCACGAAGCGCCGGTCGGCGCTCACGATCGGGCGCACGTCGAGCGTGATGCCGTCGCTGACGACGTCCGGCACCGGGTCGGGCGCCACGGCGGCCGTCGCGATCTGGATATCGTAGTCGCGGATGTAGGCGAACTGGTTCGAGATGCGGATGTTGCCGCGCTGCGTGTTGAAGAGCGTCATCTTCGGCGCCGTCAGCACGTGCGACCGCGAGCTGCGGCTGACGAGCCGGACGATCGCCTCGAGCGCCACGTCGTCGAGCAGCGTGTACTGCAGCGACAGGCCGCCGATCGGGTTCATCACGGTGTTGAAGAACCGCTCGACGATGAAGTCGTTGACCATGACGTTCTGGACGCGGGCCGCGAAGGCGCGGTTGATGTTGCGTCCGCCCTGCCAGGCGACGCCGGGCGTGCTCACGGCCAGCGGGCCGCCCGGGCCGTCCGGATCGACGAACGTGCTGGACGGCGGGATCGTGAACGTCGGGTGGATGTCGTCGAGGTTCAGGCCGACCTGGGCGCCGAACGCGTCGAGGTCGCGGAAGTCCATGCCGACCTGCTGCAGGAACGTGTCGTCCACGGTGAGGAAGCGGGTCTCGACCGCCACGAGCACGCCGGTCGAATTGCGCAGGTCGGTGAGGAACTTGGCGAGCTTCTTGTGGACCTCGACGGTGTTGCGGACGATGAGCAGGCCGTTCTGGAACTGCACGCTCTTGCCGTCCGCCTCCTCCCAGTTGTCCTTCTCGATCGTGTTCTTGATGAGCGTCGCGAGGTCGTCGCCGGTGAACTGCTGCTTGGCGCCCTCCTCGGCCTGGACCTGGGCGCCGAGCGAGTCCTGGGCCAGGGACATGTCGACGCCGGGGAAGTCCTGCAGGCCGTAGGTGAGGTCCTGGACGTCGTACAGCTCGAGCCGGACCTTCTTCTTCAGGGCCTCGACCGACGTGATGACGACCACGCCGCCCTCCACGAGGTGCGCCTTCTGGCGCGGCTGGAGCATGAGCTTCAGCGCGCCCTCGAGGATGATGTCGGTCACCTTGATGGTGATCGCCTCGGCGGCCGGGTCGGGGATCGCCTTCGTGTCGATGATGAAGTTCAGGCCGCTGATCTCGCGGATGTAGTCGATCACGCCCGGCAGCGGCGCGTTCTGCATGTCGATCGTGATGCGGATGCTCTTCAGCTTGTCGGCGATCTCCTTGTCCTCGGGGTTGAGCTGCTCCGCGTCGAAGTCCTGGATGCCCTTCGGCTTGCGCTTGGAGACCACGTCCTGCCAGATCTCGCGCGCGGCGAAGGACAGCTCGTCCGCCTGCACGATGCCGAGGAGGTCGACGCGCTCGAAGGTGCGCTTCCACTCCTCGATGTACGTCTTCACGTTGTCGCGCTCGGCCTTCACGTGGCTGAGGCGCTGGGCGACCATGCGCATCTCGTCGACCGCGTTGAGGTTCGGGTTCATGTAAAGGATGCGCTCGCAGATCTCGATGCAGCGGGCGTAGCTCTCCTGCTCGAAGTACAGCTGGGCCTGGCCGAAGAGGAGCTCCAGCTCGCGCTTCTGCTCGATCTTCTTGCGGAGCTCGTCGCGAGCTTTCTCCTCCTCGATCATCGCGAGGCGCACCTTCTCCTCGTCGATCTGCTTCTGGCGGCGCGCCGCCTTGGTCTTCTCGAGCATGTCAAGCGCCTGCTTGCGGCGCGTCTCGAGCTCGACGCCGGTCGGGAGCCACTTGGCGTACTCGAGGATCATGCGGAAGCTGCGCTCCGCCTCCTCGTAGCTGCCGGCGTTGTAGGCGCGGACGCCCGCGCCGAGCTTGTCGTCGATCTCGAGGAGCGTCTGCTGGTGGCGGACGACCGCCTGCTGGATGATCTTCTGGTATTCCTCGCTGGCGGGCGTGGCGATGCCCTTGCCCATCACGAACTGCACCTCGAGGAGCAGCGCGTGCGCCGGCGCGTGGTTCGCGTTGAGCTGCAGCGCTTTCTGGCACTCCATTTCGGCCTTGGCGAAGTCGCCCTGCTGGTAGTAGCGCTCGGCGAGGCGGTAGTGCTCGTCCGCCTCCGAGAACTTCTGCTGCTCGGCGACCTGGTGCTGCTGCTGCAGGCGGCGCAGCAGCTCGTCCCACTCCTGACCCGCGCCGACGTTCGCCTTCGGGTTCGGCTCCGCCGCACCGGCGCTGTTTCCCGCGTACGGCTGCTGGACGTCGATCGGACGCCCCGCCTCGGGCCCGGACGTGCAGCCCGGGACGATCAGCGCGACGGCCACGGTTGCAGCAAGCACCCACGTCTTCATAGGCTCTCGCTCCGCAGTTTCAGGGTATGACGAACCGACTGATTGTAGGCCACGGTACCGTAGACGCAAGGAAAAAGGGCGGTCCTGCATAAAACCGTTCAAACCGTTCCACCGTTCCGACCGTTCTCGACCGCGAAGCCTCTCCCACCCGCCGTGTCTGAAGACACGGAGAAGGCGGGGGGTCACCGCTTGCGACAGCCCGAGCAGCGGTTGTCGATCGGCGTGGGCTTCTCCGTCATGTGCGTGAGCGGACCGTCGTCCCCCTCCCATCCGATTTCCCAGGCGGTGAACGGGATCTCGCCCTTCACGGGCGTGCACTTGACCGGCTCCCCCTGAGGCGTCCGCTCGGTCCTGCACGAGACGGTCTCGCGCTTCCCGCGCCACTCCTTTATATAGGAGAGCTTCCAGCCGGTGTTGAAATCGACGGCGACGAGCCCCTCGCGCGCGCCGATGACGTCGCCCTCGAAGTGCCGGCGGGACGTTTCGTGCACCCGCGTGCGGTCGAGCCGGCGGATGTGGATCTGCACCGAGACGCGGCCGTCCACCACCGACACGCCCGTGAACGTCATGCTGAAGATGCCGGGGGTCTTCGCGGAGGCGATGTTCGAATCGACGACCGTGTCTTTCAGCGTCGCCCGCACGCGATACTCATAGGCGGCCTTCGGCGCGACCTTCACGTCGCGCCAGGCGCGCGCCTTCGCGTCGAGCCTCTCGGAGATTTCCCACGCGCCGCCGGCCGGGCGGCGCTCGACGAAGAAGCTGGACGCCGTCTCGTGCTTCCATGTGAGCGAGACGGCGTACGGCTCGGCCGCGGCGACGGAGAGGACGGGGGCGGGGGGCGGAGGCTCCGCGCGCTCCGGCGGCGGCGCCTCCTCCTTGATCTTCGGCAGCAGCGATCCCGCCCACGGGTCCATCGACCCGGCGTTCACCACCGGTCCGGGGTACCGCACGAGCTCGCGCCTGGGCTGCCGGTCGGGGTGCGCGCGTCCGAGCTCCTCCTGCACAATCGCGCTCGACACGCGGACGCGCTCACACGCCGGGTCCGGCTCGTTCCACGCGGCGGCGACGGCGACGTACAACGCCAGCGCCGCCACGGCAACTCCGAATCCGACCTTCTCGCCGTGGCGCGACGCGAACTCCACGACTCTCGAATGCTTCTCCTGCTCCGCCATATGTCTCCTCCTTGAATGGGAAAATCAGCGGGGCGCCGTGCACAAGGACAGCGCCGAGGTCTCGAAGTCAACCACGCGGCACGAGAGGCGGGCCCGCGCGGGCACCGGCACCACGGCCAGGTCCCCCGCCTCGTGCGGGTTCTGCCGCGAGATGAGGACGTCAGCCGCGACGACGTCGATCGGCAGCGGCCCGGCGAGGAGCGCGCGGACGAGACGCGGGACCTCCTCGAACGCGAGCTCGACGTCCAGCGCGAACGGGAACGCCGTGCCCAGCTCTCCATGCAGCTCGACCGCGCGCCCCTCGAAGCTCACCTCGCGCACGCGGCCGGGAAGGGCCGCGAGCTGACGCAGGATGTCGAGGCGCTTCCGGCGGTCGGACGCGGGCAGGCCGCCCGGCTCCTGCCACGGGAGGCCGAGCGCGGCCGCCGCGTCCCGCAGCGCGTCGTGCAGGGCGTGGTCCGGGACCCACGACCGCTCCAGATCCGCGTCGCGCTCCGCGTGGTGGCGCGCGAGCGTGCGCAGGTCGTCCTCATACTCGGCGCGCAGGGCGCGCCAGGCGGCCAGGTCGGGCGCGCCCGCCGGCGGGGGCAGAGGCTTCATCGCCACGACCTCCGCCCGGAGCGCCGCGCATCGCGCGCGCAGCGGCGCGAGCACGGCGACGGCGGCGACGACGAGCGGCAGCGCGGAGGCGAGACAGAGCGTCCTCATCGCGGACTCCTTTCCGGGCGCGGATCACTTCTGCGCGCCCTTCACTCGCGGTCCCTGCGGCGCCGGATGTCCGGCGCGGCTCCCCGGGACCCGCGTACGGCAATTCTTCGGGGGACGGCCCCAACGTCTACGTCAAAGCTCTCGGAGCCGCCCCCGATCGACCGCTACAGCTTGTTCTTTCCGTCCTTGATGCGCTTCTCGATCTCGTCCTTCTTCTTCTTGAACACGTCCGTGTCGGCGTAGTCCTTCTTGAGCTTCTCGTACTTCGCCACGACTTCCTTCCACTTCTTGTCGGTCCACGCCTTCTCGGCCTCGCCGAGCAGCCGGCTCGCCTGCTCCTCCTTGCGCTTCTTCGCCGCCTCCGGATCGGGAGCCTCGACGACGGCGCCGCCGTGGTCCGGGCAGAACTCGTCCTGCGCCTTCGGGTCCTTGACGTAGAAGGTGTGCTCCTTTTTCTCGTCGTCCACGTAGACGACCATCTCGGTGGAGAACTGCTTCTTCTTCTTCACCTTGTTGCAGCCGGTCTTCGTGCCGCCTTCGCCGAATTGCGGGTCGCAGACGGTGTACTCGAGTTCCGCCTTGAAGAGCTTGATCTCCTTGAGCGTCCAGCCCGTGTCCAGGTCCACTTCGGCGCCCTTGCCGCCCTTGAGCGAAACTTCGTGCTTGGACGTCGGATCCTGTCCCTCCTTCTCGGACCACCAGCCGATCTTCTCCCCCTCCATCTGGAACTTGGCGACCTCGACTTTCCCGTGCTCCGCGTCGAACTTCGTGATGACCAGGTAGACCTTCCCCTTCTGGGCGTCTCCCTCGCGGGCGGGCAGCACCTGCTTGAACACGACCTGGAAGATGCCGTGGGAGCGCGCCTCCGACTCGTTCGACGCCGTCGTGGAGACCTCGGACCTGTTGTTCGCGGTCAGCCAGTCCGCGTTCTTCGACGCGGCGCGGACGCGGTACTTGTACGTGGTCTTGGGCGCGATCTGGCTGTCCTTGTACGTCATGGGCGGCGGTTCCTTCTTTTTTTCGTCGCCCTTGACCTTGCCGATCTCCTTCCACTCCTCGTTGCCGAACTTCTTCTCGACGACGTAGTACTCGACCTGGACCTCCCGCATGCCTTCGCCGACCTTGCCCGCCGACCAGCGCAGCGAGATGCCGTCGATCGCGATGTCCGTCACCTCGATCGTGAGCGGGCACATGGCAAACTTGGTCGGCGGGGGTATCTTTGCGTCGGCGGTCGCGGTCACCTTGTAGCGCGTGGGGAAGGACATCGCCCACTTGTCCCCGGGCGTGCTCTGCGCAACGCTGTCGTACGGGGCGAGCGCCTTGGGGCCGATCGGCTCCTTGTCCGGCGGCTTGCACTTGGGGTTGGACTGGTTCATCGCCTTGGTGATCTCCCCGGCCTTCGTGTTGACCGTCTGGGACGCGGTGTCCTCCTGGGCCATCCCGATGCCGACGACGAGGTAGGCGATGAGGGCGACCGCGGCCACGCCGAGGCCGAGCTTCTCCCCGTGCTGGGACAGGAAGAGGGCCGCCTTCGAGGGCTGTTTTTCATCCGCCATACTTCCATTCCTCCATATATTTCTGCACGTCCGGCTACTGCGTCGCCCACTTGGGCAACAGCGCAGGATCGAAGTCGATCACCTGGCAGGTCAGCCAGAGCGTTGCGTTCACGGGATTGACGGCCTTCTCCTTCTGCATCCTGAGCTCGCCGACCTTTCCGGGCGTGCCGGGCTCCTTGTTCGGATCGTAGAGGATGTTCTCGGAGATCTCCGTCTCGTTCTGCGAGGCGACGAAGATGCGGCACGCGGCGATGTTGAGCAGGACGTGCGGCGCCTGGGCGGGGTTGAGCAGGTGCTGCAGGAAGCGCGGCACGTTGTCGAAGGGGACCTCGACGCCGAAGCCGAACGACAGCGTCGTGCCGAGCCGGTCGGGCAACTCGAACTCGGGGAACTTCATGGCGCCCATCTGAGGCCGGACCCAGCTCGCGATGTACTCGGGCGATTTCACGGAGCCGACCTGGCCCATGAGCGGCGGGATGGCCGAGACGTCGTCGCACAGCGGCTTGAAGAACCGCAGGTCGAGCACGCGGGCCGCCAGCTTTCCGCCTTCGGCCGGGGCGCACGCCTGGGCGAGGTGCTTGGCGATCCAGAAGCGCTTCTGGAGCGCGCGGATGACGTTCTGGCGGTCGGGCATGCTGAGCTTGTCCCACTCGACCTCGGCCAGGTTCTGCCAGTTGAAGCCGAAGTGGAGCTTGACCTCGTCTCCCTCGCCCTTCTCGGGCGTGCCGACCGCGACGCCCGCCTTGGTGAGCATCGCCTCGACTTCCTTGCACGCGTCCTTGTACGGGTCGGAGAACTGGTCGGGCAGGGGGACCTGGCCGCCCGCGGCCTGGGCGTTGCTGAACCACGCCTCGAGCGCCACGTCGCGCTCGGTGTACAGCTTCGAGATCGCCTTGTAGTCGTCCTGGTAGGCCTTCTTGCGCTGCTGCCATTCGGAGATGTCGCTGCCGCCCGGCACGCCCTTGTCGAGGATGGTCTTGAGCGACCCCTGCATGCGGATGACGTCGGTGCGGTTCTTGTCGCGCTGGGTCCACAGGGGGAAGACCACGAGCGCGATGGCCGCCACGAGGCCGGCGGCGAGAAGGCCGCAGAAGATCCAGAATCCGTTCTGCTTGAGTTTGTTCATGACGGCTCCTATGGCTTCTTGGGTTGAGTGGCCGCCTTGGCCGCATCCTCGCGCGACTTCTTGAGGGCCGCGCGGACGTCCGGGCTGAGCGGCATCTCGAGGGTGATCACGAACCGGTAGTAGATCTTCTCCGGCTCCGTCTCGGCGCGGCGGCCCGGCTGCCTCTGCTCCGTGGCGACATGGCGCGACGGGAGCAGATCGGGAATCTCCTCCTGGATGTTGCAGCCGTAGCGCATCTCGGGGTCGTCCGTCCGGAGCCCGAACTCGTCGACGACGCTGCACTTGACGCCGGGGATCTTCCTCCCGTCGGGGCCGACGCCGAGGAGCTTCGCGGCCACCTTGTTGCTCGCCTCGGTGGCCTTCATGTTGCCCTTGACGATCGCGCCTTCGATCACGCACCGCAGCTTCTTGTCGGTGACGTAGACGGTCTTGACGGGTCCGCCGCCGCCGGCGCCCGGGTCGGCCTTCCGGCGCTCCATCTCCTCGAACTCCCAGTCGAGGATCCAGAGCTTCTCGGTGTCGGGCAGGTCGCGGCGCCCGTTCTCCGGGAGGTTCGGGTTGACGAGGTTCATGATCTTGAGGACGAGGTCGCGCTCGTAGCTGATGCTGGCGAGCCTGTCGAGGGGGCCTTTGACGTCCTCGATCTTGATCGCGACGTTGTAGTCCGCCTCGCGCTTCTTGTAGGCCGCGGCGGCGCCCTGGCCGGTCGTGACCGTCTGCTGCAGCGCGCTCGCATCGTTCTGCCAGGTGAACCAGACGGCGCCGACGAGCGCATAGAGCGCGACGGCGATGCCGACGATGAACGGCTGCTTCTTCCGGAGCTCCTTCTTCTTGAGGAAGACGGGGGGCAGCAGGTTGACCTTGTTCCTGCCCTCGCCGAAGCCCTGGAGCGCCAGCCCGATCGCGGTGCCGAGGGTGCCGAGGTCCTCGTTGAACTGCGCCTGGTCGATCGAGCCGGCGAGCTGGATGTGGTTGAGCTTGGCGATCCGGGCGGCCGGCATCTGCAGCGACTGGCTGACGAACTTCTGGAAGTTCAGCGTGCGGGTGGAGTTGCCGAGCAGGATCACCTTGTCGAACTTGATCGACTTGGAGATCGACTTGTAGTAGCCGATCGAGCGGTGGACCTCGCCGACGAGGTCGCGCAGGACGGGCTGGATCGCGTTGAAGATCTTCTGCGCCTGCTGCGACTGTCCGGCCTTGAGCTTGAGCTTCTCCGCCTCGCCGAAGGGGATGTTGAAGGCCTTGGTGAGGGCCTTCGTGATGTCGTTGCCGGTGATCGGGAGGTTGCGGATCCAGAACTTCGGGCCGTCGACGATGACGAGGTCGGTGTTGTCGCCGCCCATGTCGAGCGACACGGCGGAGTTGCCGACGTCCTGGTCCTTGACGAGGAAGTTGTAGAGGGCGACGGGCGCGAACTGGATCGCGTCGACGTTCAGCCCGAGGTGCTCGATGTTCTTGAGGAACTGCTCGACGATGTCCTTCTTGATGGCGAAGAGGATGACCTCCTTCTCCTCGCCGGGCCCGTAGGCCCGCTCGACGAACTGGTAGTCCCAGATGACTTCGTCGATGTTGAAGGGGATCTGGGACTGGGCCTCGTACTTGACGACCTCCGGGATCTTCTCGTCGTCCACGGGGGGGAGCTTGATGAGCCGGTTGAACGTGGAATGCCCGGGCAGCGCCAGCACCACGCGCTCGCCCCCGAAGCGGAGGCGGGCCTTCATCTCCTCCAGCGTGGTGCGGATCTGCTCATCGGCGGCGCCGGCCTCGCCGGTGGGCTCCCCGCCGTAGGGCGTGACGTCCGAGGCGGTGATCGTCAGGGTCGCCCCGGATTGCTCCATCCGGACGGCTTTGATGGAGTACTTGGAGACGTCGATGCCCCAAACACCTTTGCCCATGATGTGCCCTTTCGATAGCTATAGCATGGCCGCGCGAACGGATGCGCGTCGGCGTGGGCGGGGATGTGGGCGGCTATCGAACGGGCGGGTCGTTGCGGGCTCGGGCGTGATGTCGAGGTTGCTTAGCTTCTTGACCCGGGGCTACGGGCCCTGCGCGGCTTTGCCGCTGCGGGGCCGTAAAGTTTTCACGGCGCGCTCCCGGGTCCATCCCCAGATATCGAGACGCTCGACGTTCCGCCAGCACCGGGTTCGACCGGCCGGCTGTCCGTCCAGTCCTGCCTGCCGCGCCTCCTAACTCTACGTTTAATAGACGCCAGCGGACTGCTCGCCCTTGCGGATCATTGTAAAACCGGGAGGGCCCGCGGCAAGAAAATGTCGATCATCCGGATTCAGGACTGGATGAGCCCGGCGTCCAGGCAGGCGCGGCGGACGTCCGCTTCGAAGGTGCCCAGTTCGTTCATGTTGCGCAGGACGTACGCGGGGTGATAGGCGGCGAAGACGCGCGTGCCCATGAAGTCGTGCGTGCGGCCCCGGAGCTTCGTGATGCCGAGGGTCGTCTGCAGGAGCGCGCGCGCGGCGATGTTGCCGAGCACGCAGAGGAGCTTCGGCTTGATCGTCTGGATCTGCCGGAGGAGGTACGGCATGCAGTTCATCATCTCCTGCGGCGCGGGCGTGCGGTTGCCGGGCGGGCGGCACTTGAGGACGTTGCCGATGTAGACCTGGGCGCGCGAGACGCCGCACTTGCGCAGCGTCGCCGTGAGGAGCTGCCCCGCCTTGCCGACGAAGGGCTCCCCCTGCTGGTCCTCGTCGGCGCCGGGCGCCTCGCCGACGAACATGAGCGGCGCGGTGATGGAGCCGACGCCGAAGACGACCTGCTTGCGCGTGGCGCAGAGCTCGTCGCACTTGGTGCAGGCGAGGACCTGGTCGCGGAAGGCGAGCCACTCGGGGGGACCGCTCAACCGTTCTGCCGTTCGGCCACCCTTCGCCGTGCGGGTCGGAGAGGCTTCGGGTGGCAGGCCGTTCGGCCACCCTTCGCCGTGCCCGCGGAGACCATGCGGGTCGGAGAGGCTTCGGGTGGCAGGCCGTTCGGGAGACTTCGGCCTGGACTTGCTCGCGGGCAGGAAATCGACGCCGAAAAGCTGTTCGAGCTCCAGCAGCTTCCTGACGTGGCGCTTCACGCGGCCCTCCTCCCGGAGAAGAGCGTAGCAAGCGCGATGGCCAGAAGGAAGAACCCGGCGAGCCCCGCCGCGGGCCAGGGCAGGCGCGGTCGGGTGGGCGGAGGGAGCGGAACGTCGGGCTCGCCACCCGTCGCCTCCGGCTGGAGGATCTGGATGAGCGTCGGATCGACCGGCTCGTTGACGCGCACGTTGGGCACGTCGACCTCGAACACGGTCTGGTAGGTGGACCCGCGCCAGAGTCCGCGCGTCGGAATCCACACGCCGCCGACGAGCTTCGCCTCTTCGACGAGCACCTCGTGCATCGGCTTCGCCAGGAGGCTCTTCCAGACGAGCGCGGTCTCGGGGTCGATCCAGTACTGGCGGTTGTGGCATTCGACGCGGAAGCACATGCGGCCGCTCACCGGCTCGCGCCCGGTCACGGCGGCGCCCGGGTGGATCTCGCCCCAATCGAGCCCCCAGTGCATCGGGCATTGCTCCATCGCGAGGAAGACCGCGGGCTTCGACCGGGAAACGGTCGCGCGAAGGTCGCCCGTCGCAAGCACCCTTCCTGTGGAGCCGTCCCACGTGGAGTGCACGCCGCGGGATCGGATGGCCTGGCGCGCGCCGTCGCGGCACCAGACTCCCTCGAACCGGCGCTCCCCCCACTGGGTGACGGTGAACGGGATGACGATCGACTGGATGCGCGCGTCGCGCTCCTTCGCCCGCTTCACGAAGTCGGCGATCGGGTCCTGGGCGAGCCACGCCGCGATCAGCGCGATCACATCGACCCTTCGCGCGACGACTCCCTCGTCCGCTTCCCGCGCATCAACTCCAGCGTCTGCTTCACGACCGTGCGCTCGACTTCGTCCATCGTCCCCTGCAGCGACGCGCCGCTCGCGCGGGGGTGGCCGCCGCCCCCCCACTTCGACGCCAGCGCGATGCCGTCGATCCCGCGGTCGGTTCGCCAGCTCACCTTCACCTTGCCGTCCTGGGGCCGCAGGAGGATCGCGACCTCCACCCCCTTGATCGACTTCATGATGTCCATGAAGTCCTGCGTCTCCGCCGGCTCGTGCCCCGCCTCGCGCGTCCGCTCCGGCGTGAGCGCCATCCACGCGAGCCGCCCGTCGTCCGACATCTTCATGTCGCGCACGAGCACCGAGGCGAGCTTCCAGTGGCCGATCGACTTCTGCCGGTAGACCATCTTCGTCACGTCCGCCGGCAGGACGCCGAGCGCGAGGCACTCGGCGGCGCGGCGGTGCGTGTCGAGCGTCGTGTTCGAGAAGCGGAAGCTCCCCGTGTCGGTGACGATCGCCGTGTAGACGCACGTCGCCATCGCGCGGTCGGGCTTCACGCGCGCCGCCTTCGCCAGGTCCCAGATCATCTCGCCGGTCGACGAGTACGTCGGGTCGACCCAGTTGATGTCGCCGAAGCGCTCGTTCGAAGCGTGGTGGTCGATGTTGACGACGGTGATCTCGTCGCGCTTGAGCGCGGCGGAGATGCGCTCGAGTCGGCGCCACGAGCCGGAGTCGCACGTGAAGACGCCGGAGTAGCGCCGGCGCAGGGCGGAGGGGTCGGCGCCGACCTTGTCCGCACCGGGCAGCCATGCGAGCTCCGCCATCGCGCCGTGGTCGCAGACGCAGTGAGACTTCTTGCCCATCTTCTTCAGCAGGAAGCTGAGCGCGAGCTGCGCGCCGAGCGCGTCCCCGTCGCTGCGGATGTGGCCGGAGCAGAGGAAGTCGTCGTGCTTGCGGATGAACTGCAGGATCTTCGCAATCACGACAGGACTCCGTTCTCCGCGCGCGACGGCCGCAAGCGGGCGAGCGTGTTCGGGGGCGCCTCCACGCGCGCCTGGAGATACCGCTCGGTGTAGCCGCGGCCCTCGTCCTCGACGAGCACGTCCACGTCGCGTCCGACGAAGCGCAGCGCGAACGCCTGCATGAGCTCCGCGGCGACCGCCTCGAGCGCGTGGAGCCGCTCCTTTTTCACGCCGTCCGGCAGGTCGGGCATCAGCGCCGCGTCGGTCCCCGACCGCCGGCTGTACGGGAAGATGTGGATGCGGCTGAAGCCGGCCTCGCGGCAGAAGGCGACGGTCCGCTCGAACGCCGCATCGTCCTCCGTCGGGAAGCCGACGATCACGTCGGTCGTGAGGCCGGGATCCTGGATCTTCGCGCGGATGCGGTCGATCGCGCGGCGGAACTGCGTGGAGTTGTAGCGGCGGCGCATGGCGCGCAGGACGCCGTCGTCGCCCGACTGCAGCGGCAGGTGGAAGTGCGGGCAGAAGCGGCCGGGGTTCGCCGCCATGAGGTCGAGGAGCGGATCGGCGATCTCGTTCACCTCGATCGACGAGAGGCGCACGCGCGCGAGCCCCGGCAGGGCGAGCATGCGCTCGACGAGCGCGGGCATCTCGTGGAACGATCCCGTGTGGACGCCCGTGATTACGATCTCGCGGTAGCCGTTCGCGGCGAGCCGCCCCGCCTCCTCGACGCACTCGTCGAGCGGGCGCGCGACGTTCGGCCCGCGCACCTGCGGGATGATGCAGAAGCTGCAGTTGAGGTCGCAGCCGTCCTGCACCTTGAGGAAGGCGCGCGTATGGCCGTCGAAGCGGGAGACGCGCAGGTCGAAGATCGACGGCTTCAGGTCGTCGGCGGTGAGGCGCGGGTCGTCGAGCAGGAGCGGCAGAGCGGATTTCTCGTCATGCGTGACGACGCGGCGGACGCCCGGCAAGCCGAGGAACTTCTCGCGGTGCGAATCGGCGGCGCATCCGGTGACGGCGAACTCGGCGGCGGGGTTGCGGCGCTTGAGGCGGCGGACGGTGCGCTCGGCCTCCTTCGCGGCCGTCTCCGTGACGGTGCAGGTGTTGATGACGTAGAGGTCGGCCTCGCCGTCGACGACCTCGTAGCCGCGCGCGGCGACCGCCTCGCGGAGGGCCTGCGACTCGTACTGGCTGACTTTGCAGCCGAAGGTGACGAACGATACCCGCTTCATGGGAAGGGGGATTATATAATGCGGCCCGATGCGCCGCATCCTGTGGGTGACGCTGCTGGCCGGCTGCTACGACGCGGCCCCGCGCCGGGAGTTCGACGAGGACTGGGAGCGCTACCGCAACGCCCCGGTGCCGGAGGGGAACGTCCGCGTCAACCTCGAGTACTTCGAGTACGAGGCGTCCGACCGCGCGGCACTGTCGGTCGCGCTGGGGGCGCAGATCGCCTGGTCGTCCAACGGGCTGGGGGCGGTCGCGGACGCGCGCATCGTCGCGGACATCCGCGCATCCTGGCAGCGCGAGCGCACGCGGTCGCACCGCTCGTCGACGCTCCTCGTGGCGGACGGATTTGAGGGTGAGATGGCGGTCGTGCAGGAGGTGCCGGCGGCGGTCGCGCACGTCATCCCGGTCTACGACGGAGCGGTCGTCGTGCGCTCGATCGAAGTCGTGGCGGTGGGGAGCGGCTTCCGCGTTCAGCCGAAGCGGGCCGGCGGAAAGGTCGCGCTGAAGCTCACGCCGTGGGTGCGCGACGCGAAGCGGGGCATGATCCTCGTGACCGAACTTTCCGCGAACCTCCTGGTTGAAGCGGGGCGGCCGGTGGTGATCTTCGAGCACGAGGCGCGGCGCGAGTCGCTCGGGACGCTCTTCTTCGCGAGGGGAGCGCGGCGCGTGATGATGGTGGTGACCGTCGAATGAAGATCCTGGTCGCGATGAGCGGCGGCATCGACTCGAGCGTCTCCGCCGTCCTGCTCCAGCGCGCCGGCCACGACGTGTGCGGCGTCTTCATGCGGCACGGCGTGCGCGCGGAGAGCGCGGGGCGGCCGGGCAAGCAGGGCTGCTGCTCGCTCGACGACGCGTACGACGCGCGTCGCGTCGCGGACGCCCTCGGCATCCCGTACTATGTGCTGAACTTCGAGGAGCAGTTCGGCGCGATCATCGACTACTTCGTCGACGAGTACGAGCGGGGCGCGACGCCGAATCCGTGCATCAAGTGCAACCGCGACCTGAAGTTCGGGAAGCTGCTGGAGTACGCGGACGCGATCGGGGCGGAGAAGGTCGCGACGGGGCACTACGCGCGGGTCGAGGAGCGGGGGGGGCGGCACGTGCTCCTGCGGGGCGCGGACGCGGCGAAGGACCAGTCGTACGTGCTCTTCCCGCTGGCGCAGGCGCAGCTGGCCAAGTGCGTGTTCCCGGTCGGCAGGATGGCGAAGCCGGACGTGCGGGCGGCGGCGCGCGAGGCGGGACTGGCGATCGCCGAGAAGCCGGAGAGCATGGAGATCTGCTTCGTGCCGGACAACGACCACCGTCGGCTGCTGCGCGAGCGGCTGGGGGACCGCCCGGGCGAGTTCCGCGCGCTCGACGGGCGCGTCGTCGGCACGCACTCGGGGCACCAGTACTTCACGATCGGCCAGCGCAAGGGGCTGGGGGTCGCGTTCGGGAGGCCGGCCTACGTCGTGGCGATCGACGCGTCGACGAACACGGTCGTGCTCGGGGAGGACGGGGACCTGCGGCGGGAGTCGCTCGAGGCGGGCGGCGTGAACTGGATCGAAGCGGACGCGCGGCCGGGGGACCGGTTCGACGCGGTCGTCAAGATCCGGTCGAGGCACGACGGGGCGGCGGCGGTCGTCGAGGCGCTGGAGGGGGGACGCGCGCGGGTGACGTTCGCGGAGCCGCAGAGGGCGGTGACGCCGGGGCAGGCGGCGGTCTTCTACCGCGGCGACGCGGTGCTGGGGGGCGGGACGATCGAGTGATCAGGGCGCCGGCGGCTTGTCGGGTTTCTTCTCCTCCGGGCCCTTCTTGATCTGCTGGATCTCGGTGCGGCATTCCTGCGAGAGCCGCTTGATGTCCTGCAGGCTCTTGCGCGCGCGGATGGCCGCGACTTTCTTGCCGGAGACGAACTCCTCGTACTGGATGCGCGCCTCCTGCACCAGCTTGGCGAGCTCGTCGTATTTCTCGACGCCCATGGCGTGGAATCCCCTAAAACGGCGGGTATTCTGCGAGCGGGCGCGGGCGGTGTCAACGGTTCGACGGTGCCCGCGGGTTCAGGGGGTTCGCAGCCATTCCCGCCACTCGCTCTGGATGACTTCGGGATCGCCGATCAACTCGGAGAAGGCCGCTGCCTTGACCGGTCCGTTCAGAGCCTCCTCGTCGAAGTACTTCTGCAGGGCCGGGCGCCGCTTCTCGAGAAGGAAGGCGACGAACGCATACGAAGCGTGGTAGTACCGGTTGTTGCCGGCGGCCGTGAAGACGGCCTGGTTCGCTTCGATCAGCTGTTTCAGAGGCATCTGCTCGGCGGCGGCCTCGCGCAGACGCCCGGTGTGCCTCGTGCCGAGCGGCTGCTTCAGGTCGACGACTTCACACCACTGCGCGAACCCCTCGGACAGCCACGGCGACCACGCGGCGTCGGGGTACGTACTGTGCATGATCGCGTGCGTCAGCTCGTGGGACAGGGAGCGGTTGAGGGCGGGCGAGTCGGGCCCGTGCCCTTCGGCATCGATGATGATGCGGCTCTTGGTGGGATTGAAGTAGCCGCCGTTGAACGGCAGCGTGACGCCGGTCTCTACGAAGGCCTCCTTGCGGAAGCCCGTCCCGTTCGTGACGACGATGTTCAGCCTCCCCTTGAGGGGGGCGAGCGGGCGCTCGACGACCCTGCCCAGGGCATTCGAGTTCTTGAACGGCTGCTCGCGGTGGAAGAGCGCGCGGAAGTCGTCGAAGAACCTCGTGACCTGATCGCGCCAGGCCGGGTCCGGCAGGTCGAAGGAGTGGTCGTTGTACTCGAACGTCACGCCCTTGCGCGAGAAGGCGTCGTACGCTGCCGCGCGCAGCGAGCCGCCCCAGACGCCGAGGACGGCCGAGAGCGCGATCGCGGGCGTCGCGAGCAGCGCGAGCTTGAATGCCGTCCGGCCGGTCTCGCTAGCCACGGCGCTCCTCCTCCTCGGAATAGAGCCGGCTTGCGCGCTTGAGGAGCTTGCGCTCCTGCGACGACAGGCTTCCGATCCCCTCGCGGTTGATCTTGTCGAGAAGGGCGTCGACCTGCCGCTTGAGCTCGAACTCGTCGAGGAACCGTTCGCGCGCGGAGCGCTGCTCGCGCGAGTCGAGCCAGGCGTCGATCTTCGGCTCGGCCTTGTGGATCAGGTATGCGGAGCCGATGGTGCCGAGCGACGCGATCGGCGCGAAGCCCGCGTGGAATCCGGCGAAGCAGAAGAGAACCGCGATGCCGACGAGGATGAGCGCCCACGTGATCGCGCGCAGCTCAAAGAAGAACAGGTGCGTGCGGGTGTTGGGATACTTGAGAGCCCAGACGAGGTACACCGCGACGGTCGGCCCGTAGAAGCCGAACGCCTCGGCCTGGGCGTGCGCCGCCAGCTGGTAGAAGGCGTGGAGCACCGCCCCGTAGGCGCCGGCGGCCAGGTAGAAGACGGTGAATCGCTTCCAGCCCCACTCCGCCTCCAGTTCGCGCCCCTGCCGGTGCAGGAACCAGCAGCCCATCGCCAGCCAGAAGATCGCGAAGATGAGCCCTTCGTTGCCGCCCCCGACGCCGATCGGATGCCAGAACGTGTACGTGAAGAACTGCCAGAGCCAGAGCTTGCGGATACCGAGCTCGTACTGGAACGTCAGGAAGTCGGGGAAACTCGCCGCCTTGGCGAAGAGGACGATGCCGGGCAGGATGAAGCCGACGATGTTGGCGAGCATGATGACGTTGACGGCGTTCCAGCGCCGCGTCGCGGTCTCGCGGTCGAGGTGCGGCGTTATCTCATCCCACGTCGGCATGCCTGGCCTCTGGTCCTATTCTATTAACAGCGTGGCTCCACTGGAATAACGCGGATTCAAGGGCCGGGGCCCGAACATTCTGACGGCCGCCGGTGTCCCAACGGTGGCGGGATTCGGCTGTCGGCAGGGCTTTGCAGGAGGGCTTTGTGATGGTGAGAACGGCGGGGGCGATCCTGGCGCTGGCGCTTGCGGCGACGGCGTTCGGAGACGACAAGATCGGCAACGCGAAGGCGCCCGAGATCCTGAAGAAGGTGCACGCGGAGCTCGCCAAGAAGAAGGGCTGGCACGTCACGGAGAAGATCGTCCTCCCGCAGATGCCGGGGGGCGGCGGGGGCGGGATGCCGGGCGACCAGTCGTTCGACGGCGTCGTGAAGAAGGACTTCGCGGCCCTGAAGGGGCCGGTCGAGGCGTTCTGCAAGGGCCCGATCACGCTCGTGAAGAACGCGCAGGGGAAGTTCGTCGAGCCGAAGGATCTGGACGGGCAGACCGGCGCGATCGCGGCCGCGGTGCGCAACCCGGTGGTCATCGTCACGGACGTGATCCGGTTCGCGGGCCCGTCGACGTTCACGAGCGAGGAGAAGGTGGACGAGTTCGACTGCAAAGTGGCGGAGACGTGGGCGGACTCGAAGTCGACGGAGGAGCAGCTCAAGGGGATCGTGGCGAACATCAAGCTGCCGGCGCAGGCGGGCAACATCGACATCATGCAGTTCGTGGACAAGAAGAAGTCGAGCTCCGCGTACAAGGCGTGGATCGGCAAGGAGACGCTGCTGTTCCACAAGGTCGAGTGGACGGTCACGGTGGTGATCGACAAGGGGAAGATCCCGGGGGGCTTCGGCGACCAGCTGCCGGACAAGGTGGAGGCGAAGTACGAGCTGGCGATCAAGGACTACGACAAGGATCTCGACGTCGAGGTGCCGAAGGAGATCAAGGCGCGCTTCGGGCTGAAGGACGAACCGAAGAAGGAAGAGCCGAAGAAGGACGACAAGAAGTAGGGCTACCGCGCGGCGGCGGGCGGGGGGATCGTCACCGGCACCACGATGGGCTGGGGTTCGTCGCGCTGGCTCGTCACCATCTGGTAGAGCACGCCGAAGAGGAGCAGCGGCAGGAACACCAGCAGGTGCAGCATCACGCGCACCTGCGGGTTCGCGCCGCCCGCGATCGACGACAGGATCGCGGTCGAGGCGCCCCAGGTGACGAACACGCTTCCGATGAGCGACGAGTTGAGGACGAAGAAGAACTTCGGGAACATCGCGCCGAGCCCGCCGCCGAGGAGGAACGAGGCGCCCGCCGTGAGGAGGCCGTGCTCGCCGGGGCGGAACATCGAGGGGGCGAGCACCGACCCGACGACGCACACGGAGAAGCCGCCGAGCAGGATGCCGATGAACTGCCGGAACTGGACCGCCACGAAGGCGCCGGCCACCGCGCAGACCCCCAGGTAGAGGAAGGGCGCGATCTGGCCGGCGGCGGAGAACTGGCTCTTGAGCATCAGGCCGGCCCATCCGCCGACGAGGAAGCCGGTCATGCCGAGGTAGTACTCGTGGTGCTTCCAGGCGAAGAGCAGGAAGGAGCCGCCGAAGACGATGGAGAGGAGCGCCAGGATCTCCGCGAAGTAGGTGCCCGCGAAGCTCTGGCTGTGCGCCAGGTTCAGGCGCTCGACGAGGCGGACGAGGTCGACGGCCATGCGGTGACTCCCCGAGGGAATCATCGGCAGACCGGGCCGGTTGGCTTCAGTCACGACGGGACAGGGACGAAAGCTGCGGAGCCAGCCAGCCGCCAAGAGCGCCAAGGACGCCAGCCCGGTCGGGTGCGGCTCCGCCGCACCACAATCGCGCAGGATCTTGTTTTCCCGAGCATGCTTCTCGAGGCAACGCAATGACGCCAAGGCTCGAGGAGCCAACTCCACTCTTGGCGTCCTTGGCGTTCTTGGCGGTTGATTCGACAGGACTTCCGCGGTTACTTCTCCGCCAGCAGCCGCTCCACCAGGACCTTGATCTCCGTCACCGCCATCGTGAGCACGGGGTTGAGGAACCGTATCGCGCCCTTGCGGTCGACGATCACCATGTACGGCAGGTCGCGCACGCCGAACTGCTCGGCGGCGGGGCCGGCGAACCCGTTGCCGTCGTGCACGACCGGCCACGTCACCAGCAGGTCGCGCCGGAAGCGCTCGACGTCCTCTTTGCGGCGGTCGATCGAGACGGAGACGGCCGACACGTCCTTCCCCTCGCACGCCTTGAGCGTGCGGCGGATCGCCACGGTCTCCGCCGGCGCGCGCTGCCAGCCCATCGTGTAGAAGTGGACGATCACCACGCGCCCGCGCAGCTTCGCGAGGTCGACCTCCTTGCCGTCGGCGTCCTTCGCCGCGAGCTTCGCCTCGCGCCCGAGGCAGAGCATGGCGGCGAGCGTGCGCTTGGCGTTCTCGGCCATCGCGACGTTCGGGCACGCGCCCGCCGTCTCCTCGAGCGCGGCGCGCATCCTGTCGTTCTGCCCCGCGAAGTGGTGGGCGGCGGCGGCCGCGCCGACGACGTTCCACTCCTGGTCCTTCCCCTTGTACTCCTCGCGCAGCTTCGCGAGCCCCGCGGCGCCGGCGTCCGGCTTCCCCTCCATGAAGTGGGTGAGCTCGGCCAGGACCCGCGCCTGGAAGAGGCGCTCGTCCTCCGGATGGTTCCTGGCGAACTCGCCGAGCCAGGTCCGCGCGCCCGCGAAGTCGTCCTCCTGGATGCTGATCTCGCCGAGGAGGTAGCGCGCGTTCGGGAGAAGCGACTTCGGCAGCCCCTTCTCGAACGCCTGCTTGAAGCGCGCGAGCGCGACGCCCGGCTCCTCCTGGAACATGCCCATCTCCCCCGCGTGGTACGAGGCGAGCGCCGCGTTCGGCCCGTCCTTCGCCATCGCGTCGAGCTTCTCCATCGCGGCGCGCGCGTGCGTGCGGATCTCGTCGGGCGAGCGGGCGCGGCGCATCTTGTCGCCGAAGTCGCGGAGGATCGCCTCGATCTCCTGCGGGGGCTTGTCCTGGGCGAGCCCTTCGACGGCGCTCAGGGCGGGGACGAGCGCGATCGCGAGCAGCGTTCTCATACGCGGCACCTACCACACGTTCGTTGCGGCTTCAACAGAAATTGCCACAATCCCATGGATATGAAACGACGCATCGGCATCCTCACCGGCGGCGGCGACTGCCCCGGGCTCAACGCCGTCATCCGCGCCGTCGCCAAGAAGCTCATGCTCGAGCTCGGCGCAGAGGTCGTCGGCATCGAGGACAGCTTCGACGGGTTCCTCGACGGGCGGTGGCGGCGGCTGTCGTACGACGACGTGTCGGGGATCCTGACGCGCGGGGGTACGATCCTCGGGACGACGAACAAGGGGGACCCGTTCGCGTACCGCGACCGCGGGGACGTTTCGGCGAAGATCGTGGCGGGCGTGCGGAAGCTCAAGCTCGAGGGGCTCGTCGTGCTCGGGGGGGACGGGACGATGCGGATCTCGCACCGGATGACGCAGGCGGGGGTGCGGGTCGTAGGCGTGCCGAAGACGATCGACAACGACGTGGTCGGCACGGAGGTGACGTTCGGGTTCGACAGCGCGGTGCGCGTGGCGACGGAGGCGCTGGACGCGCTGCATTCGACGGCCGATTCGCACCGGCGGATCATGCTGGTGGAGGTGATGGGGCGGACGGTCGGGTGGATCGCGCTGCACGCGGGGGTGGCGGGGGGGGCGGACGTGATCCTGATCCCCGAGATCCCGCACCGGATGGAGGCGCTCGCGGAGTCGGTGCGGCGGCGGCACGCGCGGCGGCGGTTCACGATCGCGGCGGTGGCGGAGGGGGCGGGGCAGGCGATGCAGATCGGCAAGCAGCTGGAATCGGCGACGGGGATCGAGGCGCGCGTGGCGGTGCTGGGGCACCTGCAGCGCGGCGGATCGCCGACGCCGACGGACCGGATCCTGGCGTCGCGGCTGGGCGCGGCGGCGGCGGGGCTCGTCGCGCGGCGGCGCTGGAACCGCATGGTGGCGGTGCGCGGGGGGCGGACGACCGACATCGCGCTCTCGCAGGTGGCGGGGAAGGTGAAGCGGGTGCCGCCGGGGCACGAGCTGATCGGGGTGGCGCGCGCGGTGGGGACCTCGTTCGGCGATTGATGTAGTGTATTTTACACTTTATAATTTACACTAGACGGCCGCGAGGCGGCGGGGTATACTCGTGGCGGGGGACTCCGACGGAGGCGGGAGGCATGGGACCGAAGAAGCTCTACAAGATCGGCGAGATCATGAAGTACACGGGCCTGTCGCGCCAGACGATCCACAACTACACCATGATGGGCCTGATCTCCGAGGCGGAGCGCACCGATTCGGGCCACCGGCTCTACGGCGAGGGGGTCTTCGACAAGCTGAAGATGATCGAGATGTACAAGCGGCACCGGCCGCTGCGGGAAGTGATCGAGCTGATGAAGAAGGAGTCGAGGCCGGCCAAGGGTTAGGAGAGGCCCGGGGCCGGAGGAGAGAGGGAAGGGAAGCGGATGTCGTTCGCCCGGCGGTTCCTTTATCGCCCGTGGCGGTGGTGGCTGGCCGTCCTGGCCCTGCTCACCGCCTGGCCGCTCTACGAGCGCCGCTCCGGCGGCCCGCTCGACCTCCCCCGGCACGAGCGCGCGGTCGAGGCGGTCGAGGCGGTCGTCGAGCGCGACCCGGGGCTCGCGGAGGAGCGGGCCACGGAGCTGCTGAAGAGGCTGCCGGCCGCGCTGCACGGCCGGCTCCATGCCGCCCGCGCCCGCGCGCGCGTCCTGCTCCTGGCGACACGCCGGCCCTACACCGCCCGCGCCCTGCGCGACGCGGAAGCCGACGCGAACCGGTGCGACCTCGAGACCGCCCGCGCCCGCCGCGCGGAGCTGGATCAGATCCTCCTCACCGCGCTGGCGACCCCCTCGGTCCTCCAGGAGCGCCTGAACGCGGAGGCGGCCGCCGCGCCGGCGATGCTCGCCCAGGGGGAGATCCCGCCGCCGCTCCGCGCGCGCCTGCTCTTCCTCGCGGGCCGCTACGTCGAGGCGGCCGCCGAGGCGCGCCGCGCGGGGGACGCCGGGCTCTACGTCGAGGCGGAATCGCTGCGGCGCCTCGAGCGCCGCGAGGCCTCCGACGTCGCCGCGATCCTCCTGCGCAGCCCGACGCCGCTGGCGCCGCTCGGCCACTTCGTGATCGGGCGCGCGCTCCTGGCGCGCGGCGACCCCGCCGGATGGCTGCACCTCGACGAGGCGGTCGGGCTCCTCGCCTCGAACTGGATGATCGTCCAGGCGGCGCTCGACCCCGCGGAGCTCTACCGCGAGGCGCGCGCGCGCGCGGAGGCGGCGCAGGACGCGGAGTCGCTGCGCGGAGCGTCGGCGGTGCTGGCCCACTGGCACCGCGTGCGCTCCGCCGACGTCGTCCCGCTCGCCGACGCGGCCGACACGACGCTCCGGCTGGCCCGGGCCCTGGCGCGCCCCGAGGAGGCGCGGGCGGCGCGGCGCGCCGCGGCAGCCCTTTACCGCGAGCTCGCCGACCGCCGCGAGCCGGCGTCGGCGGCCCGCACGCACGATCTGCGGCGCGCGGGCGAGGCGCTCGCCGAGGCGGGGGACTTCGCGGAGGCGGCGGACCTCTTCCGCGACCTGCCCACCCGCGACGCCGCGTACCGCGAGGGCATGGCGCTCTCGCGCGCCGGGCTCGCCTCGGCCGCGCTCGCCCGGCTCGGCGGCTTCGTGGACGCGGCGGCGCCCGACGACGCGCTCGTGCCGTCGGCCCTGCTGGAGCGGGCGCGGATCCTGGCGTCGCTGCGCGGCCCGGCGCTCAAGGAGCTCGACCGCTTCTTCCTGTGGCCGACGCTCGCCGTCACTCCGCAGTCGCCCGAGTGGCGCGAGGCGCTGATGCTCAAGGCGCGCCTGCAGGCGCGGCAGGGCGGCCGCGCGGCGGCCGCGGCGACGCTCGCCGAGTTCATCGAGCGGTACGGGCCGGTCGACTCCGGCGCGCCGCGCTCGGAGGTCGCGCTCGCGCGCGCGCAGCTGGCGGTGCACGAGATGGAGGAAAGGCGCTGGGCGGAGGCCCTGCGGCTGCTGGACGCGGCGCGCTCCGAGCTGCCGCGCGCCCCCGCGTCGACGGACGCCGACCTGGCGGGCGTGCTCATGGGCGACGCCTACCTCGGCATGGGCCGCGCCCGGGAGGCGCAGCTCTCGTACGACGACGCCGCGCTGAAGCTCCGCGAGCCCGGCTGGCGCATCGTCGCGCTGGTGGGGCGCGCGCGCGCGTCCCTGCGGCTCGGCGAGCTCGACGCAGCCCGGGGGGACTACCGCCGCGCGAGGGCGGTCTACGACGCCGACCGGCGCGCCGCGGGCGAGGCGGCCGTCGCGATGCTCGAGGGCCTCCGGAGGGAGCTGCCGTGATCGACGACTTCCTGCGCGACCTCGACCGCCAGACGGCGCTCTACGGCGAGATGATCGGGACGACCGACGTCGCCCGCCTGCAGGCGCTCCTGGGCGAGGCGGGCGCGATCGACGCGCGGATCGCCCCGATCCGGCGCCGCTGGCCGGAGGTGGCGGGCACGCTCGACGTCGAGACGGCGCGCCGGGCGGGGCGCTCGATCGACGCCGCGCGCGACGTGCTGGCGCGCCTCGTCGACCGCTTCGCGCCGCCCGCGCGGGTCGCGGAGGTGTACCGGTGATCGAGACGGCCGACGTCGCCCGGCTCATGCGCGTGCTCGACGAGTCGTCGGCGCGGCTGAGCGAGTCGTACGAGCGCATCGCGGGGCTGGAGCGCGCGCTGGCGCAGCGCTCGCGGCTGGAGATGCTCGGCCGCCTGGCGGCGACGCTGGCGCACGAGATCCGCAATCCGCTCGGCGGGATCGGGCTCTACGCGGCGATGATGAAGCGCGACCATCCCGGGGCGCGCGAGACGTGCGACCGCATCCTCGGCGCGGTGGCGGACCTCGACCGGCTCGTCGACGACATGCTCGTCTACGGGCGCGAGGCGGAGCCGATCCGCCTGGCGGGGGAGCTGGAGCCGGTCATCGACCGCGCGCTCGCGCTGGCGGGGGTGGCGTGCGAGCGGCGCTACGAGCTGCGCCGTCCGGTGAAGTGCGACGCGATGATGATGGGGCGCGTCTTCCTCAACCTGGCGCGCAACGCGCAGGGGACGCTGACGGTGGAGACGCGGGCGGAGGGCGGGCACGCGCGGGTCGTGTTCCGCGACGACGGGCCGGGCTTCGCGCCCGACGTGCTGCCGCGGCTCTTCACGCCGTTCTTCACCACGCGCGCGCAGGGGACCGGCCTCGGCCTGGCGATCGCGCGCAAGATCGTGGAGGCGCACGGGGGGACGATCGCGGCCGCGAACGCGCATCCGCGCGGCGCGGAGTTCGCGATCGCGCTGCCGCTATGAGTCCCGTTGGAAGCCACGCACGAAGCACGAGATGGAGCGAATGCCTGTGAAGACGCACGAGCCCAGGTGTCCGCGGAGGCTTCCAACGGGATGAGCCGCATCCTGGTCATCGACGACGAGCCGATCATGCGCGACGCGCTGGCGGCGGCGCTGCGGCGCGCGGGGCACGACGTCGGCGCGTTCGCCGAGGGGCGCGCGGCGCTCGACCGGCTGGCGGCCGACGGAGCCGCGCTCGTCGTCACCGACCTGCGCATGCCGGGGCTCGACGGGTTCGCCGTGCTCGACGAGGCGCGGCGCGCGGCGCCCGACGTGCCGGTGATCGTGCTCACGGCGCACGGGCAGGTGCGCGACGCGGTCGCGGCCATGAAGGCGGGCGCGCACGACTTCCTCACGAAGCCGGTCGACCTCGAGGAGCTCGAGGCGGCGGTCGCGCGGGCGGTCGCGGCGGCGCCCGAGGAGGACGAGGCGGTGTGGGACGGCCTGAAGGAGGTCTACGCGGCGATCGAGCGCGTCGCCGCCTCGGACGCGACGGTGCTCGTGTGCGGCGAGACGGGGACGGGCAAGGAGGTGGCGGCGCGGGCGATCCACCGGCTGTCGCCGCGGTGCGCGGGGCCGTTCGTCGCGGTCAACTGCGCGGCGCTCTCGGCGGGGCTGCTGGAGAGCGAGCTGTTCGGCCACGAGAAGGGGGCGTTCACCGGCGCGGACCACGCCCGTCGCGGGCGGTTCGAGCTGGCGGAGGGCGGGACGCTGCTGCTCGACGAGGTGAGCGAGATCGGCCTCGAGCTGCAGGCGAAGCTGCTGCGCGTGCTGCAGGAGCGCGCCTACGAGCGGGTCGGGTCGAGCGCCACGCGGAGGTGCAACGTGCGGATCGTGGCGACGACGAACCGCGACCTGCGGGGGGAGGCGGCGGCGGGGCGGTTCCGCGAGGACCTGTACTGGCGGCTGAACGTGCTGCCGGTGCGGCTCCCGCCGCTGCGCGAGAGGCGCGGAGACATCCCGGCGCTCGTCGCGCATTTCCTGCGGCGGTGCGGGTCGGCGAAGCGGATGTCGCCGGAGGCGATGGCGCGTCTGGAGTCGCACGCGTGGCCGGGGAACGTGCGCGAGCTGGCGAACGCGGTGGAACGGGCGGTGGTGATGGCGCCGGGGGAGGAGATCGCGGAGGTCGCGCTGGAGCCGTCGGTGCTGCCGGTCGGGGAGGCGTCCCTGCGGGAGGCGGGGGACCGGATGATCCTGGCGGCGCTGGAGCGGTCGGGGGGGAACCGGGAGCGGGCGGCGCGCGAGCTGGGGATCTCGTCGCGGACGCTGCGGGACCGGCTCAAGAAGCTGGCGTAGTCAAGACGATAGGGACAATGGAGGAGTGTTGCATGGACGCGATCGGACCGGTGATGCCCGGGCGGACGGCTCTGCCCGCGGCGGCGCCGTCGATGGCGCCGGCGGGCGAGAAGTCGTTCCGCGCGCTCCTCGAGGAGTCGATCGAACGGGTCGCGCGGCTGCAGACGGAGGCGGACGGGACGATCGAGCGGCTGCGGCTCGGGCAGGCGACGGAGGTCGAGACGCTGGCGGCGATGCAGCGGGCGCGCGCGGCGATGGACGCGATGACGGAGATCCGCAACCGGATCGTCGCGGCGTTCCAGGACATCCAGCAGATGAGGATCTAGCATGGACCTCAAGCGGGCGGGCGAGTCGATCCGGACGATGTGGTCCGGGCTCTCGGCGGGGCAGCGGGCGGCGGTTGCGCTGCTCGTGGTTGCGCTCGCCGGCGCCGTCGCGTGGGGCATGTCGGCCGCGGGGGGCGCGGAGCGCAAGCTCGTCGGCAGCGAGACGTCCGTCGAGCAGCAGGCGGAGATCCTGCAGCGCCTGAAGGAACTGGGTTTCCCGTATCGGGTCCGCGACGGCGCGATCTACGTGCCCGCGGACCGCGCGGACGAGGCGTTCGTCCGCATCCACGGCGTCAGCCCGGAGGCGTCGGCCGGCTGGCTGGAGAGCCCGGCCGACGCGAAGCAGCGCCAGAAGCTGGCCAAGGAGGCGCGCCTGGCCCGCAGCGCGCAGAGCATCGCGGGGGTTCGCACGGTCCGCGTCCACATCACGCAGCCCGAGACGTCGGGCTTCGGCCGCGGCGTCGAGGGATCCGCGGCCGTGGTGGTCGGGCTGAAGGAGGGGACCGTGATGACGGGCGCGATTGTGCAGTCGCTGGCGCAGATCGTGGCGTCCGGGGCGGGCCTCAAGCCCGAGCAGGTCAAGGTGATCGGTCCCGACGGCGTGCACACGGTCGGTGACCCGGAGTCGGTCGACGCGGGCACGCTGCACGGCCTGGCGCGCAAGATCGGGAAGGAGTACGCAGCCGACATCGAGAAGATGCTGCCTCCCGAGTCGCGCGTCGTGGTCAACGTGAAGCTGAACCCCACGCGCAGGCACGAGCGCATCGAGACGCCCGGCAAGCCGGTCGTCCTGGAGGAGAAGGGCACGGAGCTGAAGTACAAGGTGCCGGACAACATGAGGGACGAACTGACGAAGGAGGGCGCGGAGATCACGTCCGTGTCCGCCGCCGTCATCATTCCCGAGCGTCCGCCCGTGCCGACGGCCCCCGCGGACCGCACGGACTTCGTCAATCGGATGATGGGAGTCGTGCGGGTGGCGACCGGGATCAAGAACGACAGCGACATCGTAGTGACCACGCTGCCGGCCGTCGCCGTGGCGGCTCCCGCCGCGCCGACGATGTGGGAGGAGGCCGGCGACTGGGCGGCGCGATCCTGGGGGCAGGTCCTCCTCGTGGGGCTGGCGCTCGTGATCGCGCTCGGCCTGTGGCGCGTCGCGCGCGCGTCGCTCGACCGCACGCCGGCGGTGACGGTCGAGGAGTCGGCGGCCGCGGCGATGCCGGCCGACGCGGATGCGGCAAGGCTGCGGGCGGGCGTGACGGAGGCGGCGCTGCGCGACCCGCGCGAGGCGGCGGGGCTCGTGCGGCGTCTGATGGAGCGCTAGCGATGATGGCGACGGCGTCGGCGCGGAAGGCGGCGGTCCTGCTCACGGCGATCGAGCCGGAGGCGGCCCGGGCGGTGCTGCAGCACCTCTCGCCCGAGGAGCGGCAGGCGGTGGCCGTCGAGATCGGGCGGCTCGAAGGCGAGCGCGCGTCGGCCGAGGAGGTCGAGCGCGTGCTGCGCGAGTTCGCGTCGCTGCAGGGCGCGGGGGCGCCGGCGGCGCGCGGCGGCATGGCGGCGGCGCGCGAGCTGCTGACGAACGTGCTCGCGCCGGACGAGATGCAGCGCGTGATGGAGTCGGTCGAGTCGGCCGTGCGGCGGGCGCCGTTCGCGTTCGTCTCGCGCTCGTCGCCCGAGGCGATCGTGCCGTTCCTGCGCGACGAGCACCCGCAGGCGGTCGGGCTGATCCTGGCGCACCTGCCGCCGGCGGACGCGGCGCGCATCCTCGAGAAGCTGCCGCAGCCGGCGCAGATCGAGGTCGTGCGGCGGATGGCATCCATGGAGCAGATGAGCCCGGAGATCGTCGCGCAGGTCGAGAAGGCGCTCGAGTCGAAGATGACGAACCTGGTCGGCGGCGAGACGCGCCGCATCGGCGGGGCGCGCGCGGCGGCGGAGATCCTCGTCCGCGCGGGCCGCGAGGTCGAGGCGGGCGTGATGCAGGCGATCCAGGAGCAGGACGCGGGGCTGGCGGAGCGGATCCGCGGCCTGATGTTCACGTTCGACGACATCGCGCGGTGCAGCGACCGCGGCGTCCAGAACCTGCTCAAGAACGTCGACCGCACGCAGCTGGCGATGGCGCTCAAGCTGCCGGCGCCCGACGTGGCGGTGCGCATCTTCCGCAACATGTCGAAGCGCGCGGGGGAGGCGCTGCAGCAGGACATGGACTCGCTCGGGCCGGTGCTCGTGCGCGACGTTTCGGCGTCGCGCAGGTCGATCGAAGCGATCGCGCGCCAGCTCGAGCAGCAGGGGGAGCTGACGGTGGAGGGGCGCGGGGGGGAGGAGCTGGTGGTGTAGGGCGAATCTCGAATTGCGAATCTCGAATCTCGGCCCGCTCTGTCGACGGTGCGGCTCCCGAGATTCCAGATTCGAGATTCGAGATTCTGGACATGCGTCCGTTCCGGTTCATCGACTTCCAGGTCCAGGCGGCCGAGATCGTCGACCGCGCGCGGGCCGACGCCGAGGAGATCCTCCGCGAGGCGAAAGGCGAGGCGGAGCGGATCCGCGAGCGCGCGCGCGGCGAAGGGGCGGCCGAGGGGCGCGAGCAGGGGGCGCGCGAGGAGCGGGCGCGGCTGGCGGGCGAGACGCAGCGGTCGGTCGACCTCGTGGTGCGGCTCGTGCGCGAGGTCGAGGCGCGCCGGGCGGAGCTCGTGCAGGAGGCGGAGCGCGACCTCGTGCGGCTGGCGATCGCGATCGCCGGGCGCGTCGTGAAGGGGGAGATCCGCGCGAAGCGGCGTGTGGCGGAGGAGAACGTGCGCACGGCGGCGGCGCTGGCGGCCGGGCGGCAGGGGCTGGTGGCGCGCGTCCATCCCGACGACCTCAAGTCGATCGAGCTCCCGCGGCTCGGCCCGCTCGTCCTGCAGGCCGACCCGTCGATCGAGCGCGGCGGGTGCGTCGTCGAGCTGGCGCCGGGCGAGATCGACCTGCAGATCGCCACGCAGCTCGACCAGATCGAAAAGGGGCTGCTCGAATGATCGAGCGCTACGCGGAGGCGCTGGCGGCGGCGGAGCCCGCCCGGCTCGTCGGGCGCGTGCGCCGCGTCGCGGGGGCGGTCGTCGAGTGCGAGGGCTTCCGCGCTCCGGTCGGGTCGATCTGCGCGATCGGGAGCCTGCGCGCCGAGGTGGTCGGCTTCCGGGACGACGTGGCGGTGGCGATCGCGCTCGGCGAGACGGCGGGCGTGCGCGCCGGGGACGCGGTGGTGTCGGCGGCCTCCGCGATGCGCGTGCCGGTCGGCGACGGGCTGATCGGGCGCGTGATCGACGCCGAGGGGCGGCCGCTCGACGGCGGGCCCGCGGTGCGCGGGCGGCGCGCGCCGCTCTCGCGCCCCGCGCCCGCGGCGATGGAGCGGGTGCGCGCGACGGAGGCGCTTCCGACCGGCGTGCGCGCGATCGACGGCCTGCTGTCGTGCGCGCGCGGGCAGCGCGTGGGGATCTTCTCCGGCAGCGGCGTCGGCAAGACGACGCTGCTGGCGATGATCGCGCGCGGCACGGCGGCGGACGTCGTCGTGCTGGCGCTCGTGGGCGAGCGGGGGCGCGAGGTGCGCGACTTCGTGGAGCGCGGCCTCGGGAACGACGGGCTCGCGCGCGCGGTGGTCGTCGCGGAGACGGCGGACCGGCCGCCGGTGCTGCGGGTGAAGGCGGCGTTCGCCGCGACCGCGATCGCGGAGGACTTCCGCGACCGGGGGAAGCACGTGCTGCTGCTGGTCGACTCGCTGACGCGCGTCGCGTACGCGCAGCGCGAGGTCGGGCTGGCGGCGGGCGAGCCGCCGGCGTCGCGCGGCTATCCGCCGTCGGTGTACGCGCTGCTGCCGCAGCTCCTCGAGCGCGCGGGGGCGATCGCGTCGGGGAGCATCACAGGCTTCTACAGCGTGCTCGCGGAGGGGGACGACCCGAACGACCCGGTCGCCGACGCGGCGCGCAGCGTGCTGGACGGGCACGTGTGGCTGTCGCGCGAGCTCGGGAACCGCGGGCACTTCCCGCCGATCGACGTGCTCGGGAGCGTCTCGCGGCTGAGCCGCGACGTCGTCGATGCGGAGCACGCGGCGGCGGCGGACCGCATCCGCGGGCTTCTGGCGGCGCACGCGGGGGCGCGCGACCTGCTGTCGGTCGGGCTTTACGCGAAGGGGAGCGACCCGGAGGTCGACCGGGCGGTGAGGCATCTGCCCGCGGTCGAGCGGCACCTGAGGCAGCGCGCCGAGGAGGGGTCGCCGTGGGTGGAGTCGCGCGCGGCGCTGCTGGCGCTGGCGGAGGAGGTGGGCGCATGAGCACGTACGTCTTCTCGCTGCAGAGGGTGCTGGACGCGCGTCGGGCGGAGGAGCGGATGCGCGCGCAGGAGCTGTCGGCGGCGCTGCAGCTGCGGGCCGGCCGGGAGCGGCGGCTCGAGGGGCTGCTCGCGGACGAGGTGCGCGCGAAGCAGGTGAAGCGCGCGGTGCTGGAGCGCGCGACGGTCGTGGAGGAGCTGCTGCGGGCGCAGAGGTGGCTGGAGACGGTCGGGCGCGGCGTGGAGTCGGAGCGGGCGGAGCTCGCGCGGCTGGAGGAGTCGGTGGCGCGGCGGCGCGGGGCGCTGATGGAGGCGCGGGCGCAGGTGCGGGCGCTGGAGACGCTGGAGGAGCGGCGGCGGGCCGACTGGGAGCGCCGGAGGGAGGTCGTATGAGGGGGATCCTCGCGCGGTTCTGGGCGGTCTACCGCGAGGCGGCGGCGGCGCTGGTGTTGCTGCTGGCGGCCGCCTTCCTCGTCGCGCTCTGGCGGATCCCCGACCATCTCGAGGTCGCGGCGAACGCGCTCGTGGATCCGCCGCGCGCGACCCCCGGCGAGGCGGAGCGGGTCGAGGCGGAGCGCGCGAAGCTGGCGCAGCGAGCCGCGGAGTTCGAGCGGTCGCGCGTCCTGCGCGAGGAGGAGCTGGGGCGCCTGGAGCAGGTGGCGCGCTCGGCGCTGGCGCGCGCGGAGGCGGAGCGGGCGGCGGCGGAGGCGGAGCGGCGGAGCGCGGCGGAGGCGGCGGGCCGCGTGCCGTCGAAGGCGCAGCAGGAGTTCGATTCGAACGTCGACCTGCTCCAGCGCGTGGACGCGACGACGGCGCTGGCGATGATGCACGGCTGGACGGACGGGGCGGTCGCGCTGCACCTGCGGGCGATGCGCCCGACGCGGGCGGCGGAGATCGTGAACGCGATGCAGGCGAGCACGGCGTGGCAGGAGCGGCTTCCGCGGATCCTGGCCCCCGAGCAGAAGCCCTAGCAGGCTGTTGAAAAGGGGCAGCCTGCTGGTCGCACGTTTCACGTATCACGCTTCATGTCGTCGCCCGTTCTCCCGTCGTCTGTCGTCGCCCCGTCCCACGTGCGCTTGCGGCTCGCGGGACGGTGGACGGCCGACGATCGACGACATGAAACGTGCGACTTGATACGTGAAACCGCCATTCTCCCCCCTAGCGGGCTGTTGAAAGAGGACAGCCTGTTGTCGCACGTATCACGTGTTACGTTTCATGTCGTCGCCCGTCGATGTGCGGCGACGTGCGACCGTCGTCCTGTGACGACGTGATACGTGAAACGTGATGTCTGAGACTGCCTCCTCCCCCCCTTAGCCCTGCGGCGCGGCGGCGCTCCGGTCGATAATAGACAGGGAGCGGACGGAGACCGTCCGTCGAACGTGATTCGCGTGACGCGGCTGAACGGCAGGGAGTTCGTCATCAATGCGGAGCAGATCCTCACGGTCGAGGAGACGCCCGACACGGTCGTCACGTTCACGAACCACGACAAGATGGTCGTGAAGGAGAAGCCGGACGAGGTGATCCGCAAGGCGATCGAGTACCAGCGCGGCGTGCGGGCGTTCGCGAAGGAGTGAGCGAGGGATGGACCTGGGGGCGATCATCGGGCTGGTGCTCGGTCTCATGCTCATCGCGCTGGGTGCGACGAGCGAGGGGGGGAGCCTCGACCGGTTCTTCAGCGTCGGGTCGCTGCTCATCACGGTCGGCGGGTCGTTCTGCGCGGCGCTGGTGCATTTCCCGATGCGCGACTTCCTGGGGTTCCCGCGGCTGCTGTGGCGGGTGGTGCGGCCGCCGGTGTGGAACCGCACGCAGATCATCGCGGACTTCCGGCGCTACGCGGACATCGCGCGGCGCAACGGGATCCTGGCGCTCGAGGCGATCACGGGGGAGATCCGCGACCCGTTCCTGCGGCGGGGCATCCAGCTGGCGGTCGACGGGGCGGACCCGCGGGTCGTCGAGGACCTGCTGCGGACGGACATCGAGCTGAGCGGGCGCGGGCACGACCGGGGCGTGCGCATCCTGCGGGCGCTGGCGGGATACGCGCCGGCGTTCGGGCTCGTCGGAACGCTGCTGGGGCAGGTGCTCATGCTGCGGGACCTGCGCGATCCGAACACGGTCGCCAAGGCGATGTCGCTCGCGATCATCAACACGCTGTACGGCGTGCTCATGGCGTACCTAGTGTTCGGCCCGCTGGCGGAGAAGCTGGCGATCCAGGCGCAGGAGGAGGCGACGGTCCGCGAGATGGTGATCCGCGGCGTGATGGGCCTGCAGTCCGGCGACAATCCCGCGGTGCTGGAGCAGAAGCTCGTGGTGTACGTGTCGCCGGTGGGGGTGCAGGCGTGATCGCCGGGCAGGACCGGCGCGGCGCCGAAGGCACGCCGCTGTGGCTGATCACGATGACGGACATGTACATCCTGCTGATGTCGCTCTTCCTGCTGCTCTTCTCGCTGGGGCTGGCGGACCGCCCGACGGAGATCCGGACGGAGCAGCGGCTGGCGGGGACGGCGCCGACCGGCCGGAAGGAGGCGGGAGCGGGGGCGTTCGAGGGCCCCGACGTGAAGGGGCATCTCTACAGGATCGAGAAGACGAGCGAGGGGACGGTGATCACGATCGGCGGGGAGATCGCGCCGTTCGCCGAAGGCTCGTTCGAGCTGCGGGCGGAGCACCGCGAGGCGGTCGCGGCGGTGCGGAAGTGGATGCACGGGAAGATGAACGTCGTGCTCGTGCGCGGGCACACGGCGGGGAACTGGGAGGACAGCGTCGTGCTCGAGAAGGACGGGCGCGTGCGCCCGTTCGGGCCGCAGGACCGCGAGGCGCGGACGGCGGATCCGTGGCTGCTGGCGAGCCTGCGCGCGAACGCGGTGAGGGCGGAGCTGACGCGCCGGGACGCGCAGCCGGCGCTCGACGAGCGGCGGGTGATCGTGCGGGGCGACGCGTTCACGAGCCCGGTGGCGGCGGGCGCGGACGAGCGCGCGCGGCACCAGAACCGGCGCGTCGACATCGTGGTCACGACGCAGCGCATGGCGGAGTAGGAGATGGCGGACGAGGGCGGGCGGACGTCGGGCGCGGCGGCGGCGGTCCTGGTCGTGGTGCTGCTCGGGGCGCTGGCGTTTTTCGTCATGCTCGCGCGCGAGTCGGCGGCGCAGCGGGAGCGCGACCTCACGGCGGCGAAGGTGGTGGTCCCGCTGGGCGAGGCGTTCGTGCGGCCGCTGGGGGCGGAGCGGTTCGCGATGCGCGTGACGCTCGAGGTGAATCCGGCGCGGACGGACCGCGACGCGGTGCGGCGGGGGATCGAGGCGCGGCGCGAGTCGCTGCGGTCGATGGTGAACGTGGAGATCCTGGGGCGGCGGCGCGACGAGGAGCTGCGCGGGCCGGCCGTGGTGGAGACGCTGCGGCTGGAGATCCGCGACCGGGTGAACCGCGAGCTGGCGGCGGCGGGGCTCGGCGCGTCGGCGGTGACGGGGATCCTGTTCGACGGGCTCGAAGTGCCGCCCGCGGTGCGGTAGACTGGAGGAGAGATGGCCGACGAGAAGCCGCTGCAGAGGGAGATCGACGACCTGCTCAAGGCGATGTCGACGATGTCGCCGCCGGCGGCGTCGGCGCCCGGGGTGGAGACGGCCGCGCCGCGGCGTCCCGAGACGCGCGGGGCGGTGGCGACGCTCGAGGCGCTGAAGGACGTGGCGCTGCACGTGCGCGTGGAGCTCGGGCGGACGCGGATGACGGTGGAGGACGTGCTGCGGCTCGGGGCCGGGTCGGTGGTGGAGCTGGACCGGCT
>Ga0187892_10001667_pt1 | contig 49150 bp, 50 predicted proteins | sample MA1701073metaG_FD_139345 | JGI IMG/M metagenome (GOLD analysis project Ga0187892, IMG submission 139345) | Bio-ooze microbial communities from a basaltic lava cave in the Kipuka Kanohina Cave System on the Island of Hawaii, USA - MA170107-3 metaG ...
CGCGCGTATTTCATCAAGGCCCGGACACATCTGTGGTCCACCGAGAGGCCGGATATATAGACGCAGCCCTGTGTTTAACTGGTTCATCGCGTGAGACCCGCCGTTGCACCGGAGGCTGGGTCCATATATAAATTTGTGTTAACCCTCACGATTCTCTTGCAACGCTTTGAAGAGCTCATTGGAAAGACTCGTAATGCTCAATGGAAAACCGCGCGTTCTGATTCTGGGAGGTGGATTCGGCGGCATGTATGCCGCCCTGGAATTCGAACGAGCGCTCGCGAGGGGAGCCGACTTAGACGTCACGCTCGTCAACCACAATAATTTCTTCCTCTTCACTCCGATGCTGCACGAGGTCGCGGCGAGCGACCTCGATATTACCAATATCGTCAGCCCGGTCCGGAAGCTGTTGCGTCGGGTGACATTCTTTCATGGAAATATCGAATCCATCGATCTCATGAGTAAACGAGTCGGCGTGTCACATGGACACGAGGAGCATTGCCATTCGCTGCGGTACGACCATCTGGTGCTGGGCCTCGGTTCGACCACGAACTTCTTCAACCTTCCCGGGTTGGCAGACCGCGCGCTCACAATGAAATCACTGGATGACGCAATTTTTCTGCGGAACCGCCTGATTGCCAATCTGGAAGAGGCGGACTTTGAATGTGCTGCGCCCCTACGGGCTCCCTTACTGAATTTTGTCGTCGCCGGTGGAGGATTCGCCGGGGTCGAAACCATCGCCGCAATGAATGACTTTCTGCGTGAAGCGGTGCGCTTCTTTCCTCATCTTCGGGAAGACATGCTTCGGATCATCCTTGTCCATGCGGGGCAGATCATTTTGCCGGAACTGGGGGAGAAGCTTGGTACGTACGCGCAACGAAAACTCATGGAGCAAAAGGTAGAAATCCGTTCGAACTGTAAAGTTATCGGTGTGACAGACCGCGAGGTGATGCTCAGCGACGGTACGTCAGTGACGACCAATACGCTGGTCTGGACCGCTGGAATCTGCCCGAACTCCCTCTTGGAAACACTGCCCTGTACTAAAGAGCGTGGTCGGGTTCTCGTCAACGAATACCTGGAAGTTCCCGAGTGGCCCGGAGTCTGGGCCATCGGTGACTGTGCTCTTGTGCCGAATCTCAAAACAGGCGCATCCCACCCGCCGACTGCACAACATGCACTGCGTGAGGGGAAGGTGGCGGCTCAGAATATCCTGGCAACCGTTCGAGGGGACCGAAAGAAGCCGTTCGTATATGCGACTCTTGGGCGACTGGCCCCGATCGGGAGACGGACCGGCGTTGCCAACATTCTAGGCGTGAACTTTTCAGGCTTCGTTGCCTGGTGGCTGTGGCGGACGATCTACCTGATGAAACTTCCTCGATTTGAGAAAAAAGTCCTCGTTGCCCTGGACTGGACTCTCGATCTGCTTTTTTCGAAAGATCTTGTCCAATTCAAAACCGTTCGACCATCTGTCCTGTCGCAGGTGGAAGAAGAATCGGACAAGCAAGCCAGTCCAGCTTTGGTCGGCGCCGGCATCGACCACCTGAAATAAGCACAAAAACAGTGTTTGTTTGTCTCTGGCTGAGTGTGAACCTCATATGCCGACCTAGTGCCATCCACCCGTAACTAACAACACAAGCGTCGTTATAGCGGCCCAACCAAAAGTCTCTTCAGCAAACACACAACGGCATTCTGCGTTTCCACGAGTTTCTGCGGACGCATGATCAGTCCGAGGCGTGCATCGAGTCTCAATCGAGCGTCTACAGAGGAAAAAGAGAGAAGGGGAGGCCTAACAAGTTGAGAATAACTGTTGTGGTGTGCCCAGCAGGATGTTCAAAAAGTCCGTCCAGCAAGGCCGCAGGCGAGTCGAAACTTGAGGCATACACTCTTGGGCGCACGGTGCGACGAATAAAGAGCACCAAGTCTGTGCGCGCCGCCGAGTAAGTGAGGCGGCTGGGTCCCCGTTGAGGATTTCGATGAGTCGAGAACGAAGCTGGCGGGCTTTTAGGGCATCCTGCAGCTACTGAATGCCGGCTTGGCGCTGAAGCCACCTGACATACTTCACGATCTGATCCACATCCGCCGGAGTGACGGCATCGATTTTCGGCATGTTGCCGAATTGCCAATGATGTGCCTGCACACCGTTGGCTGTGGCCCGTTGGAAGGCCGCATCACCGTGATGGTTCGGTTCATAGATCTTGTGTACTAACGGAGGTCCGACGTCGGTTCCCGCCGCTTGTTTCCCATGACATCGTGCACAGTGCGCGTTGAATGTGGTTTCACCCGGTTGGAATTCAACCGGTACGGGACCGCTCACGACCGCTTGGGTGGATTGAGTAGGCTGCGTGGAATCGCAGGCCGCTAAGAGGCCGAACCCCAGCAACCACACTCCAATGAGAGGTTTTGGCATCATCAACATTTTCACGGAACCGGAGTTGCTGAACGAAGCCTCTGGTTAGCTGTTCGGAAGCGACAATTCGAGGGCGCACCATATCACAAAGAGAGGGTCAAAATGAACGCGCCCGCCAACGGTTTGACCAGCGGGTATCACGCATACTTTGTGACGTTGGAAAAGATGGGATAAAAGGTGCTAATTAGATGTGTCTGGCGGGACAGAACTGTCGGTCGGCCTAGCCCACATTATTCATGACGGTTCGTCGTGAAATCGCTGAGCCGCGTCGTGGGACCTGCGCGCGGAGCCGTGAGTACCCGAAGCGTACTCGTGCAGTACGTTGAGGGTCCGAGGGGCGAGCCCGCAGGCCGAAGGCTCGTCGCAACAGCGGATCGGCGATAGCAGCAGAAGCGCTTATGAATCATGCGGGCTGGCATGAGTTAGCAATCGAGGCACTTTATGGGCGGCATCGTCGCGCTGGTGACAGCATTCGCGATCATTCTCGGAGCGCGAAGAATCTGTGATCTGATCGGGGCACCACTGTGGTTCGCAAAGGTGTTGTTCGTCTACGCGGCTCTCGTTGCCACCTACTTTCTCGCAGACACCGTGGTTCCCGACTCCATAAAGTCCTGGGGCATTTGGGTTGCGATGATCGGTACGGCATCGGGAATCATGCCGGTAGGCTTCATTATGTTCAAACACATCGAAGACAACAGCAAAGCACGGGACTCCGCTCAATACCGCTCAAAGTAGAAGCAATCTACAAGCCATCACGGCCTCTCCGTCATCTAAACGGCTGGTAGGTAATGGGATCGACCATGCCGACTTTTGCAAATCCTTCCAGGCGGATTATGCAGCTATCGCATCGCCCGCATGCTTGGTTCCCCATCGGGTCGTAACAACTATGGGTCAGATGAAACGGAACATGCAGATCGATCCCTTGTTGGATAATTTCCGCCTTCGTCAGCATCAGCAATGGAGTTTTAACAGAGAGGAGATTCCCTTCCGTACCGGCTTTTGTCCCTTCCTTCACTGCTGATTCAAACGCCCGGAGAAATTCAGGCCGGCAGTCCGGGTACCCGGAATAGTCGAGCACGTTCGCACCGAGATAGATGGACGACGCTCCCACGACTTCCGCTTGCGCTGCCGCAATCGAGAGAAAGATGAGATTGCGACCCGGCACATAGGTCAAAGGAATGGTCTGGCTACAATCTTTCGCCGCCCGGTCTTTGGGTACTGCTGCTGAGCCGGTCAAGGCCGACCCGCCGATCGTGCGAAGATCCAAATCCATCACGAGATGATTCGCCGCGCCCAAGGCAACAGCCACCTGACGCGCCTGCTCCACTTCCACTGCATGGCGCTGTCCATAGGCAATCGTGAGGAAGAAGAGCTCGTAACCTTCTTGTTTGGCAATGGCTGCCGTGACGGTCGAATCCAGCCCTCCGCTCGCCAAGACGACCGCTCGATAACTAGTTGGCTTCATCAAACGCATTCCCTCATATGACACGAGTGGCACGGGTTGTCACAGAGCGAGAACTTCGCCTACAAGCGGAGAGAGAGTCATGATCGAGTAGGATGCGGATCACGCAAGGCAGGGACAGGATCGCTCGCGACGAGGAATGTCTAGTCGCGTTCTTCTTCTCGCTCGATTTTTTCCAGCAGTTCTTCTTTCGACTGACACTCGACACAGAGCTTGGCAAACGGGACGGCCTCCAATCTCCGTTCACTGATCTCCACGCCGCACTCCGCGCAGATGCCGTAGGTGCCTTCGTTGAGCCTCGTTAACGCTTCATCGATGGCCTGCCGGCGGCGATTGCGCATTTCCATCAAAGAAATGCCCAGCTCGCGATCGAGGTCCATGAGGGCCTGATCGCCGACATCACGCGCAGACTCAAGCCGCCGCTGCTTATCTTCACTGAGGGACTGGCCCAAGCTCCCTTCGATCTCTTTGATGATCTCCTGACGTTTCCGCATCAACATCTGATGGAGCACTTGCCGGCGCCGCTCCCGATCTTCGCGTTCTTTCGCCGATTCTTTCGGTTTGGCAGCCAGGGGAGAAACCGCCATGCTGATAGGCTTTTCGGGAACGATAGCCGGAGGGCGTTTCGATTTGTTTGCAGGTTTTGCGAGCTTCGTCCGCGCCTTGGCCTTCGCTGCCGGTTTTTTCTTGGCGGGGGTTTTTGTTGCCATAACGGATCCTATTCCTGATGTGAACGCCAAATGGGCGAAAAAAGTTCGGCATTCATAGCACGGCGCTCCCGCCTTTGACAAGAGGTTATGGTGACGAGGCTGAACGCCTCTAGCAAGCCGCGAAAAACCTAGCGTTCCACGGTGGGAACTCAACGGTCCGCATGTGTTGGACAAGAGAGAACCTGTGCAGGATGCTCAAAAAGTTAGTCCAGCAAGGCCGCAGACGAATCGAAACCGGAGGCGTACCCTCTTGGGTACGTTGAGGATTTCGATGAGTCGAGAACGCTGCTGGCGGACTTTTTCAGCATCCTGCTACGGATAGAGGATTGTGGAATGGATGGGGTGGCCGACCAGTTTCTCTCGCCCCCTCAGGCTCTGAAGTTCAACAAGAAAGTCCAGCCCGGCGATTTCGCCTCCCAGCTGCCGAACAAGAGAGACCGTCGCGGCTGCTGTGCCTCCGGTGGCCAGCAAATCATCCACGATCAGCACCCGCTCACCCATGCCGATGGCGTCGCGATGGATGGCCAGGGAGTTGGATCCGTATTCGAGGCTGTATTTGACTTCAAAGCTGTCGGAAGGCAATTTGCCGGGCTTCCGGACGGGAACGAATCCTGCGTTCAACCGGTCTGCCAGCATGCCGCCAAAAATGAATCCGCGCGACTCGATGCCGATGACTTTGTCGATCCGTTGTTCTTGATAGTAGGCGGTCAATTCGTCGGCAATTGATGCCAGGGCGCGGGCGTCTTTGAGCAGCGTGGTGATATCGTAGAAAAGGATGCCTGGCTTGGGGAAGTCAGGGACTTCACGAATGAGAGCGTGATAGTTGACGGAGGGCATTGATCAGAGCAAGTCGGCCTGTGTCATGGTTCTTCGCTCAATGGCATGGCGCAAACGCGCCAGCGCGGCCATTTCAATCTGCCGGACCCGCTCACGGGTCAACCCCATCTCCCGGCCGATTTCCTCCAATGTCTTGGCCTCGCTTCCATCGAGTCCGAAGCGTGACATGATAACAGTTTGCTCCTTCTCCGGCAACTCCTGCACCCACTCCATCATCTCAGCCCTACGCATCACGCCTTCAGCCGCATCGGCAGGTGAGGCGCACGAATGGTCCTCGATCACATCGCGCAAGAACGTATCTCCGCTCTCGCTGAGGGGGCTGTCCAACGAACAGGTGGTACGGACTACCTGCTTGAGGTCCAACACCGTTTCTTCCGTCGTCTTCATCCGTGCCGCCACTTCCGAGGCACTCGGTTCTCGTCCAAGTTCCTGAACGAGCTGCTCCGCCTTAGTGAGATAGCGATTCAGCCGCTCCACCACGTGCACGGGCAACCGCACGAGTTTCCCCTGATTGATGATCGCCCGTTCGATGTACTGCCGGATCCACCAGGACGCATAGGTGCTGAAGCGAAACCCCCGCTTGTAGTTGAATTTTTCAACGGCCTTGATCAGGCCGAGATTGCCTTCTTCGATGACATCGGAGAAAGGGAACCCGCGATGCATATATCGCTTACCGATACTGATGACCAGGCGGAGATTCGATTCGATCATCTCTTGGCGTGCCTGCTCGTCCCCTGCCATGACCCGCTTGCCCAGCTGTTGCTCCTGCTTAAACGTCAGCAGGGTCGAGTGGCGGATCTCACGCAAGTAGCATTTGAGTGTGTCCAATCCTTCTGAGCGGCGACTCGATTTGTCCTTGCCGTCGAGAGACTCCTCGCCTCTCGACACCGCGGCCGTGTCCTCGTCATCGTAGTCGACGACTTGCCGGCGTGCTTCGCCAAGATCCTGTAAATCCTCGCCTTTCCGCGCCATGCGTTCCGTCGCTCCTTAGTACCACACGCGAAAATCTGAAAATCGCCCTGTCGCCGGTCTCCATTCCACGTCAACGGTCGTGACTCGTGAGGCCGGAGGCCCGGTTTTCAGGTTTTCTATCAGGCCCAGGATCTGATCTTTGGGACCTTCGACTTCGAGTTCGACTCGGCCGTCATCGAGATTCCTGACCCCACCGCAGAGCCCTCGTTGCGATGCCACGCGAACGGCAAAGGCTCGGTACCCGACTCCTTGGACTTTCCCCTTCACACACAGCCTCGCCTGGAGAGCTGCCGGTTCAATTGATTCGGCCATACGCTCAAACAGCCAGCACGTGACAAGAGTACTTATGCAATGGACGGATACTCTCATACCTGCGCAGAGGCGTCACGCGATTTGCGATTCCGCGCGAGCAAATTTCACCCAACGGTTCTGCAACGGGAGAAGGAAATGTTGGAGAAATTGTTCCAACCTGTGGAGTGAAATAGCTCCGATGCGAGATCTACTGGCGGTCTCTATCCGGCCCCTCAGTTCGATACGACGATAAAGAGGCGCCGGTTCGCACGAAGTGCGGCAGAAATCAATCTACTGGAGGGGTTTATCCGCCCGCAGCAGACTCGATAAAACGAAAGTGAGCGGGCGGCACGAGCAAGCTTGGATTAGAGAGGAACGAAACACTGGAGGGGTTTATCCCATCGCCTCAATAGAAGAATAGGCTCCGGGTCGAGCAAGCTCTGTATGGTCGGGGCGAGAGGATTTGAACCTCCGACCCCTGCGTCCCGAACGCAGTGCGCTACCGGGCTGCGCTACGCCCCGACAATACCAACGATACGATATAGCGAGGGGGATTGTCTTACATCAGTGGGTCGAAACGCAACCCGTGAGCGTCAGCCACCCCGCGATAGGTGACTTTGCCGCCGGCTAGGTTTACACCATTCGCCAGTCCGGCGTCGGCCCGCACGGCCTCTTCGACTCCCTGTGAGGCTAAACGCAGAAGATATGGAAGCGTGGCATTCGTCAATGCCACAGTCGAGGTACGCGGAACGATCCCCGGCATATTGGACACACAATAGTGGAGCACCCCGTCCACCGTATAGACCGGGTCCGAATGGGTCGTAGGTTTCGTGGTTTCGAAACAGCCGCCTTGATCGACCGCAACATCCACCACGACGGCTCCCCGCTTCATGCGTGTCACCAGTTCGCGTGAGACCAATTTGGGGGCTCGAGCCCCGGGAACCAGGACCGCTCCGATGACAAGATCAGCGGCTAACACGGTTTCCTCAATCGCAGCTTGCGTGGAAGCACGTGTCACAATTCGACCACGATACAGCTCGTCGAGTTCCCGGAGCCGTTCAAGGTCGAGATTGATCACCGTTACTTGAGCCCCCATTCCGACAGCAATTTGAGTGGCTGCACGACCCACTACGCCGGCCCCCAACACGGCGACCTTGCCCGGCTCCACGCCGGGCACACCGGCCAGGAGCAGCCCACGCCCGCCCTGCGTCCTTTCCAGATAGCGTGCGCCGATCTGCACCGACATGCGCCCTGCGATTTCGCTCATCGGCTTGAGCATCGGAAGCGTGCCGTCTTTTGCCTCGATTGTCTCGTAGGCAATTGCGGTGATCTTGGAATCCAGGAGCGCTTTTGTGATCTCCGGCAACGAGGCCAAATGCAGATAGGTAAAGAGCGTCTGGTTTGAACGGAAGAAGCGGCACTCGGAAAGCAGCGGGTCCTTGACCTTTACAATAAGCGTCGCCTGCTGAAACAGCTGCTCTTTCGATTCGGCAATGATTGCGCCGGCACTCCTGTAATCGTCATCGGAATATCCGCTGCCGACTCCGGCGGATGGCTCGATCCAGATGTCGTGGCCGGTCTGACGCAAAGTCCTCACGCCGTCGGGCGTGACACTGACGCGATACTCATGATCCTTGATTTCTTTCGGGACCCCAATGATCATGACTGCCCCTCCTTCCCCAATTCATCTCACCAATCTCAACTCATTCTATAGCAGGATGCAGAAAAAGTCCGCCACAACGACCAGACATTGCATTGAAGGTCTTTCGGCCGCCTGCCATACAACGGCTGTGAAAATGCGCAGTCTCGCTCTCGGGGCTGTCTCCATCAAGTGGACAGTGCGCGAAGGCTGGTGTAAGATTCGTCCGCCCGTTCGCTCACAACCGACAAATGGAGGACCTCATGGATTTCGCAGCCGGGCCCTGCAATGCCTGTGGCACCACCGGTGTCGCCCTGATGAAGTTATCGCTCGGGAAGGACTTTTTCGGCCGGGTGTACGATCGGCTGTCCCCTTCGACCGATCAAAGCCCTAAATGGTACTGCGAAGGCTGCTCAATGCAGAAAAATCTCCAACGGGATTTTCGTGATATCCTGGGCGAATTCGATAAGCTCACAGCCGGCCAGGGATCTATCCTCTCCACGCAGGAAGAATTCCAACGCGCCTCGTTACGGCTGCGAGAAATCTCGACGATTCTCATCGGAGTGGCAGACCACTCCCAGTTCTTAACCGTAGCCGACGTCACACAACTTATAGGGCGGATGCAAACCACGACGATGCAAATTTAGGAGCCGTTCGTGCCGGCGTTCACCCGTCATATTTTCGTCTGCACAAACCAACGGGATCCCGACGATCCCCGTGGAAGCTGCTCAAAACTAGGATCCGAGACGCTTCACGCCCGTTTTAAGCAGGAAACAAAGCGGCTGAATTTGAAAAATGTCGTACGTGCCAATAAAGCAGGGTGTCTCGATCATTGTGCTCAAGGACCGAGCGTGGTGATCTATCCCGAAGGTGTGTGGTATCAAGTCAAATCCGAGGCCGACGTGACGGAAATCATGGAGCGCCACGTCATCAATGGCGAGGTCGTGACCCGTCTCGTCATGCCCGATCACCCAGCTCCCACGACACTCCCTCCGCTCAAATCGTAGCGCCGCATCGCAAGGATCGTCATGGCTGTCGAAGAGAAGTGGAAAGCCAACCTAGAAAAGGTGGCCTTCATGAAGCAGTTTCCGGGGCTGCTTGGTGACTGGAAGGCCTTGACGGGAAAAACGATCAAGGCTGTCATCCCGCTCAAAGGGAAACAGGGCGCCGCAGTGCTGGTGTGTACCGACGGCACCTTTGTCATTGTGCCTCCGATGGCGCCGGAGCCCTATGAGTTAGGAGAAGCGTTAAAGGAGGCACGCACGCTCCTCGAGCCTGTGCATCAGGCGGCCTATAAGGAGTATGATCGACTGCTCAAGAAGGACAAAGACGCTCTTAAGTCGGCCAGGGTCGAGAAGATTCTCGGAGCGATTCACAACAATTTGGAACAGCTTCCGGAATTGAAAGATCGGTTGAAGGAACTCGTGAAGGAGTGGAAGTGAGCAGCCTCCAGAACAAAAACATGTTCGAGATCTTCTCGCAAGGTCTCTTCGAAGGAGTCAAACCCATGATGATCGTGCGTGACCACCTCATCCGTCATCCCGACCGCTGCACGCATCAAGCTGTCTGTGTTCCGATCTGCCCGACCGGCGCCTGGCTTTCTACGCCGCCCTATAAGTTCGACGCGGCCCGCTGTCTCGAAAGTTGCCGCCTTTGTCTGGATGCCTGTCCCTCACAGGCGATTTACGGAGTGTTCAAGAAGGGGGAGAAGGTGCTGGAGCCGCAAAAAAAGGAAGGAAGTCGCGGCTGACGAACGGTGCGTGATCTCACCAACACCATAATGCGTTGCACCGAAACAGCCTGCTGAAGCTCCTTCTCATTCTCCGCAGACTCCTATAAAACGCTGCCTTTCGGGCAGCATGCCGTCGCCTGCTTTTCTTATCATGCCCCCTGATATTGTTTTGGCGCTATGGTGTTACCTCGACGCGCATCCGTTCCATCCGCGACTGGAAGCAGGATAGAAGGAAGGCCCTCGTTGGACGCGCGCAGTCGGGGATCAGCCAGCCCACCCCTTAAGAAAATCGAGGAGAAAAACTCGGTCAGTTTCCGCTTTCCTTCTCCTCCTTACCGCGTCAGCTTCATCGCTCCTTCGGCAAAGTCGCCTCGAAACTCTTCTCGCCAGACGGATAGGAGAATCAGAGAACCTGCGAGAGGAAGCGTCCCGTATGAGAACCCGCCACCTTTGCCACCTGTTCGGGGCGTCCTTCCGCTACGATGTGTCCGCCTGCTGCGCCGCCTTCGGGTCCTAGGTCGATGATCCAATCCGCTGATTTGATGACGTCGAGGTTGTGTTCCACCACCACCACGGTATTACCGCTGTTCACCAGTTTCTGCAGCGTGGCCAGGAGCTTCTTGATGTCTTCGACGTGGAGCCCGGTCGTCGGCTCATCCATAATATAGAGCACATTCCTCGCAGATGAGTCCTTGAGTTCGGCGGCGATTTTTAACCGTTGAGCCTCGCCGCCTGAGAGAGTCGTCGCGGATTGACCGAGGCGGAGATAGCCAAGCCCAATGGTTGAGAGGAGATGGAGCTTTTCAGTGAGTTTGGGCGAACCGCTAAAAAAGCCCAGCGCCTCCTCAGCCGTCATCTGCAAGACATCGCAGATCGTTTTTCCGCGATAGAGAACGGAGAGAATGTCCGGTTTGAATCGCTTCCCGTCGCAGGCTTCGCAGGTGGCATAGATATCTTCAAAGAAATACATCTCGAGTTTTTCGACACCGCTCCCTTCGCATCGGTCACACCGGCCTCCGGTGGTATTGAAGGAGAAATGGCCTGCCGTAAGTCCGCGCCGGAGCGAATCGCGTTCAGAGGCGAAGAGAGAACGAACTTCATCGAACGCTTTCAAATACGTGATCGGATTCGAGCGCGGGGTCCGGCCGATCGGTTCCTGATCGATGAGTTTGACGCCGGTGAGATGTTCGACCCCCTTAATCGCGCGAAACTTGCCCATCGGCAGGGATTCGACGCGAAAGATGCGGGCAACCGCCCGGTAGAGCGTGTCTTCGACTAATGTGCTCTTGCCAGAGCCTGATACGCCGGTGATACAGACCAACATGCCGAGTGGAATACGGACCATCAGATCTTTGAGGTTATTTTCGCAGACGCCTGCCAAGGCAAGAAATTTCCCGTTTCCTCTTCGACGGGACCTGGGCGTTGCAATTTCGTCTTCTCCGCGCAGGTAGCGGGCTGTCACCGACCGACGATCTGTCATAAATGCTTGTAACGGCGCTGCACAGACGACCTCACCGCCCTTCTCTCCCGACAAAGGGCCAAGCTCGACAAGGTAGTCGGCTGCTTGCATCATCTGGCGGTCATGCTCGACGACGACGACCGTGTTGCCCTGGACTGCCAGATCGCGCAGAATGCCCGCGAGCGTTGCGGTGTCGCGCGGGTGGAGGCCTATGGTCGGTTCGTCGAGGACATAGAGCGTGCCCACCAGTCGGGCGCCGAGTTGGTTGGCCAAGGATGCCCGCTGGGCCTCTCCTCCGGAAAGCGTGCGGGTCTGGCGGGAGAGCGTCACGTAACCGAGACCCACACGGATGAGAAATCCCAGCTTGGCCGTCAGTTGCCGGAGAATGTCGCGGGCAACCTGCTCTTCATAAGGAGAGAGGGTGAGGGCTGCGATCCAGGCCGCAGCCTCTTCGATCGTGAGATCAGACAGCTCATGGATATCTCTCCCCGCGATCTTCACGTAACGGGCATCCGGCCTGAGGCGCGACCCGGCACAGGTCGGACAGGGGAACGGTGTCCGGTAGCGGCTGAGCATCACACGCACATGTAGCTTGTAGCGTTTTCCTTCCAGGTACTCGAAAAATTGTTGTACCCCTTCCAGCTTTCCTTCTCCCTGCCAGAGCATCTGCCGGACATTCTGGGGCAGGTCTTTGTAGGGGATGGTGACGTCGATTCCGCGCCGTTTCATGGAGAGTAACATTTGTTTCTGCCACCAATCACCGCTGGGCTTACTCCAGGGTTCGATCGCCCCTTGAGCCAGCGATTTGCGGTGGTCAGGAATGACGATGTGGGGATCGTAACGGAGAATATTGCCGAACCCTTTGCACTCCGGACATGCGCCGAGCGGATGGTTGAAGGAAAAGAGGACCGGGCGAATCGGTTCGAAGATTCGTCCACATTGTTGGCAGCGGAAGTCCGTGCTGTACGTTCGGAGACCCTGGCCGACGATCTCCACCCGGCACAGGCCATCGCCCTCGCGAAACGCGGTTTCGATCGCTTCGACGAGGCGGGACCGGTTTTCCTTCCGGATCACCAGCCGATCGAGGACCACATGAAGATGGTCCGGTCCGGTCATGGGAAGGGTGTGGATCTCATGAAGGTTGAGGATCTCCGAGCCCCACCGCAGTCTGGTGAACCCGCGCAATAACAGCGATTGGAGAAAAGCCTCGTTCTGTTTCGGGAGCGGGGCCGTGACGGGGAAAAGGATCATCGCTCGCGCGTCAGCGCAATGGCTCAGGAGATCCTCGGCGACGCTGCCGGGGTAAAAGCTCCGCGCATCGATGGCACAATCGGGGCAGACCGGACGGCCGATTTTCGCGAACAAGAGTCGCAGCAGATCGGCGATTTCGGTGGTGGTCCCAACCGTCGAGCGGGCTGTGCGGATGGGGTTCTTCTGTTCGATCGCAATGGCCGGGCGGACGTTGATTAACCGGTCGACATCGGGTCGATTGACCTTGTCGAGAAACATGCGGGCATAGGTAGAGAGCGATTCTACATAGCGCCACTGTCCTTCGGCGAACAGCGTGTCGAACGCGAGCGAGGATTTTCCGGAGCCGGAGACACCGGTGATAGCCGTGACCCCATTGTGGGGGATACGGAGCGAGATGTTCTTCAGATTGTTCTGGCGTGCACCCTCGACGATGAGGTCCGCAAACTGGTTCTGAGGTGCAAGGGTTGTATCCACGGCGCGTGTTCCAGGCGACACAAACACATGATCGTAGCGCGGACCATTCGTAAATAGCTACTCCAACATCCGATCCCCGGCAAGGGAGGTCTCTCTCAGATATTTCGAAATTGAGTGATTTGGCGAAAGGTTTGGTGATTCGTTTCAAATGGTGAGAGGATGGAGACACTTTAACGGGAGGAGAGCATGATTCTCACGACAACGCCAAGTATCGATGGTAAAAAGGCAGTCAGGTATTTAGGATTGGTTTCCGGAGATGCCATCCTGGGTGCAAACATCTTTCGGGATTTGTTTGCATCAGTTCGCGATATCGTGGGCGGCCGGTCAGCGGCGTATGAAGCAGAGCTCCGCAAGGCCAAAGACATTGCACTCGGCGAAATGCGCGAGCAGGCCAGAAACTTGGGCGCCAACGCCATTGTCGGCATTGATATCGACTATGAAACGATCGGTGCCAGCGGCAGCATGTTGATGGTCAGCACCAACGGGACAGCGGTCGTCGTGGAGCAGCAGTAGAGTCATGCAGCGCCTGCCTCAGGCCGAGTATCTCGAGCTCGGTCGCCAGTTGGCCCGCTTGCTGGGCTCCTGCCTTGAGGGAGCGTCGGGCGACGGGTTGCGCGAGTTAGCCCGTGCGTATGATCCTTCCGCGAACGAAGCGCGTATCAGCGCAGAGGTGTTCCTCTTTCATAAGTATCTGCTCATGCAAGCGTGTGTCGGCGTGTTCCCCGGATCGGAGGTCGACCACGTTGTCGGGGGACTGTTTGCGGCGCTCAACGAACGGGCCAACGGGCTGGATTTCAGTCCAGAGCGGCAGAAGGCTATGGAGCAAATGTGGCGGCAGCGGGCTGCACAATTCGATCAGCCATTCTCGGAGGATCGGGCCGATTTCCTCAATGAAGGATCAGGCCCGATCCACTGGAAACAGACGATCCTCCGATTCTGTCAGAACGTGAGGGAAATTGACAACCCTCCAAACATTTGGACCGGAGCCGATGGTCCATCCCAGGCGGCGAGCCGTTCCGTCACTGCGGCTCTCGATCACATGGTGTCGGCCCTCGGAGAAATGAATCGACTCCATTTCAGCGGTGCGAGTTAGCGCCGACCTACGGGAAGATTGGCGCAAGTTTCCCGGCTTCTTCAGGAGCTTGCGGCCACGAATCGCCCACCATCGGGGAAACCGGTGGAGATCGGGTATGTCTGAGGGCAGGCCTACTTCTGTACCATCTTCACTATCCCCACGCAGCCCAGATACAAAACAAGTGAGCCGATCATGGAGGGCCAGAAGCCGAAGCGAGAGACGCCTTCGATCATTGAAACGACATAAATGATCCAGGGAGGGACAAACCACAACAAGTTTTTCGCGTAGCTGACGATCGCTTCGTCGCCGCTATTCAGATAGATCAGTACAAACGTGGCGCCGGTAATGGCTGGAAAGGTGCTGACAAAGGCGGCAAGGAACGATTTGCCTTGAGACCCAAAGTAGGTAGAGATGCTGACGATGGCCCCGCCGAGCAGAAAATAGACTGCATACTTCATGAATCCATTCACGCTATGTCCTCCTTAACCCGCATTATTCATGACGGTTCGTGGCGAAATCGCTGAGCCGTGTCGCGAGACCGGTGCGCGGAGCCGTGAGGACCCGATGCGTACTTGTGCAGTACGGTGAGAGTCCGAGGGGCGAACCCGACGGCCGAAGGATCGTCGGAGAAGCGGATCGGCGACTGGAGCAGAAGTGTTCATGAATAATGCGGATTAGGTTCCCTGAAACACTTCCATTGCCTCGCGCTCTAGGGCTGCACCCTGTCCGGTATACCGGGGCGAAAAGTGAAAGACAACCAGGTTGCGTACCTGGGCTTGCCGTGCCATGAGGCCGGCTTGTCTGGCGGTCAGATGATACCGGCTGCGGGCTTTATCGGCATCGACGTTCAGGTAGGGCGATTCGCAGTAGAACACGTCTGCGCCACGCGCCAGCGCAATAATTTTCGCCTCATTCTCTTCATCGAACCGGGCATCGACGACATAGGCGATCTTCTGCCCGCGTGAAATGGTGCAGAACCGTTCCTTGATCTCGCCCAAAACAAACTCTCGCTCCTCGCGACGATGCTCGTCATAGAGTGGGACCGTAAAGCGGAACTCATCAGGCCGACCCTGCCAGATGTACTGTTTCACGTCTCTTAGCCAGGAACCGACCGGCAAGTCGGCATCGCGGAGCTTTTGCTTGTTTACATTAATGTGGAACTGTTCCTCCAGGGAATAGGCAAATGAGGGAACACGATGGTTCAAAGAGACTGCGCGTACGGTGAACATGGGATCGTTGAGGACTGTGAATCTACCTGCAAGGGGTTCCGGCACGAGGGGGAGAACCGGTTGTTCAATCCGGCGGAAGCCGTCGGTTGCGCGGAAAAGGGCCTGCCGGATTTCTCGGGCATGAAATTCCTGGACATCGAGAGTCAGTGGGTAGCCATCGACGAGATTCCACGTGTACCCCTGCAATTTGCCCTGCACATTGTCGATGAGTCCGGGGGGGCCAAAAAGTCGGAGAGTCTTGCCCCGCCCCAACGCCACTCGCAGAACAGCATCGAAACCGATGAAGTGGTCCACGTGCGTGTGTGAAATGAATATGTCGTTGGCGCGCAGAAGTCTCGTAGGCCCCAGCCGGTCATTATGGCCTAGATCGAACAGCATAGCCCGCTTCGACCAACGGACCTCCACGTAGATTCCCGGGTCCCCGAAGACATCGTTGACGAGATAGCTGGAGAAGGAAGGATTCATCGAGATGAAGCTATGAGGCCATTGGAATACGGAGTTACGTCATGCCTTGTTCGTCGATTGAGCAGTAAAACGATTGCTATCCGATCGCGGTTCTCACCGCGCTATACATCACCGTAACTTCGACCGCATGCGCGACGATCGTGATGTAGAGGTTGCGCATGTGCACCCGGATGATTCCCCAGATCAGCCCGTCCCATAGGGCAATCCAGTGAAGGTGTTGGAAAGTATTCACCATGAAGGGGTCGAAAGCAAATAGTAGCGCGCAGGTGATAAGGGCGAGGGGCCGGAATCGCTGGGCCGATCCAGGTCTCCACAACCCCGCTTCGAGTGCAGCCAATCGTCCGAGAATAAATCCGCGAAAATTTAGTTCCACAAGGAAGGCGATTCCACATATAAACCAGGGGACCATGATCAGGAAGGGGAGTCGACCGTGCGGCGTGGTCTTGAGAAAATCGATGTCATAACCCAGGCGAGGATAGATCAAGAGAATCACGAAAGTATTCAGGCCGCCCAGAAGCAAGCCGGTCGGAAGCCCCCAGCGAAGACCATCTCGAAGGTTTCTCTTTTCCAGCCCAAGTCGGGACGAGACCTCTCGGTTGTATACAGCCCAAAGACCCAAGGTAAAGTAGGCGATGATCTGCGGGGCGAATAGAACCGGCGTCTGTTCCTGGAGCGAGGCGGGAAGGGTGTAGAAGACTAGTGTCGCGGCGACGGGGAGCAGCACAAGGGCTGCTCCCCGTTCCTCGGTCTGAGCGGGTATCGCAGGCAGACCGGGCTCAGGCGCCGTCATGGAGCCCGTCACTCCAGTTGGAGATTATAGCGACTGAGCGTCGTAGCTTTGTGCCGTGCGAGATTGGATAGGGATTTGTTGTAGTCGACCGTAGCGCGCAATTCGTTCCCTTGGGCTGTCGCCAGATCTCGTTGAAAGTCGAGGACAAAACGAGTGGTGCTGAGACCCACTTTCAGGCGCTCTTGCTCCGCCTGCAACTGCTTCTCCGCCATGATTCTGGCCGAGCGAGTCGTTTCGATCCGCTTAAAGTCCGTTTGGACACGCCGAACCGCCTCGCGTATACCGACGATAATCTGCTGCCGCACACTCACGAGCGAGGCCTCTGCATTCTTGGCCTCCAGCTGTCGCTTGCTGTAGGTGCTCCAGGCGGCGCGGTTACCGAGCGGGTAACTTAAGACGAGACCTGCACCATAGTTATAGTAATCGCCGCTGAAGTTACTGTTGACCGAGTTGCCGTAGTCTTTGCCCAGTCCCGCAAGCCCCATGGTGCCCTGGAAAGACAGAGTTGGAAGGAGCTGGTTCTTGGCGAATTGTGTGTTGAGCTCGCTCGACTCGATGTTCTTCTTCGCTTGGATGATTTCCGGTCGCTGCTCAATGGCTGTGTCGATAGCTTCCTCCAGACTGAGAGGTTCGAGTGTTACAACCGGTTGGTCGAGCGGGGTCAGGCGCACATCTTGACGTAGATCTTCCTCCGCGGGATTGAGCAATCTGCGCAGCTGATCTTCCTGGTCTCGAATCGTTTTCTCCGCGACCAGTACCTGCTCAACCCGCGACGCAACGGCTGCTTCTGCTTGCAAGACATCGACGATCGACATAATGCCGGCCTTCGCCTTCGCGCGATTGCTGGCCAAGAGTTCCTGTGCAGCCTTTAAGGCAGCCTCTGCCACTTTCAGGTTTTCATTGGCGAAGACCACTTCCCAATACGATTGTTCCACGGTTGCCAGGACGGTGAGGACACGATCGCGAAAGACGTGCTCTTCCACGGTGGCATTATTCTGTGCGATGCGGATGAAGGTTTTGGTGATGTCGAACCCGGCGTTGCGGAGGAGCGGTTGTGTGAACGTGAGAGCGAAGCCGCCGGTCCAGGACGGATTGAACAAAAAAGATCCTCCAACACACCCGGGAGCGCCGACCGGTTGTCCAAAACACCCTTGCGCACCTGCTACGTTCGTTCGTGCGGGGCTATAGTTCAGGTCGATGTTGCCGCCGGTCGGCAAATTTGTCGCCGCATCGAAGGTGACGGATTGGGTCTGTTGATCGAATTTCTGGATCTCAGTGAGCGTCGGTCGTGAAAAGCCGAATACCGGTCGGTTCAGTGGGGCTAGCGTTCGATTGAATTGGCCGTTCACGCTCAAAGTGGGATCGAACTTGGCTTGTTCGATTGTGATGTCGGCTTGCCTGCTCTCCTTGGTCTGGCGGCTTACATTGATATCCAGGTTATGTTTCAGCGCTTGTAGTGCAGCGTCGGCGAGAGAAATGGTTTCCCGGCGTTCCGCAGGCGGCGCCTTGTCGATCTCCAGCCCCCAACCGAGCCCTGGTAACAGAATCAGACTCACCCCGACAGCATAACCGAATGTGCGCCACCATCCATTTGTTTTGTAGTTCTGTTCCATAATGCCCCCTATGATCGACAAGGAATCTTTCTGCATACTATAATAGTGATGTTGTACGCATCTGTCATGGTCTAACTGCAATGAGACTTCAGAGTTCGAGGAAAAGACCACCTGTCCTACTGGCCTCCGCGCTTTCTGCGACTTCGTCTATATTGGTCCTCTTTTTGTTTACGCTCCAATCGTTCAGCTCACAGGCCTGGGGGCAATCGATTTCCAGCGTTCGCTCATTCGATGGGGGAGTCTCGCCACTGTTCAGAGGGCCCGGCATCGGGAGTTACTATATCGACAATCAGGGCACGCAGGGATTTCTCTACAACCCCGGGAACAATTTCCAATCGTTCAGCTTTCGGAACCCTACAACCGGTCAGGCATGGAATGGAGCTGTGAGCACGCTCGGGCCGCAACTTTCGATTGGACTCATCCAAGGGGCCAACCAGGTCGGCTCACCGCTCGTACTTCCTGGCCCTCCACGCCAAACCGCGCCTTTGCCGGCGATCCAGTCGACAATTCTCGACGATATCCCTTGACAGGATGCTAAAAACTCCGCCAGCATCGTTCTCGCATCGCGCAGACCCTCAACGGGGTCCCAGCCGCCCACTCACTTGGCGGCGCGCACAGGCGTGGTGCTCCTTATTCGTCGCACCGTGCGCCCCAGAGGATACGCCCCGGCCCTTCGCTCGCTGCGGCCTTGCTGACCGGTCTTCTTGAGCATCCTGTAAGACGCTCTCCGCAGCCCGTAACATACAGGTTGTCGATTTCCAGATACTTCGCAATGATCTTCCAGTAGCCGGCTAGGGAATATTCGCCAGTTGCCATGTGAGAGCAAGGACATACCGGGCCACTGCTTGGAGAATTTCCGGATCGATTGTGTCGGCGGTATCGGTAGGTTGATGAAAGTGCGGATGGACACCACCGCTGACAATGGTGATGGTCGGGACACCCGCCTCTTTGAACGGCACATGATCGCCGCCGGGAAAGAACCCGTAGAGATCGAGCTTTTCTGCCAGACCGACCGTTTGTCCTGCTTCGAACGCTAAGCTCTTCTCGAAGCCAGTCACACCGACTGTCAATCGCCCATTACCGATACCAGCGTGGTCAATATTGATCATGGCTCTGGTCGAGCTGATAGGCCAGGCAGGTTGCTGGAGGTAGAATCGAGATCCGAGGAGTCCTTCTTCCTCTCCGCTGAACGAAACGAATAAGACGGTTCGAGCGTTCCTTCCGCCTGTCTTGGCCATCGCACGGGCGACTTCCAACAACACGGCCGTGCCGGAGGCATTATCGTCGGCGCCGGGAAACAGCAACCCGGCCTGTTTGCCGAAGTGGTCACGGTGTGCGCCGATTACAATGAGCTCTTGTGTCTTTTGCGGATCGTTTCCGGGCAAAAAGGACAACACATTCACGAGGGTGCCTTCCTCTAAGCGAGTTTTCCAATCGAGAGAGGCATAACGGCCGGTGTGGATCGATTGTGTATCAGGCGAGCGATTCAACTTCTCTTGTAATTCATGCAGCCGGCCCGGCTTTTCATGATCCGGAGTTGTGAGAATCTGCTCGGCTCGATCCGTACTGACCCAGGCTCCTGGAAGGGCTTCCGATTGGGGGGAGAGTCCATAAAAAGCGCCGGGTTCTCCGGTGACGCCGCGTCGCGATTCATAGGAGCTGAGGACCGGTCCTGTTGCCATGAGATAGCCGATGGCGCCTTTCTGGTGTGCGAAACGAACCTTGTCTGCGTGGCTGATGGTTCCCTTGTAGTGGGTGGGTTTGCCACGGAGAAACAGGACAATAGCGTTGGTGGTGTCGACTCCGGTGTAGTCGTCGATGCCCTGCATCGCGTCTACGATTCCGTAACCGACGAACACAATCGGCCCGTGAACTGCAGCGGACGGTGAATCAATGATGGGGAAATAGTCTGTCCCGAGTTGCTGGGTGAGCGAGTCGCTGGCTGTTGAAATGCGGAGCAAGGAGGCCGGTGCAATGTTTGAGGCCGTGACCACTGTAGTCATCAATCCGGTGCCGGATTTTCTGCAGGGTAGCATAAGAGTGGTTGGATTGAAGGGAACGCACACCAATGAGAGGCCGGCGGCAAGAAATCGATCGGCTACCCATTTCGCCGAGCTTGTGTCGTCCGCAGTGCCTGTTTGACGGCCGTTGAATGAAGGACTGCTGAGCGTCGTTACGTCGGCAAGCATGCGCTCGCTCGACAGACTGTCGAGCGCTCGAAGCCATGCGCGAGGGTCTTCCTCCGATTGGGCGAGGCCTTGGGTTACCAGAGGGAGCAGAACCAGGAGGATTCCCAGGAAGGGGAATCCGACGAAGGAGAAAGTACAACTGCGTATCGAGCCGTTCATATGCTGAGCCTTTCGATGTCCCGCGGAACTATAGCACGGACTCAAAGGTCCGTTGCAGAGCAGCTTCAGGCCAATGTAGTATGACGAAATTCGAGGAAAAGGGCTCAATGACAGATTCAATGATACAAGCAGACCGTTCTCCGAACCGGCTGGCTACAGAAGCTAGTCCATACCTTCGGCAGCATGCAGGGAATCCGGTGGACTGGTATCCCTGGGGCGAAGAGGCCTTGTCGCGGGCGAAAGCAGAGGACAAGCCGATATTGTTGTCGATCGGCTACTCTGCCTGTCACTGGTGCCATGTGATGGCTCATGAATGCTTTGACAATGTCGAGATTGCCGGGCTCATGAATCGGGACTTCATCAACGTGAAGGTGGATCGAGAGGAGCGTCCTGACCTGGACGATATCTACCAAAAATCCGCGCAGGTGTTCCTGGGACGAGGCGGTGGATGGCCTCTGACGATGTTTCTGACGCCTGAACAAGAGCCATTCTACGGAGGCACATATTTCCCGCCGGTGCCCCGCTATAACTTGCCGGGATTTCCCGATGTCTTGCGCGGTGTCGTCGAAGCCTATCGGAATCATCGAGACGATGTCAGCAAGAACGTGGAGAAGGTGAAGGCTGGGTTGCAGCGAATCGGAACGCCGCAGCCGTCGGACAACTCCTTGACGGATCGTCTGCTAGATGACGCGGCAAAGAACTTAGGGCAGTTTTTCGACCCCGTCCATGGTGGTTTCGGTGACGGGCCGAAGTTTCCGACTGTTCCACCGCTCAGCCTCTTGCTGCGCCAGACGGCTCGGACAAAAGACGTTTCCCATCAAGAGCAGGTACTCCTACAGTTGAGAACCATGGCGGCCGGAGGAGTCTATGACCATCTCGGCGGAGGGTTTCACCGCTATTCGGTGGATGGTCGCTGGCTAGTGCCTCATTTCGAGAAAATGCTTTACGACAATGCGCAGTTGGTGCGGATCTATCTCGATGGATGGCGTCTCACGAAAGAGAACCGGTTTCGCGAGGTTGTGGAAGAGACGTTGGAATACGTCCGCCGTGAGCTCACACATCCTGACGGCGCCTTCTTTGCCGCGCAGGATGCCGACAGCGATGGACATGAGGGAAGTTACTTCGTCTGGGAGCCTAGAGAGATTGCATCGGTGTTGGGCGCGGAATTGGCTGAGGAGTTCTGCCGGCACTATGGAATAACGGAGAGTGGCAATTTTGAAGGCAAGAACATATTGAACCGGCTCGACGAGATCCAGCTCGCACCGGAAGCGCAAAAGGAAGTGGAGTCCTTGTTGCGGCCTGCCAGAACGAAGTTACTCGCCGCACGGGGGCAACGGATGAAGCCGCAGTTGGATGACAACATTCTCACGAGCTGGAACGGGATGATGGTGTCCGCCTACCTCGATGCCTATCACGCGTTCGGAATTCCCTCCTATCTGGCATCTGCTGAAAGGGCCCTCACATTCTTACTGGATTACGCGGTCGAACACGGGCGAGTTTACCGTACAGTCAGGGCGGGAAAAGGGCATTTGAACGGCTATCTGGAAGATGCTGCCTGTCTTGCCACGGCGTTATCGGACGCGTTTGAGGCGACGTCGCATCGGTGGTATTTGGATCAGGCCCGCGAGGTAACGGATCATCTTCTTGAGCGATATTGGGATGAAGCGGCAGGAGGGTGTTTTTATACCAGCCGCGACCACGAAGCCCTTCTCTATCGCATGAAATCCGGGACCGATAGCGCGATTCCGTCCGGCAACGCCATCGTCGCCTTGGTCTTATTGAAATTGTTTTCGTTCACTGGAGAACAGAGATATTTTGACCGGGCTGAGCAGCTGCTCCGGGTGTTCCGGAACGTGATGGAGCACAATGCCTATGGCTCATCTGCCATGCTCTGTGCGCTGGACTGGTACCTGACAACTCCACAAGAGATTGTCGTTGTCGGAACTCGTGGTGAGACAAAGACCGAAGCGTTGCTCTCAACCGTCCATCGCCGCTATCTGCCGAATCGTACGGTGTTGGTGGTTGAAGCTTCTCGTCGTGCCGGAGAATCCGACCTGCCGCTCGCCGTAGGGAAGACGAGTATGAACGGGCAGCCAACGGCGTATGTTTGTCGGCGTCAGACCTGTTCGCCTCCGGTGACAGAGAGCCATCAGTTGGACGAGCTATTGTAGGGAATCCCCGTGGCTGCAGGCGATTCAGGAAAAGGATTATACGATCATCTCTATCGGCGATTCTTCGAGAGTCGCGAATCGCGGCAGGGCTATGATTTTCAGGAGGCTCCTGGTGGAAGTAGTCAACCCCCAGTCGTTACATTTCGGGATCGTCTTCGATGGTGGACTTGGGGCCGGTGGCGACGTCGAAAAGTGATCATGGCCGCCCGCGATCGGTTTCAGCAGGACATTCTCGATATCAAAAAACAGCCGCCGAAATAACGCATAAGAAGAGATTAAGAGAATAGAAACGAATGAGCGAGGCATAAATGTAATGCCCGGGTATATCGGCAGAATTTCTGTTGCGCTTGCATTGGCCATAATCGCCTACCAGGGGAGCTTCTCCATCGAGAGGTCCCACGCTGTTCAACCAGAGAGCCGGGCAGAAAAAGAAGCCAACCTGAAAGGCCAGGCCCACGGGGAATTGTTTAATCGGTGGACTTTTGATCAACAGAAGTCTGGTGAGACTCCTGTCGGATTCTCGATGCTGGAGTTTGGCGAGGGGCCGGCTGCGGCCTGGACGATCAAGGCGGGTGCGGACGCCCCATCAGCGTCTAACTTTCTGGCCGCGAGTTCATCGTGCCAGGCTGTGAGCTGTTACCGTCTGATCGTCGCCGACGGATTTCAGTATGAATATCCAGATGTGTCAGTCAGGATGCGATTTCCCGTCGACTATGCGGGGGGAGGGGGCGGTGTGGTATTTGGGGTAAAGGATGTCGCGCATTTCTATGCGGCGGTGGTCGATCTTGCGACAAAGACGCTCGAAGTAAGTCGCGTGGTGGATGGAAAGGAGACGAGACTCGGATGGTCGCCGGTTACCCCCAAGGAAGTCTCCTGGCACACACTGAGAATCCAGCGGAATAGCATTCTCAGCAAGGACTTTATCGAAACCTTCTTTGACGGTCATCTAGTGGTGACGGTTGAAGATCAGGCGCTGTCGATCGGTCGAGTCGGGCTCTTCGTTCGTGGACAAACAGCAATGGATTTCGACAGTTTGCACGCCATTCCGCTTTTTTCTCAGCGTCCACTTTCCGACCCTGCTGCCTATTAGGCCGCGTTCGCCGCATCGTTCAATGTTGCGCTCTCGCTTGCATTTGAGGGTCCTGAGGAGTAGAGTACGCCTCGTGCATCATTGCGAAAGGCCTGGCGGTGATACCACATAGAGTGACAAGGCCTTAGACAGATGTTGTTTTGGTTCTGCCCGGGAATTTGATCGGAAGCCAGCCTTGAGCCGCATGGTGTTTGCGTCTTCGGCCCATCCCTTCCTCACGTTGTTCTCGAGTCCAAGACAACATACTATTCTCAAAGGAGGAGCCCAATGGGTTCGAAGATCTATGTCGGCGGCTTGCCGTATTCTACAACCGAACAACAACTGAGTGATTTGTTTGCTGCTCACGGAGGGGTGGCGTCATCCCGGATTATCACAGATAAATTCACCGGCCAGTCCCGGGGGTTTGGATTCGTGGAGATGTCTTCAGAGGCGGAAGCGCAGGCGGCGATTACCGCGCTGAACGGCACTGAGTTGGGTGGTCGTACGTTGACCGTCAACGAAGCGCGCCCCCAGGAACCTCGTACCGGCGGTGGTGGTCGCGGCGGCCGTGGCGGTGGCGATCGGTACTAAAATATAGCGAGTGTTTCACAGAGCGGGGCCGCTTGTCAGGCAGCCCCGCATCTCCTCCTGGTTGAATGTTGAAAAATCCTGCCGGCTTTGTTCTTTCGCCGTTCATAGGCCCATTCTGAGTAGGAGTTTTTAAGCGAACGAAAGCGCCTTCAGGGCGTCTTCATCTGTTGCGCATCGTGTGATTTTCGATGATAAGATAGCGGCCGAAAGGTCGTTCCATGCCGCTGTTTCAACTGGAAGCCCCGTTCAACCCCTGCGGAGATCAAGGCCAGGCCATCGACAAGTTGGTCTCCGGGATCGTGGCCGGCCGGAAACACCAAACCCTGCTCGGTGTTACCGGATCGGGCAAGACCTTTACCATGGCCAATGTGGTTGCACAGGTGCAAAAGCCCACGCTGGTGCTGGTTCATAACAAGACGCTGGCCGGTCAGCTCTATCAAGAATTCAAGCAGTTTTTCCCCCGCAACGCCGTGGAGTACTTCGTCAGCTACTACGACTACTACCAGCCGGAAGCCTATATTCCCCAAAGCAACACGTACATTGCCAAGGACGCTTCCGTCAATGATGCGATCGATCAGATGCGGCATGCGGCGACGACTGCCCTACTCCAGCGGAACGACGTGGTGATCGTTTCGTCTGTCTCCTGCATTTACGGCCTGGGGTCGCCCGAGGTCTATCACAACATGGTGGTCTTTCTCGAGGAGGGAATGGAGGTCAGGCGGGAGAAAATCCTGGCGAAACTGGTGGAAATCCAATATGTCAGGAACGACATAGATTTCCACCGAGGGACCTTCCGGGCTCGCGGCGACGTTATTGAGATTTTCCCGGCCTCCAATGACGCGGTGTCCGTGCGGGTTGAGCTGTTCGGCGACGCGGTCGACACGATTTACGAAATCGACCCGCTCACGGGGAAGTCGCTCAAGAAGCTTCCGAAAGTCGCAGTCTTTCCAAACACGCACTATCTCATCGCGCCGGATCGGTATGAGCGAGCGATTGTGGGTATCGAGGAAGAATTGGACGAGCGCGTCGCATATTTCAGGAAACACAATCAGCTTGTGGAAGCTCAGAGGATCGCGCAACGCACCAAGTTCGACCTTGAAATGATTCGGGCGATGGGGTACTGCCACGGCATCGAAAACTACTCGCGGCATCTCAGTGGCCGTGCGTCCGGCGAGCCGCCTCCAACGCTTCTCGATTATTTCCCCAAAGACTTTCTACTGATTGTCGACGAGTCCCACGCGACGATTCCACAAGTAGGTGGAATGTATGAGGGCGACTATTCTCGGAAGCGCACGTTGGTCGAGTACGGATTCCGGTTGCCGTCGGCGATCGATAACCGTCCGCTTACATTCACCGAATTTGAACGCTGTCTCGCACAGGCCGTGTACGTTTCGGCTACGCCGGGCCCCTACGAGTTAGCCCATGCGGATGGAGAGGTGGTCGAACAGATTCTTCGCCCGACCGGTTTGATGGATCCGATCGTCGATGTGCGACCGGCCAAAGGCCAGGTGGATCATCTTTTGGGGGAAGTGCGGGCCGAAGCGGCACGGGGAGGGCGGGTCTTGATTACCACCTTGACGAAACGCATGGCGGAGGATTTGAGCGAGTACTATCATGATCTCGGGATCAAGGTGCGGTATCTGCACTCCGATATCAAGACGCTGGAGCGGGCTGAGATCATACGCGATCTCCGGCGCGGGATCTTCGATGTGCTGGTGGGGATCAATCTCCTTCGGGAAGGACTCGATCTGCCTGAGGTTACCTTAGTGGCGATTCTCGATGCGGATAAGGAAGGGTACCTCCGATCCTATCGGGCACTGATCCAGACAGCCGGTCGCGCAGCGAGAAATGTGCGGGGGCGTGTGATTTTTTACGGTGACACCGTCACGGTTTCTATGCAAATGGCGCTCGCGGAAACCGGCCGACGGCGCACCATACAGGCCGAATATAACACCAGGCACGGGATCGTCCCCGCAAGTATCAAGAAGGATGTCCTCTCACTTCAGTATGCCACAGGGAATATGGATGCGGAGCAACTGAACTTGGTCGCGGAGTCGCCGGTCACCTATGAGAGCGCTGAATCAACGGAGCAGATTATCAAACGGCTGGAAGCGGAGATGAAAACCGCCGCCAAGGAGTTGGAGTTTGAACGGGCCGCAGTTCTACGAAACCGGATTCGTGCGCTGAAGATGAAGGAATTAGAATTGAGACCGGAACTTTAGCCCAGTCTGTCTGGTTCAACTAGCTTGCCTTGTTTATCTGCCTGGCCTGGTTCAATCAAAAAAAACGACACAATCAAAGTAACGGTCTTCTACTGCCGGCGGACTTTCTTGGCGGACCGTTAGACGTTCTTGTACAGATAGATACCTAAGAACATCCCAACAAGACTAAGAAGGTTGATTTTTATCTCGAATCCTAGGGTGAGTTTGAGGAGAACCAAGTCGATGGTAAGCGGTGGATTGATGCCCGGGGTAAAATTGGTGGCGAAGATCGTCTGAATCGTGCCTTGCGGGGCCATGACCCGGAGAATTTCCCCCAGCACTCCGCCCAGTAATCCACCGATGAGAACGAAAATGAGCAGAACCAAGTATGATTTTCTCACGGCAATCGCCTCACAGCCCCCATAGCGCTCTGTGTAGTCTCACGAAAGCGGGAATCAGCGGTAGGATCATTTGGACCATAACGAAAGGCCTGGGACATGTCAATAAAATGACGCCTCCCTTCCCTTGACTTCATCTCGCATCGTCCTTTAGACTCCTCGGTGCTCTTTTGCTAGAATTTTCGAGGCGATCGGAGATCTCATAACCAGGCTTCGATTGCCTTTTTATTTTGTGGCGCCATGCTGGATTCTCTCAGCGAAAAGTTCGACAAGATTTTAAAAAAGCTGCGGGGTTCCGGGGTTCTCACCGAACAGAACATCGCCGAAGCCTTAAAAGAGGTTCGTCTCGCGCTGCTTGAAGCCGATGTCAACTTCAAGATCGTCAAGGACTTCATCGAGCGAGTTCGTGAGAAAGCCATCGGGCAGGACGTCCTCCAAAGTTTGACCCCTGGACACCAGGTCGTCAAAGTCGTGTGGGACGAACTTCGGGAGATGATGGGCCGTGAGCGAGCCGGTCTGGCTCTGGCTTCGAATCCTCCCACTGTCGTGGTGATGGTGGGACTCCAAGGAGCTGGGAAGACGACAACCTGTGGCAAGCTCGGGCGTTATTTCAAAGCACAAGGGAAACGGGTTCTCCTCGTTGCAGCAGATCCTCGCCGTCCGGCAGCCGGTGACCAGTTATCGAGTCTCGGGCGCGATCTTGCGATCGATGTGTATCGAGCCGATCAGGCGCAGGCCTCCCAGGCCGATGTCGTCCGTATCTGCCAAGCAGGTGTGGAGCGAGGGCGAGACCAGGGGTACGACCTTGTCGTGCTGGACACCGGCGGACGTCTCCACATTGACGACGAGTTGATGGGAGAGTTAGCGGCGGTGAGAGATGCCGTACAGCCTCAGGAAACCCTCTTGGTGGCAGATGCCATGACCGGCCAAGACGCGGTGACGATGGCGAGCCGATTCGATCAACGGATCGGGCTGACGGGCGTCATTCTGACCAAGGTTGAAGGGGATGCCCGGGGCGGAGCGGTGCTCTCTATCCGGGCAGTGACCGGAAAGCCAATCAAGTTTTTGGGCGTGGGCGAGAAGCTTGATGCGCTGGAATTGTTCCACCCCGATCGGATGGCCTCGCGCATTCTCGGGATGGGTGACGTTCTCTCCCTAATCGAAAAAGCCCAAGAGACCTTTTCGCGTGAGCAGGCGGAGGAGGCGCAACAGCGGCTGACCGGCAACACGCTTACGCTGGAGGATTTCCGGGCTCAGTTGGGGCAGGTCAATCGCCTGGGTTCGATGGACCAGATTTTAGGCATGCTGCCGGGTGGGCAGAAGCTTAAGGGGGCGATGGAGGGGCAGGTGCCGGAGCGGGAGATGAAACGAGTGTGCGCCATGATCGACTCGATGACCCTTCGCGAACGGCGCGATCACACGCTCATTAACGGAAGCCGGAAAAAACGAATCGCTCGCGGAAGCGGGACGAATGTGCAAGAAGTGAATCGCTTGATCAAGCAGTTTCTGTCAGCGAGAAAAATCGCCAGAGCCATGGCGGGATCGGCAGGGCGTCGGCAGCTGGCGCAACTTCTGCGATCCAGATAAGAGGCGAGAACCATCATCACGAGATGTGTATACGGAAGGAGGAGTCGAGTGGCAGTTCATCTGAGATTGACGAGGACGGGACGACACAAAAGGCCGCTTTACCGCGTCGTGGCGGCGGATTCCCGGAAGCCGCGTGACGGGCGGTTCCTGGAAATTCTCGGTATCTTCGATCCCCTGAAGGAGCCGGCGGTGCCGGAGCTGAAGCAGGAGAGGGTGTTGAGTTGGTTACACCAGGGAGCCCAGCCGACCGTTACGGTCCGGACGTTGCTTCGGCGGTGTGGAGTATGGAAGCAGTTTGAGGCAGAGAAGGCGGCGAAGAGGAAGGGTGCCTAGGACGTGACAATTCGTCAAACAGATCTGGTGACGATTGGCAAGATTGAGCGACACTTCGGCGTACGAGGCGAGGTCAAGGTCCGGTCACTGAGCGATGTGCCCGGCCGGCTAGACGGTTTGAAGCGGGTACATGTCTTGGAACCGACGGGACAGACTGTTGAGAGAGCTGTGACGCATGTTCGGCGTGCCGGCTCGGCCTATATTATGAGTCTTGAGGGTGTGACGACGCCGGAGGAAGCCGTTGTGCTGCGAGGGAGATTGATCCAGGCGCCGCGCTCTCCGGCATCGGTGTTGTCCGCGGATGTCTATTTCGAGAGTGATCTTATCGGCCTGACGGTCGAGAACGAACGGGGCGGTGAGATCGGTGTGCTTGAGACGATTTTAGAGATACCGGACAACCAGGTTTTCGTCGTCAGAAATGGGTCGGAAGAAGTGCTCATTCCGGCTGCAAAAAGCTTTGTGACCTCGGTAGATCTTGTGCAGCGTCGGATGACGGTTCGAGGCATCGACGACTTGGTAGAGGATCGCCATGCGGTGTGACATCCTGACGCTGTTTCCCGACATGGTGACGCCGGTGCTCGGCCAGAGCATTCTCAAGCGAGCGCAAGAAAAGGGCCTGCTGCACGTTCACGTACACAACTTGCGCGACTTTATCTTGGACCGCCACAAGGCGGCAGACGATGTCCCGTATGGCGGAGGGGCTGGGATGGTGATGAAGGCCGAACCCATCTTGTGCGCGGTGGAACAGATCCAGTCCGGTTGTGTAGGGACTGGTGAAGAGATTCGGCTGCTGTTTCCCTCCCCGCACGGGAGACCGTTCACGCAGGCTTATGCGAAAAACCTGGCGGACGATCCACGCCGGCTCGTCATCCTCTGCGGCCATTACGAGGGGGTCGATGAGCGGGTGCGGCTCGCGTTGCAACCGGAGGAGGTTTCAGTAGGAGATTATGTACTGACCGGCGGTGAGTTGCCGGCGCTGGTGCTTATCGATGCTGCTGCCCGTTTGATTCCCGGCGTGCTCGGCGATCCGGAGTCGATTGTGGAAGAATCGTTCTCGGATGCCCTGCTCGAGTATCCGCACTATACGAGGCCTGCGGAGGTTCGAGGGATGTCTGTGCCGGAGGTGCTGCTTTCAGGGCATCATGAAGCCATTCGTTTGTGGCGTCGGAAGGAAGCCCTGCGAAGCACCTATCAGAAACGTCCAGATCTTTTGCAGGATCGGGTCTTCAGTCTAGAAGACCAACAATTGCTGGATGAGCTTATTCGTGAAGGTGTGCCGGGAACGCCTGTTCGTTGTGGGGAGGAGGAGTAGTCACATGAATCGGTTAGAGAGGTTGCAACGGTCCCTTAGGAAAAAGTCGTCGCCCAGTTTTGAAATCGGAGACACTGTCCGCGTGCATGTGAAAGTGGTAGAAGGGGAGAAAGAGCGCATCCAGGTGTTTGAGGGTGCAGTCATCGCTCGGAAGGGGCTGTTGAACACGGAGACCTTCACGGTGCGCAAAGTTTCCTATGGTGTCGGCGTGGAACGGATTTTCCCCCTTCATTCGCCGATCGTCACGCGTGTCGAGGTTATACGCCAAGGTAAGGTGCGTAGGGCCAAACTGTACTATCTCCGACGGAAGAAGGGGAAGTTTGCCAGGGTCGAAGATCGGGAATTTCTTGCGAGCCTCAAGGGGCAACTCGGGGTCGCACGCAAGGCCGACGAGCCTGCTGAAGCCGTCCCGGCTTCAAAAGCTTAATCTCATTCCCTGGTTCCATCGACTAAGCGTGATACGCGCTCTTTCAGCAGTCGCATCGTGGGACCTACCGACGAATTTGAATTGGAAGCCAGACGGCGCGGCTGTCGCCGGATAGCCGGTCTGGATGAGGCCGGACGTGGTCCGTTGGCCGGCCCTGTTGTTGCCGCGGCGGTGATCCTGCCTACTCGTTGCCGCCTCGCTGGTGTGAACGATTCAAAACAAGTTTCCGAATCCGAACGGGCGCGACTCTTCGACGTGATCGTCTCGCGGGCGCGAGGGATTGGAGTGGGGATCGCCACGGAGCAGGAGATCGATCGTCTCAATATCTTGGAGGCAACCCGCCTGGCCATGCGTCGTGCGCTGGCATCGCTCACCACTTCGCCGGACTATCTCTTAATTGATGCTGTGGTATTGCCGGATGTCACCATTCCTTCACGCTCTATTGTTAAAGGTGATACGCTGTCTCTTTCGATTGCCGCTGCATCTATCGTGGCAAAAGTCACGCGCGATCGCATGATGGTGGCGTATCATCGGGCCTATCCCGAGTATAACTTTCTCTCCCACAAGGGGTACGGGACGGAGGAGCATTTGCAGCGGCTGGCGCAGTACGGTCCCTGTGCGATCCATCGGCGCTCGTTTGCTCCGGTCGCACAGTTCATGGATGGAAGCCTCGGCGGAGGGTCTCTGTCGCGTACCGCCCTGGGCGGATCTTCAAGGATAAACCGGTGACCACTCTTGACCCCCGGAGGCGGTTTGGTCAAGCGGGGGAGTCGGCGGCAGAAGAGTATTTGCGGCAGAAAGGGTATCGGATCGTTGCCCGCAATCTACGCTCCGCTTTAGGGGAACTGGACCTTGTAGCTGAAGACGGGCGGGTACTGGTTTTTGTCGAGGTGAAGGCGCGTCGAAATGACACGCTCGGCGGAGCGATTCATGCCGTTCATCAACGGAAGCAGGAGAAGTTGATCCAGCTGGCGGCCCAGTATTTAGCCCGCCGCCACATTAAAGATCGGCTGTGCAGATTCGACGTCGTGTTGCTGCAGGGCGCGGGCGCCGTCATCCCGCAGATCGAGCATATTCAGAACGCATTCGAGGTTTCCGGAGACGATCTTCGTTGGTAGGCGACGATGATTCAATTAATCCATGTTTCGAAGCGGTACGATCAGCGTCCGGCGCTCTCGGACGTTACCTTCGAGATCGGCAAAGGAGAATTTGTCCTTCTGATGGGACCCAGTGGAGCGGGCAAATCAACGCTCTTGCGGATGCTGATCGGAGCTGAACGGCCTGACGAAGGGCAGATCTTCGTCCATCAGAAGAACGTGACGACGCTCAAGCCGTCCGATATTCCGTACCTGCGCCGGAAGGTAGGGACGGTGTTTCAAGATTTTCGGTTGTTGCCGAAGAAATCTGTTTTCGGCAACGTAGCGCTGCCGTTGCTAGTGCAAGGAATATCTTCCGCCGACATTCGCCGCAAAGTCACGGAGGCGTTACGGGCGGTCGGGGTCGAGCACAAGCGGGATCATCTGCCCGCGGGCCTCTCAACAGGAGAGCAGCAGCGCGTCTGTATTGCGCGTGCGATTGTCAACGGTCCGGTGGTGTTGCTGGCTGATGAGCCGACAGGAAACTTGGACCCTGCGCTGACATCCGAGATCATCGAATTGTTCAAACTCATTAATGCGCGCGGCACAACCGTGGTGGTGGCAACGCACGATCCTCAGGTGATGGGGCAAGTGAATCGGCGGGTGCTCACGCTGGAACAAGGCCGATTGCTGCTGGAACAGCGGGTAATGGAGTGAGAACTCTCTCGTATCTCCTCAGGGAATCCTGGGTCAACATGCGGACCAACCGGACGACGACGATGGTCGCCATTGTGACCACGGCCTTCACATTGGCCTGCGTCGGCATCTTCTTGTTGCTCTATGTCAATCTGCGGGCCGCAGCCGGATGGCTCCAGGACGATGTCAAGATCATCGTGTATCTTGATGAGCGGCTCGCCGCCAACTCAGTCGCTGAAGTGGAGCAACAGTTGCGGGGCGATCGCGCCGTCGCCTCAATGCTGTTTATCTCGAAGGAGCAGGCGCTGGGAGAATTCAAGGAGCAATTCCCATCGGAGTCCCACCTGCTCGAGGGGTTGGGGCAGAATCCCTTACCGGCCTCCTTCGTGGTGGCGCTCAGTCCGACGTTCCGTTCACCGGAGGCGGTCAAGCGATGGGCGGAACGCGTCAGGCAGATCGCCGGGGTCTCCAAGGTCGACTATAATCAAGATTGGATCGACGCGCTTGCAACGCTCATTCGATCGATCGAGTTGATCGCTATCGGCATCGGCATCGTTCTCTCTGCCGCTGCCGCAACCATTATCGCGAATACCATTCGCCTCACGCTGTTCGCTCGGCGGGACGAAATTGCCATTCTGCGCCTCATCGGAGCTACGACAGCTTTTATCCGGGTTCCATATCTGTTGGAAGGCGCCGTGCTCGGCGCTTTAGGCAGCGCACTCTCACTGATCATGCTCAAGTTCATGTATGAAATGTTTCGGCAGCAAATGCGTACGACGGGACGATTTGCCGGGCTCGAAAACCTTATCGCGTTCTTCCCCCCCTCGGTTTGTTTCGCCCTGGTCGCGGTGGGATTGGGGCTTGGGTTTGCCGGCAGTTTCGTGTCGATACGGCGTTTCGGCGAGGCCAAGGCATGAAATGTTGGACGGGATTCAGCGTCGGGTTCATAATCTGGGTGTTGCAGGGTCTTTTCTGGCCGACGGTCGCGGCTGCCGATACGATTACCGAAAAGATTGAGAAAGAACGGAAGGCCCTCGATCAACTCAAAAATCAGATCGAAGAGGCACGGAAACAGGCGGATGAGGCAGGGAAAAAGCGGGAATCTCTCTTACAGGGAATTCAGACACTCGACGAACGAGTACTGCGCTACCGACAGGCTCATCAGGAGATTAGCCGAAAACTGCGAAAGAAAGACCAGGAGATCGAGACCATCAATACACAACTTGCCGGTTTGCGTGTGGGTGTACGGGAACGACAAGACGCTATTCTCGCGCGATTGCGCGTGCAATATATGGAGGGACGTTTTGGATATTGGAAAACCTTACTTGCTTCGGACTCTTACGGAGATTTCCAACGCAGGCTTCAGTATCTATCGGCAGTATCCGAACGGGATTATGCGCTGATGGGCACATTCAAAGCCGACATGGCCCGTATGGAGCAGGCAGAGCGGCAGCGGGAAGAAGCTCGGATCGGAATGTTGTCTTACAAGCAAAGTACCGAGAAGCAGTTGGCGGAGATGAAATCCGTTAAGAAGGAAAAGAGGATCTATCTTGCCAAGATTACTCAGGAGAAAGAGTCCTATGAACGTGCTCTGCAGGAATTGGAACGGTCCGCGTCGCGCATCGACAGCCTATTGCGCGAGTTGGAGCAGCGCCGTCGCGCTGCAGCATCTCGGCCACCGATTGGAGGAATCGCCCCTCGAGGGGTGAAAGGAGCGCTGCCGTGGCCGGCTGACGGGAGTATCGTTTCGTTCTTCGGCCGTCAAAAACATCCGACCTTCAATACGTTCGTGCAGCGGAGAGGGATCGAAATCAAGACGGTCGAGGGGAGCGCCATTCGCGCAGTGATGCCGGGGTCTGTCGTCTATGCCGACTGGTTGAAAGGATACGGACTCGTTATAATACTCGATCATGCGAACGGGTTCTTTTCGTTATACGCTCATGCTTCGAAGATTCTTGTCACCGTGGGAGTCCAGGTCGTAGCGGGGCAGGCGATCGGGGAAACGGGAGATACCGGCATGACCGGTGAGAATACTCTATACTTTGAGTTGCGCCAGGGGGCGGAGGCGCTTGATCCTCTCCAATGGTTGGCGAGGCGGTAGGGAACGGGAAGAGGAAAGGACATCATATGATGGAACAGAACCCCCGACGACGATTCTGGATACTAGCCCCGATGGTGATCGTGTCGCTGATCTTGGGTGTGCTGCTCGGCAAGGGGTTGGAGCGGACAGGGCACGCGACGGAAACCTACGAGGAGTTGAAGACGTTTTCCGAAGTGCTGACCCAAGTTCAGAAGAGTTATGTCGATGAAACGAAGGTGAAGGATCTCGTCCAGGGAGCCATTCGGGGGATGCTCTCAACGCTTGATCCGCATTCGGCCTACATGACGCCGGAAATGTATAAAGAAATGCAGGTTGAAACCAAGGGCGAGTTCGGGGGCGTGGGCATCCAGATCGGTGTGAAAGAAAACCGGTTAGCGGTGATCGCACCCATCGAGGGTACGCCAGCCTACCGAGCCGGGGTCAAGGCAGGTGATTTCATTACCAAGGTGAACGACGAGACGACCAAAGATCTTACATTGATGGATGCGGTTCAAAAGATGCGTGGCCCCAAGGGCTCGAAGGTCAATCTGACGATCCAGCGGGAGGGAGTTGCCGAACCGCTCCAATTTACGCTGGTCCGCGATACCATTAAGATCGAAAGTGTGAAATCAAAGGTGTTGGACAATATCGGCTATATTCGACTCACGCAATTCCAAGAATCGACCGGACGTGATTTGGGCAAAGTGCTCAAACAGTTCAAAGAACAAAAGCTTCAATCGACGATCCTCGATCTTCGCAACAATCCGGGCGGACTGCTGACGGCAGCCGTTGAGGTCTCCGAGCAGTTTCTTCCCAACGGGAAGATGGTGGTCTATACGAAAGGACGTGAAAGCAAGAAAGATGAGTGGATTGCCAAGGGGAAGGATCAGATGGACGATTCTCCCATGATCGTTCTCGTCAATGAAGGATCGGCAAGCGCGTCTGAAATCGTGGCCGGCGCATTGCAGGACTATGGGCGAGCGGTCATTGTGGGTACGACCTCCTTCGGCAAGGGATCGGTGCAAACGATTCTCCCGCTGGGGGACGGGTCTGGGCTCCGTCTCACAACGGCCAAGTACTATACGCCGAAAGGGCGCTCGATCCAGTCGACCGGTATTACGCCCGACATCGTCGTGAAGGCTCAACCGCTGGCTGCTGCCAGCAAGCCGGGCGAGACGAAACCTGGTGAAAAGGAAGGAGAGTCAAAGCAGGCCAAGCCCCCAGCCGTACCGGAAAAGAATCAACCGGCTCAAAACGGCAAGGGACAGGAAGAAGGCACCCAGAAGAACGACACCGTGCCTCAGCCTCCTCTCGCAGATGCTTCGGCTGACCCGTCGCCTGAGCAGGATGTACAACTCCAAAAGGCCGTCGAAATGCTAAAGACCTGGAAGATCTTTAAGGAGCTTCCTCGCGCTTCTTAACAGTGGACTGCTGTTGCGAGGCGACGATTGCCTCCAGCAGCCGTTCCTCCGATCCGGTGAATCCTGGGACAGTGCGCAGCAAATGCGATCGCACCAGCCGTTCTAGATCGCTCACAGTGGTGATGCTGAGGCGGGTATAGAGGTATGCCACGAGTGATTCAGACAGTCCCGGAAATTGAGCCCAGGCCTTCACTGCCTCCGGGAGAGGCGTTCTCAAACTTTCATAAGCCTGGATCATGCCAGTTCTAAGAAACTCCTGAATTTTTTCCGCCAAATCCCTGCCGACTCCATCGATGTCTTCCAACGCCTGGCGTGATGCGATATCCGCGATGTCTTCCTCCAAGGCCTCAATAGAATCGGCTGCCTTTCGGTAGGCTCTGACTCGGTATGGATTAGCCCGCTGGGCGGCCAATCGTGCCGCCATTGATCGAAAGATGGATGCAACTTGCCGGTTGTGTTGAGGAGTGGATATCATAGGCTGTAATGACGGCATTCTGACGCGATCAGAGATGCGGGCGCAAGATACAAGGCGCGACCAGTGCTCATCGCCTTCGTCAAGCGCCCTCTTGCTTCCGGCCTTCGTAACCGAAGTGGGTACGAAGGCAAAGTCGACTGCTCCGGGGAACTTCATTGACATTAGGAATTCTGCTCCCCTAGGATTAGGACACAATGGCGGAGGTGATTCAGATTCAAGTAAATGGTGAGCAGCGGGACTGTCGGGCCGGCTCCACGGTGGGGGATTTATTGCGGGAACTTGCCATCAAGACTGAGCGTGTGGCGGTCGAGCTGAATCTGGAAATTATGGATCGCACGGACTTCGAGCACCGAAATTTGAAAGAAGGAGATCGAGTGGAGATCTTAAGCTTCATCGGCGGCGGTGCACCGATGGATATTCATGGTATAGGAAGGGGTTCCGTCCATGCAGAATGATCGATTGATCATTGCCGGTCGTGAGTTTACATCGCGGCTGTTTGTTGGGACGGGGAAGTATAAGGACTTTGCCGAAACCCAAAAAGCCATTGAGGCCTCGGGAGCCGATGTGGTGACGGTAGCGGTGCGGCGTGTCAATATCACCGATCGATCCAAAGAAAACCTGCTCGATTATATCGATCCGAAGAAATACACCATACTTCCCAACACCGCCGGCTGTTACACCGTGGAAGATGCCCTGCGTTATGCCCGCCTGGCCAGGGCCGCCGGCGTGTCCGATTTGATCAAGTTGGAGGTGCTCGGCGACGAGAGGACCCTCTTCCCTGACACGGCTGGATTGATCGAAGCGGCGAAAGTTCTCATCAAAGAGGGCTTCATCGTACTGCCGTATACGAATGACGATCCCATCGTGGCTCAGAAGCTCGTCGATATCGGGTGCCCTGCCGTGATGCCGTTGGCCGCGCCGATTGGATCGGGACTCGGTATTCGCAACCCATATAACTTGAAAATCATCATGGAAATGGTCAAGGTGCCGATTGTTGTCGATGCAGGCGTCGGCACCGCGTCCGATGCCGCCCTTGCGATGGAGTTAGGAGCAGACGCCGTACTCATGAACACGGCCATTGCCGGAGCGCAAGATCCTATCGCGATGGCCGAGGCGATGAAATATGCGGTGTATGCCGGCCGGTTGGCATACAAGGCGGGGAGGATTCCGCGGAAATTGTATGCCACTGCAAGCAGTCCCATCGAAGGGATGCTCCAATAAGTGCTGAGACGGCAGTGCTGAGTTCTGAGGTGTCGCATATGAAGAGCGCCAAATCTATTCACTCAGCACTGAGCACTCAGCACTCACTGTTTCCTCGATGCTGAAACTTTCCAGCCGTCTTCTTGTCGTCACGGATCGGCATCAGACCCGTGGCCGCCCGTTGATTCCGCTCTTGCAGCGGGTCCTCACAGTCGGGTTACCCGCGATTCAACTCCGTGAGCGCGATCTCTCGGCCAGGGAACTCGTGGCGCTTACGCACGAGGTGCAGGCCGCGACGGCCTCAAGCAGGTTTCAACTTCTGATCAACGATCGGATCGATGTTGCACTGGCACTGGAAAGCGTCGGCGTTCATTTACGGAGCAACAGTCTGCCCGTATCGGCCGCACGACGTTTACTGGGGTCACAGCGCCTTCTGGGGATCTCCGCGCATACCGTAGACGAAGCGACAGAGGGAGAGTTTCAGGGAGCGGACTACATCGTCCTTGGCCCAATCTACGAGACGCCGTCCAAACAGATGTTCGGTTCCCCGCTGGGGATTCACACTCTTGAGAAGGCATGTCGATCGGTTCACATCCCGATTTTCGGGATTGGCGGAGTGACGGCGGCGCGTGCGTGTGAAATGCGGCGCGCGGGAGCATTCGGCGCAGCGGTGATCACAGCGATTCTCAGCGCACACGATGTGGAGTCGGCGACGCGCGAGTTACTCGATGCCATGACACTCGTGCCGTGACGTGTATCGCGCAGCGCGATCGCTCTGCAGGATGCCGTCCTCAGGTTGACCCCTCCGGGAACGGATGATAGAATCCGCGCAGACAAGGACTTCTAGATTCAGCAAGGGATTTCGCTATTTCCGGGCGGCGCCATGGACGGCAAGAAAGAAAGTCCAAGTCGGTTCCGGTCTCTCCGCGATTCCGTCACGCACATCACGAAGCGGTTGACTGAAGGAGAAACGGACGTGGCACAACGTAACGACGAACATGTCCGCGAGGTTGAAAAACTTCGTGTGCAGATTCAGTCGATGGAAGAAGAAATCCGCCGGCTGTACCAGTCCCGCTATCAGCTCGACCAAGCCACCAAACAAAACGAAAAGCTGGTCGCTACCCTCCAGGAGGCGAAGAGCCAGATCGAAGCGTTGCGCACAGAAGTTGAGAAACTGACCGCGCCTCCCTCGGCCTATGCCATCTTCTCCGGTCTCAATGCCGACGGAACCGGGAATGTCTATGTCTCCGGACGGAAAATGAAAGTCAGTGTGCATCCGTCGATCAATGGAAAGACGATGCGCAAGGGGCAGGAAGTGATTCTGAACGAAGCGCTGAACCTTATCGAAGTCAAGGGTTTCGATATCCAGGGCGAAGTCGTGCGGCTGAAAGATGTGCTGGAAGGGAATCGTGCCCTTGTGACATTGCATTTCGATGAAGAAAAAGTTGCTGAACTCGGCGACCCGCTGCTGGCAGAACGGTTGAGCGTCGGCGATCATCTGCTCTACGATCCCCGGTCCGGCTACGTCGTGGAAAAGCTGCCGAGGTCCGAAGCGGAAGAATTGGTATTGGAAGAGGTGCCGGATGTCGATTATGGACGCATCGGCGGGTTGCAGCACGAGTTGGAGCAGGTTCGCGATGCGGTCGAGCTGCCGTTTCTTCATCCGACCCTGTTTTCAGAATACAGATTGAGCGCCCCGAAGGGGGTGTTGCTCTATGGACCGCCGGGGTGTGGAAAAACGTTGATTGCCAAAGCGGTTGCGAATTCTATCGCCAAGAAGCTCGGGCATCTTACCGGCAAGGAAATCCGGAGTTACTTCTTGCATGTGAAAGGCCCGGAGCTGCTCAACAAATATGTCGGTGAATCCGAGCGCCAAGTCCGTGAAGTCTTCAAGAAGGCGAAGGAGCGGGCGGCGGACGGTCATCCCGTCATCGTGTTCTTCGACGAAATGGATGCCCTCTTCAGAACGCGAGGCAGCGGGATCTCTTCCGATATCGAATCCACGATCGTCCCGCAGTTTCTGTCTGAAATCGATGGAATGGAGCGGCTCCGTAATGTGATTGTGATCGGAGCCAGCAATCGCCAGGATCTGATCGATCCGGCCGTTCTGCGCGCCGGACGGCTGGATGTGAAGGTGAAAGTAGGGCGTCCAGATGCAACGGCCGCCAAGGATATTTTCTCGAAGTATTTAGATCTCGACCTGCCGTTTCCCGAGGAAGATTTGAAACGCCATGGGGGAGAGGCCAAGGCTCTCGTCGATCAGATGATCGATCTCACCGTCGGGGCGATGTATGCTTCCTCGGAAGAGAATAAGTTCATCGAAGTCACCTACGCGAACGGTGAAAAGGAAGTACTCTACTTCAAGGATTTTGCGAGCGGTGCTCTGATCGAAGGCATCGTGTCTCGCGCGAAGAAGTTTGCCGTCAAGCGGGCGATCGCGAAGGAAGGCCGTGGGCTTCGGTGTGAAGACTTGATCCGCGCCATTCGGGAGGAGTTCAAGGAACACGAAGACCTGCCCAATACGACCAATCCTGATGATTGGGCGAAGATCTCCGGGAAAAAAGGTGAAAAGATCGTGCATCTTCGGACGATCAACGGAGGTCCTGGCGACTCGCGCCAAATCGAAACCGTTACGACAGGACACTATCTCTAACAACCAGCGGAAAAACCCTGTGGCCTGGCCGGGAAGTCACGGGTTTGCACGTGTGGCATAAGAAGAGCGGCCCACGCAGGATGCTCAGACAGGCTGCTCAGCAAGACCGCGGCCGGCGGACTTTTTCAGCATCCTGCTAAGATACGGCACCATGCAGGAATCTATGGTATTGACGACTCCTCGTGTCCTGGGAACAGAAACAGAATTCGGCATCGCGTCGCGCGATCCTGCTGCAGCAGATCCCGTATCCAATTCCATCGCCGTCATTGGACACTATCCGAACCTCCCGGCCCCTCTGGCCGTCTGGGACTATGAAAATGAAAACCCGTTGCTCGACGCTCGCGGCTTCGAGGTCGAGGGAGAGCGGGAGCGGCCTAACCCCGAGTACAATCGCCAGCTGAACAAAGTGTTGGCTAACGGCGGACGTCTCTATGTTGACGGCGCTCATCCGGAATATTCGACTCCGGAGTGCACCAACCCGCGAGAAATAGTGGCCTTCGAACGGGCCGGAGAGCGAATCCTTGCCCGATGCCTTCAACAGATGGCGCGAGCGACCGGGCGGGATCAGTGCGTGGTGTACAAAAACAACTCGGACGGCAAGGGGAACAGCTACGGCTACCACGAAAGCTATTTAATGTCCCGCGAAGTTCCGTTCGAGCGCATTGTGAACGTGCTGGCGCCGTTTTTTGTGACGCGGCCCATTTATGCTGGAGCGGGCAAGGTCGGCGCAGAGAATCAGACAGCCCCGGTGGATTATCAGATCTCTCAGCGCGCAGACTTCTTCGAGTGCCTCGTTGATCTCAATACGATGGTCCGTCGCCCCATTGTGAATTCACGCGACGAGCCGCACGCGGAGCATGCCAAGTATCGGCGATTGCACGTCATCGTCGGAGACGCCAACATGGCAGAACTGTCGACGTACCTCAAGGTCGGCACGTTGGGCATTGTCCTGGACCTTCTCGACGCAGGGGCGGATCTGCCTCAGTTCGAGCTGGACGATCCGGTCCGGAGCATCAAGCAGGTGTCGCGCGATCTGAGCATGCAGGAGACGCTCAAATTGGCTGGGGGACGCTCAACGACGGCACTGGCGATTCAACGAGCCTATTTGAAGGCCGCCATGGGCTACTACGCCTGCCGCGATCTTCCCCAAGTGACGAAAGACATTCTCGTCCGCTGGGAGGATGTGCTGGATAAGTTGGAGCAAGATCCCCGGCTCTTAGTGCGGGAGTTGGATTGGGTGGCGAAGCGCCAGATGATGGAATCCTACATGGAGCGGAAGGGCTGCGGATGGGACGACCCTCGTATACGGCTGATGGACCTTCAGTATCACGACGTGCGCCCTGATAAGGGGCTCTACTTTACGCTTGAACGCGGCCACCTGATCGAGCGAATCGTGCAGGAGGTCGAAATCGCCCGAGCGGAGTTCACCCCGCCCCCAGGGACACGTGCCTATTTCCGTGGACGATGCGTCAGCAAGTTTGCGAAATCGCTCTACGGCGTCAGCTGGACGTCGATTCTCTTCGACGTCGGCAACAACCAGGTCAAACGAGTGCCGTTGATGGACCCGCTGCGAGGCACGGCCTCACTGACGAGCGATCTCCTTGACCAGGTCGAGACCGTCGACGCATTGCTGGAAAAACTCAAGGCCTGACGAACAGACACCCCTCGCGACCGGCACTATGAAATTGCCATTTCTCCCCAACCACGACGGCCCGAGTTTCTTCGATTTTTTGACCGAGCATCATCCAGCACTGACTCCGACCGGTCGCAGCGGATTCCTGCAGGGCCAGGCCTCGGCCGACCCGATTCGCGGAGGAAGCTCGATGAGCATTCCCCAAGCGACCACCGTGCTGGCGATCAAGTATCAACAGGGCGTGGTGATTGCCGGAGACCGCCGTGCGACGGAAGGGTATCAAATCGCCGAGCGCCGCATTGAAAAAGTGTTCAAGATCGACGAGTATTCCGCAATGGCGATCGCCGGCGCAGCCGGTCCCTGCATCGAAATGGCCAAGCTGTTCCAAGTCGAGCTGGAGCATTACGAAAAGTTGGAGGGCGTGCAACTGTCATGTGAGGGGAAGGCCAACAAGCTCGGACAGATGGTCAAGGCGAATTTGCCGATGGTGTTTCAAGGTCTGGTCGTCATGCCGCTCTATGTTGGCTACGACCTGAAACGGGCAGAAGGCCGTATCTTCAAGTACGATCTCGCCGGCGGCCGGTACGAAGAGTCGGATTTTCACGCTATAGGGTCGGGAGGGAAAGACGCGCGCAATACGATGCGGGAGCATTTCCTCAAAGGCCTGGTCGAACCGGATGCGCTGAAGTTGGCCCTCCTGGCGCTCTACAATGCGGCAGACGACGATGTCGGGACCGGAGGGCCGGATCTCGTGCGCGGTATATACCCCACCGCGAAGATCGTCAACGCCGCCGGAATCACCGATGTCTCCGACCAACAGATCCGCGGTATCTACGACGGGGTAATCGCGACCCGCCGGTCCAAGGAGAGCTAAACATGCCGTTGCCCTATTACGTCTCGCCCGAACAGATGATGCAGGACAAAGCGGAGTATGCCAAAAAAGGCATCGCCAAAGGCCGTTCTATCATTGCCGTCGAATATGTGAACGGGATATTGCTTGTCGCGGAAAACCCGAGCGCATCGCTCTACAAGATCTCCGAGGTCTATGACAGCATTGCATTTGCGGGGGCCGGTAAGTACAGCGAGTTCGAAAATCTCAGGAAAGCCGGCATCAGGCACGCGGATCTCAAAGGATTTATGTATAGTCGGGAGGACGTCACGGCACGCTCTCTTGCAAACGGGTACTCCCAAAGTCTCGGCACCATTTTCAGCCAGGAATTGAAGCCGCTCGAGGTGGAAATCCTGGTTGTGCAGGTCGGGCACAACAGCCAGCCCAACGAGATGTATCGGATTTCCTTCGACGGCAGCATCATTGACGAACGCACCTTCGCGGTCATCGGGGGCAGGTCCGAGGCCGTGCAGAATCTGTTGAAGGAAAAAGGGTTGACGCAGCCACCGGAACTCCGGGCCGCCCTCACGCTCTGTCTGTCCGCCCTCGAGCAAATCGGCAACCAAAAACTTTTGCTGGAAAGCCTGGAGGTCGCGATTCTCGATCGCACCCGCGATGGTAGGAAGTTCCGTCGTCTGTCGCCCGCCGATACCAAACAGCTCCTCTCTCCTTAGCAAGCTGCTGAAAAAGCCCGTTAGCTTCGTTCTTGGCTCATCGAAATCCTCAACGTACCCTCCGAGGGTACGCCTCCGGTTTCAACTCGCCTGCGGCCTTGCTGACGGCCTTTTTGAGCAGCTTGCGGGAATGTTCTTCGCCGTACCACAAGTGCTAACCTCAAACGGTTCATCGTACCAACATAGTTTTCTGTGAGGCTGACGACCAACCGCAGCCGCGGAACGTGTCCTTCTGTTGAAGAAGCCGGGGCTGGCTGGTATTCTGGTTCAGGATATGCTGCAACCTAGTCCCCTGAGGCGGCGGATTTTCGGTTTGGAGAATGAGTACGGGCTCATTTTTTCTCCGAATGGACGGGTCTATCTGCCGATGGAAAAGGTGCTGGGGTACATCTTCGAAGGTCTCATCCCAAACAGCTGGCCCTCCAACGCCTTTCTGGTGAACGGCGCCCGGTTTTACCAAGACACCGGTTGTCACCCTGAGTATTCCACCCCCGAATGCGACAACATACTCGATCTCGTCGTTCACGATAAAGCCGGCGAGCGGCTGCTTGAGGCCTGCCTACCGGCTGCCGAGGAACGATTGCGGGAGGAAGGTTTGTCCGGGGAGATCTACATTTTCAAGAACAACACAGATTCACTCGGCAATACCTACGGATGCCATGAAAACTTCCTCATGCGTCGAGACGTCGATTTCTGGAAGGTCACGGAGCAACTTATTCCCTTCTTCGTCACGCGGCAGGTCTATAGCGGTGCCGGAAAAGTGCTGAAAGTCTCCGGCAAACCTCAGTACTTCATCTCCCAACGCGCCCAACATATTCATGAAAAGACTTCCTCTTCGACCACCTCTTCGCGCAGCATCATCAACACCAGAGACGAACCGCATTCCGACGCGGAACGGTACCGGAGGCTTCATATCATTGTCGGGGATTCCAACATGTCGGAGTACACGACCTATTTGAAAGTCGGTACGGCGACGTTGGTCCTGTCCATGATCGAGGAAGGGTACGCAGTCCAAGGGATGGAGTTCGAGGATCCCGTCAAAGCCATTCGAGAAGTTTCGCGCGATCCCACGTTGAAACGCAAGATCAAGCTGGACGACGGTCGCCAGATGACGGCGGTCGAGGTGCAGCGGGTCTATCTGGATCGAGCTCAGGCGTATTTGGCTCAACAGGAGCACGATCCGGTCCTCGACGATGTGTGGCAACGATGGGCCATGGTTCTGGAGAAGCTCGAAGAGGATCCGATGCAGCTCGTGCGGGAAATCGATTGGGTGACCAAGCGCCATTTGATCCAGTCCTATATCGACAAGAAGGATTGCGGGTGGGACGACCCTCGAGTATTCCTGCTCGACCTGCAATTTCATGACGTCAAACGAACGCGCGGCTTGTACTATCTCATGGAATCTCGCGGACTCATCGAACGGGTGGTGGACGAGCAAGCGGTACAACGGGCCATGTCGATTCCGCCTCAAACCACGAGGGCTAAAGTGCGCGGCGATTTCATCCGGTTTGCCCGCGCGAAGAATCGGTCCTATACGGTCGACTGGACCTATTTGAAACTCAATGGCTACTGGGAAGAAACGATTCTCTGTATGGACCCCTTCAGCGCTGTGAATCGGCGTGTGGATGAGTTGCTTTCGCAGGTGTCGGGACTGCGGTTCTACCGATGACGATGACCGGACACGAAAAGAGGCAGGGGTGGATCTCACGGCTGGATCGAACGCTGATTACGGTCGTCCTGTTGCTGTCCAGCGTGTTCCCCGTCGAGTTGTTTTCCAATACGTCTCCTGCGTCGAAGGGCCGCGACGGGCAATACAGCGGCAAGCAAGGTCAGGTGCTGGTGGTCAAGGTCAAAGGCGAAGAACAGGCCACGGAAGTGAAGGGGACGTTTCTTAACCGGACCATTCCGTTTTTCCGTGAGTTCAGGCCTGGGGAGCTGGCTGGCTATCTCGGGCTGCTCGGGCTCGATATGCAGGACGAACCGGGAGCCTATGAGCTTGCCGTCGAGGTAAAGCAGGGCGAACAGGCGAAGCAGTTGAGCTTCAACGTTCAGGTAGCCAAAGGAAACTTCCGCGTCGAGCATCTGACGCTGCCGAAAGACAAGGTTGATTTAGATGACAAAAGCGCAGCACGTTGGAGAGCCGAGGCGGAGCAGATCAAGCAGGCGCTCGCAGAGAACTCGCGCCTGAAGCTATGGCGTAGTGACTTCGTGGAACCGGTGAGCGGCAAGCGCACCGGCATTTTCGGAAGCGTGCGAATCATGAACGGCAAGCCGCGCAATCCACACAATGGGGAGGATATCGGCGCACCGTTAGGAGCTGATGTCGCAGCGACGAACGACGGGGTCATCCGCATCACCGTCGATCATCTGTTCTCCGGCAAGGGTGTCTTTATCGATCACGGCCTGGGTTTCTACACGATGTACTTCCACCTGTCGGAGATTCTGGTCAAAGACGGAGACCTGGTTACGGCGGGACAAATCATCGGCAAAGTGGGAGCAACCGGCCGCGCCACCGGCCCGCATCTCCATTGGGGTGTCAAACTCAACGGCGCGCGTGTGAACCCCTATTCGCTGCTCGATTTGCCGTTTAAGAATGGGACAGCGTCAACCGCAACGATTGTCACACCGGCCTCCGAAGCCACGCCCGCTCCGTAAGCTCTATCGGTCAAACGACCAAGGTCTTCCATTACTCGAATCCCCTGCTCCAGGCTTTCTGCCATATAGCCTTTCAGGGGGGCACTGCTCCTTACGCCTTGGCTCCTCACTCGAATAAGAGTTGCAATTAATTATAGGTACCCTATACAGTCCCCAACCGAGCCGGACGATTTCTAGCCATCCGTTACGGGCGGGTTCCTCGATGGGTCGCGGTAGACGATAGGTGAGCCGTTATGCCGCGCAACGATCAGGTCACGCGACAATGGTATGTGCTGCAACGGTTAGAAGGGTCGAAGCGCGGCCTCGCGCTGGACGAACTCCTCGTGGCACTTCCTCCGGACCTGGTCAAACATCCTCGTACCATTCGTCGCGATCTCGAAGCCTTGGAAGCGGCGCATTTCCCTTTGCTCTCCGAACGTGTCGATGGCCGCGTTCGCTGGCGGCTTATGGACGGTTTTCGCAACGTCCCGGCGATCGGTCTCTCTCCAACAGAACTCATGGCCTTAGCCTTGTCTCGCCGGTTGCTTCTCCCACTCGAAGGTACTGAAATCAAATCCGCGCTGGACTCCGCACTCCAGAAGGCGACCGCACGCATTCCGCCTCCCGCGATGGAATTAGTCCGGCAATTGGAACAATCTTTCTCGGTTGGGCTGGGACCACATAAGCGCTACCGCGAGCATCACCGCACGATCGACCTCTTAACCAAGGCGATCACCCGCGCGCGCACGGTGCAGATGCGCTACTTTTCGGCGTCCCGTAATGCTGTCTCTCGGCGTGAGATCGATCCGTATCGTCTACACTATGTGGCCGGAGGGCTGTACCTTATTGCCTACTGCCATATGCGAAAAGATGTGCGGATGTTCGCGGTGGAACGCATCAAGTCCCTGACATTGACGGACCATCCCTATCAGATACCGCTGCATTTCGATATGGAGGTCTACGTTGAGAACGCGCTCGTCGTCATGCAGGGAAAACAGATCGACGTGGAGCTGCTCTTCGAAAAGATGACTGCGGCATGGGTCAAAGACCGAGTCTGGCATGCCAGCCAGCAGATCAAGAAGCTGAAGGATGGCCGGCTCCGCATGACGCTCAAGGTCGCCGACACACGCGAACTCGTCGGATGGATTCTCAGCTTCGGTAGCGGTGTGCGGGTAGTGCAACCGGAGTCGTTGCATAAAGCGGTGAAGCAGGAAGCCACAAGCATTCTGGAGTCGCAGTGACCCCGGATGTCCAAACAGGTCTGTCAGGTATCTCTGGTCCGAGGCACGAAATAGACGAGATAAACCAAACAGACCAGATCAACTGGAGCACATTCTTCGGAGGATGACCTCGGATGTCACATCATTGTGAAAGACTGAGTGCAAAACCACTCCGTCACACAAGGAGGCAGTCATGCGATACGCAGTCAGGATAGGCGCCATGGTACTGCTGTTATCAGCAGTGACAAGCTGGGCTGAGATGGGATTCGATCAGCGATACGAAAGGGACTACAACATCTTCAATCCGGTGAATCAGTATGCACCGGACAACCCGCTCAATCCCGTCAACAAATACGATCCCGACAGTGCGTTCAATCCCGTGAACCGCTACGATCCCGGCAATCCGGTCAACCCCGTCAACGAATACAGTCCGAGCAATCCCTTCAATCCGGTCAATCGTTATCATCCGGACAATCCGCTGAATCCGGTGAACAAATATAACTCCAGCGTGCCGTTCGGCCCGTTGGATGGAAGGAGCGGTCGGGGGACCGGAGCCTGGTGATGTTGGAACCGAGATGGAGTGACGGATCAACTCCCGGCGCCGACTGCTTGGAAGACATACTGCAGATCACCCTGGAGCCCAAGCTGATCGGCCCAGCTCCAGAGGTAAGCCAGGTCGAGCTGGAGGTGGGGGTTCTTGACGATGCCGATCACATCGTCAAAATCTCGTGGTCGTCCGGCTCGCAATTTCATGAGAACGAGGTCTTCGGGTGAGCTCATCCAGATCGTCAAACCATGAAGATCGACAGCGCGACGTCGGTCGAGCACGGCGCGATCGAAGGGTCCCAGTGAAAATACGAGGTCTACGGGAAAATGAGGAGCGGTTGGATGCGCGAGTCGCAGGGCGACTTCACGAGCCATCGGATTGGCATGGTGCCACGACTCGCTGATCGCAAATCCTCCTGTGTGCAGCAGACCGAGGAACGGCTGGGGATCGGTGCAGTCAGCGAGGACAAGGAAATCCACGTCGTAGGTGGCGCGTGGAGTCCCCCAGACGCCGAGTGCTAACGCTCCGATGACGCAATAGGGAGCCTGCGTAGAAGATAGGGCGCGATGGGCCAACTCCACCACAGCGAGATAATCGTCTTGAAACGCCTCGGGTTGGGCCATGATTCGAACTAGGAGCGAGGAACAGTCACACGAGGGCGATCGGATGCCTCTACGGCGCAACGCAGAGCCAACATCCAGCGGTATTGGGCAGTCGACAGACGACAGACGGCAAGGATACCCTCGCTGGAGGAAGCGGGATAGTCCGCAGGACTGATCTGCGCCGCCGTCACATGAAGTTTGCGCAGCCAGATGGGCGGATTGGCAGGATCAACAGGCATGATGCGATTGTACAGCAAGAGGATGGAAAGGCAAAGCCGGCGGGCAAACGTTCCCTCCGGAGAATCCGCTGGAGCCGGTGACCAGGGATAACCCCACTGTGCCGTTCGGGTCTGTGGATGGAGGAACCGGAGGCAGAAGGTCATCCGAATGAGGAGATGGGCAAGAGGTCGCACGCCATGATTTCACGGAGGGGAAGTCGTTCCAATGAATAGTGTCGTGACTGCCAAAGGGATTCAGCAGCGGATCTTTCTTCTGCGCGGGCAGAAGGTC
>Ga0187892_10001668_pt1 | contig 49086 bp, 43 predicted proteins | sample MA1701073metaG_FD_139345 | JGI IMG/M metagenome (GOLD analysis project Ga0187892, IMG submission 139345) | Bio-ooze microbial communities from a basaltic lava cave in the Kipuka Kanohina Cave System on the Island of Hawaii, USA - MA170107-3 metaG ...
CCTGCCTCCTGCTCCTGCCTCCTGCTCCTGCCTCCTGCTCCTGCCTCCTGCTCCTGCCTCCTGCTCCTGCCTCCTGCTCCTGCTCCTGCCTCCTGCTTACTTCCCGCCTTTCCCCACCATCTCCTCGATCATATCTACCACCGCCGCAGCTGCGTCGCCGCGAGCCAATCTTCGGCTGGCTTCCTCCATCATGGTTATTGCCGACTGGTCATCAACCATTTGTCCTATCTCTGCGGCGAGCCTTTTGCCCGACAGATCAGATTGCAGAATCATCTTTGCTGCGCCTGCCGTCTCGAGCGCTTCCGCGTTTTTCCTCTGATGGTCATCGGCTGCAAGCGGAAACGGAATCATGATGGACGCTTTGCCGGCGGCGATCAGCTCAGCCGTGGTCGTCGCGCCCGCGCGACAAATCACCAGATCTGCTTCGGCGAAGGATGTAACCATGTCGTCAATGTAGCGCTTCACATTTGTCTGCCCAGCCAAAGCCGAATCGCCGTAAGCCTTCCGCACGATCTCAAAATCCGGCTCGCCGGTTTGATGCGTAATCGACAGCTTCTCACGCATGGACTCAAGCCCGGGGAGAGCTGCAACCATTGCTTCATTGATTGCGTGCGCTCCTTGCGAACCACCGAATACCAGGATTGAAAACCGTCCAGGCTCTCGGTGTCTGCGTGGTATCTCAAAGAACTCTCGCCGTACCGGATTTCCTACCACAACTCCCTTGCCACGAAAGAAAGGCAACGAAGCTTCAAAAGAAACAGCGGCCTTATCAACAAATCGAGCTAACGTCCGATTGGTCCAGCCCGGTAATGCGTTCGACTCCATCACGAGCGTCGGTATTCTCATAAGGACGGCAGTCAAGACCACTGGGCCAGACACGTAACCTCCAGCGCCAATCACTACTTGAGGCTTAAACTCGGCGACTATTCTCCGAGCCGCGCCGAAGCTTTTGGGCAACACCACCAGACCTCGGAGCCTGGCGACTGCTCGCACGCCTTTCAATCCAACACTGTCAATGATCGAAAGTTCAAATCCCGCCTGGGGAACCAGCCTCGTTTCCAACCCACGAGCCGTGCCGACAAATCGAATCTCCGAACTTGGGTCGCGGCGAATAATCTCTCTTGCCACCGCGATGCCTGGATATATATGACCGCCGGTCCCGGCAGCGGCAATAAGTACCCGCATCACACTTGCCCGAAGCGCGTTGAAACAATCTGTCTGGCCCTGGCCACGCGCCCCTGTTTCACTTCGCGACGATCGCCGCCGACCAACGACCTCAACAACCCGGTGTCAATCGAACCCACGGCCTGCTGAGAAATATTCAGCAGGATCCCGACAGCAGCGAGGGTTGGCACCAGCGATGATCCGCCATAGGAAATGAACGGCAATGGAATGCCCTTGGTCGGCACCAACGACAGAACCACGCTTATGTTGAAGAGCGCTTGAACGACAATCGCAGTTACCAATCCGAGCGACAACAACATTCCGAATCGATCAGGCGCTAACAGTGAGGTCCGTAGTCCGCGCCAGAGAAAAAGCGCGAACACTAAAAGGACCGCCATCGCTCCCACCAATCCCAACTCTTCACCAACTACGGCAAAGATAAAATCCGAATGGGCAAAAGGCAAAAACAACATCTTCTGTTTGCCCTGCGCAAAGCCGAGGCCGTTGGGTCCACCAGACCCTACGGCAATCAGCGACTGCACCACCTGAAAACCACTCCCCTGTGGATCTGCCCATGGGTCGAGAAATGTAACCAGGCGCCGAATGCGAAAGGGAACGAAGATCAGCAACCCTGCGATTGCGATCATTGCCGGCGCGGCGGCCATGCCCAGATGTTTTAGTCTGGCCCCGGCAGTAAAGATCACGATCAGGAAGATGACTCCCAGCATGATCGCCGTACCCAGGTCAGGCTCCACCACAACCAGCGCCGCAATCGTGCCTGTGACGAGCGCACAAGGAAGGAACGTCGTCCAGAACTGTCCTTCTTCTCCCGCACGCTTTTCCAAGAAGTAGGCCAGGAAAATCACCAGCGCCAGTTTGGAAAGTTCCGAGGGCTGAACTGAAAGCATCGGCAACTTGATCCAACGATGCGCGCCGTTCACGCTGGGAAACGCGAAGACAGCCGCCAGCAACACGGCGGTGACCGCCAGCAAGCCATAAACCACCCGTCGATTCTTCCAAAACTTGTAGTCGATCTGCATCACAGCGAGCATCACGATGAAGCCTGCGGCAGTCCAGATTCCCTGCTTGATAACGTAGTGGTACTGACTTCCCGTTTCGCGCTGGGCCATGATCGCCGAAGCGCTGTAGACCATAACGACGCCGAAAAGCGCCAGGCCCACTGTCGCAGCAAACAACCACTTGTCTGGATATAGTTTTCGCGCCATCCCTTTAATTTTCGATTGCCAATTGCCGATTGACAATTGGCGTGTCAGCCGGCAAGCCACTAACACATTCCTTGAAAACCTTGCCTCGGTGCTCGAAGCTTTCGAACATGTCAAAGCTCGCGCAAGCGGGCGCCAGGAGCACGATGTCGCCGCGCTGCGCGAACTGAGACGAGAGCCTGACCGCGTCCTGCATGTCAGTCGCTCTCAGGTTAGGCGCGAACTGGCCGAGTTCCTTCTCGATCGTTTCTGCGTCTTCACCAATCAAAATAAGTTGCCGCACTTTCTTTTTAACCAACGACGCCAGGGGAGCGTACGGGGCCTTCTTTCCCAAACCGCCCAGTATCAAGATTACCTTCCCGTCGTCTTCCGCGAAGGCTTCCAGGGCTTTCAGGGTGGCATCGACGCTGGTGGCCTTAGAGTCGTTGTAAAACTTCACGTCGTTGATTGCCGCGACCAGCTCCAGACGGTGTTCGACCGGGTTGAAACCTCGAATTGTTTCGCGCATAGAGTCAGGACTGGCGCCGCAGGCGAGTCCGGCACATAACGCCGCCAGTACATTCTCGACGTTGTGCAAACCGCGAAGCTTCATTTCGTCGCGGCTCATCAACCCTCGCTCACCATGCTGCGTTCGTGACACGATTTCCCGTCCGTTCAAAAACAGGCCTTCTTCGAGCTGCCGCTTCACGCTGAAGCTCACAACATGCGCCCGTAGACCACTAGCCCAGGAGCTGACGATTTCATCATCGGCGTTCAATACAGCCACGTCACTCTCCGTCTGATTCATAAAAATTCGGTGTTTGGCGGCGGCGTAGTCAGTAATCGATTCATACCGATCCATGTGATTCGGTGTCACGTTTAGCACCAGGGCAACTGACGGATGAAACCCGCTAATCGTTTCCAACTGAAAACTTGAAACCTCCACCACTGTCCATCCATCATCCTGCGAACTCTCGACCAGCGAGATCAGCGGCGTGCCGATGTTCCCGCCTACCCGCACGGTCAGACCGCTGTTTTTCAATAACTCACCGATCAAAGCTGTGGTCGTCGTCTTCCCGTTACTACCGGTGATTGCTACCATCCGGCCTTTCAAAAAGCGTGACGCCAGTTCCACTTCCCCGATAACCTCTGCGCCGGCACGTTCGGCGTATCTGATTGGAATGCTTTTCAGCGGCACCCCAGGGCTAACGACCATCAACTCAACGTTCTCGAGCAGCCAGCTGGGAATTTCCCCAGCGACGCAACCGATTCCCGCTGCCTTCAGCGCCAGGGCCTCTTGGCTCCATTCTTCAATCGGCTTGCGATCGCTCAGCGCCACGGTCGCACCGCGACTTGCCAGGAACTTAGCCGAAGCAATTCCGCTGCGCGCTGCGCCAACCACCAGGACTTTCTTACCCGCAAGTTCCAAAGCTATTCAATGTCCGACACACTTTTATAGTTTGTCGATGGTGACGATATGCTCAACCCCCAGGGATTCCTACACGTTGAATTTGGCGTCGCCGACGACAAACTGAAGTGTGTCGGACATCTGTCTCACCTCAGCTTCAGCGTCGAAAGACTCAACAGCGCGAAAAGTATCGCCAGAATCAAAAATCGAAAGACAATTTTCGACTCCTTCCAATCCTGCATTTCAAAGTGATGATGTAGCGGAGTCATCTTGAAAAGTCGTCTCCCGGTGCCGGTCGTCCGTTTGGTCATCTTGAAGACGCTCACTTGCAACATCACTGACAGCGCTTCGATTACGAAAACGCCGCCCACCATCAGCAGCATGAATTCCTGCTTGGTCAATACAGCCACTGTGCCAATCGCACCGCCTATCGCCAGGCTGCCGGTGTCTCCCATGAAGATCTCGGCAGGCGGCGCGTTGTACCAAAGGAAACCAAGACTCGCTCCGGCCATTGCTCCACAGAAGACAGTTAACTCCGCGGCTTCGGGACGATGCGTTAGATCCAGATATGTGGCCCAGCGCTTATCACTGCTGAAGTAGGTGAATGCGGTTAATGCGGTCATGGCAATGAAAGTGACGCTGATGGCCAGGCCGTCCAAGCCGTCGGTCAGATTCACCGCGTTGGAGGCGCCTAGCAGAACGATCGCGATCAGCAATAGGTATAAATACGGTCCGATATAGCTGATCCCGTACGGCTCGGAAGTCGCCTTCACGAATGGAAAAAGAACGTTCCACGAGTAGTCGCTCGCCAAATACTTAGTTGAAATGAAAAGAACCAACCAGACGCCAAGTGCGATCAGAATTTGTCCCAGCAGTTTTTGCTTGCCGGTCAGACCGAGACTCCGCTGCTTGGCCATTTTGGCGTAGTCATCAAAAAACCCGATCGTTGCAAAGGCCAGCGTGGCGAAGATGACCGTCCAGATGTAGATGTTCGTCAACCGTGCCCAGAGAAGAGTCGAAATGATTACCGATCCGACGATCAGAACACCGCCCATCGTAGGCGTGCCACGTTTGACCTTGTGCGCCTGAGGACCTTCTTCCCGTATTTGTTGCCCAACATTCCATCTTCGTAACGCCTCGATGAACTTGCCGCCGAACAAAAGCGAAAGCAGCAGAGCGGTGATCGAAGCATAGGCCGTACGGAAAGTGACGTACTGAAAGACGTTGAGTGCCTTGATGAGAAACCAATCCTTCTCCTTGAAGTGGTTGAAAAGCAGCTCGTAAAGGAAATAATAAATCATCGCGTCAATTCAAATTCTTACTTGCAAATCCAACCGTCGGAGCCCATCCATTATCCAAGAGGCTCATCAACTCCTACGAGCGGGAATCGAGCCCGAAGCGCTTTCACGATTTTCTCGGTAGCAACTCCTCTCGAACCTTTAACGAGAATGAGATCTCCTTCGTTCACTTCAGCCAAAATGGCCGCAGCCGCTTCCTCAGAGTCCTGAAAGAAGCGGGTAGCCTCTAGACCTGCATCCGCAGCGCCCTCTACCAGTTCAACGGCAAGCCCCCGGATACCCCACAAAATATCAGCGCCAGCCTGGGCAATTTCCCGTCCGGCCTCGCGATGCAACTGCGCGGCGTCGGGTCCGAGTTCCAACATTTCACCAGCTATTACCACTTTCCGCTGCCGGTCATTGCCTGCTTCGACGATTGTCCGCACCATGCTCATTAAAGAACGCGGATTTGAGTTGTACGAATCATCCACTACCATAAACCCGGCAGCAAAGTTGAGCGTTTCCCCACGCATCATCGGCGGCTGTACCGCTCGTAGAGCCGTGGCGATCTGCTCAGGCTCAATGCCAAAGCATTGAGCGACAGCGGCAGCGGCAAGTGCGTTCATCAAATTGTGCTTGCCGCTCATTGGCAAGGTTGCCCACGCTGTCCCCATCGGAGTCTTAAGGCGAAACGACGAGCGCCCTAAGTGCTCGGTATCAATCTCACTCGCGCTGACGTCGGCCTCGTGGTCAATGCCGAACGTTATGGTCGGTCCAGCATGCTTCCCCCGCATCTTCATGACCCATTCGTCGTCGGAGTTCAACACCGCAGTTCCTTCCGGCTTCAAACCCTCGATCAATTCCGCCTTGGCTGCCGCGATGTTCTCGATCGTGCCCAGGTACTCAAGGTGCACCGGCGCTACCATCAACTCAACGCCAATGTCTGGCGGAGTAATTTTGCACAGACGCTGAATTTCATGTGTGGGAGACGACATTCCCATCTCAAGCACTGCCAGATCAAACTGAGCCGGCGATCTGCCTTCACTGACCATACGCAACACCGAAAGCGGCAGACCCAGACCGTTGTTGTAATTGCGCTCGCTTTTAAGCACTCGTCTTCCGGTGCTGCTCAACACCTGCGCCGTGAGTTCTTTCGCAGTCGTTTTGCCCGCACTCCCGGTTATAGCAACTACCGGTTTGTCCCAGGCCTGGTAAACCCGGTGGGCCAATAGCTGAAGTGCGGCTATGGCGTCATCGACTAAAACCAGTCGATCTCTAATCGCGGAGAGTTTCTCGTCGCCTTGCACGCGGTCGGCGCGCGCGACTGCGGCGACTGCTCCACTACCGAGAGCGTCGGCGATAAATTCGTGAGCGTCCGCGAACGTTCCGTTGAAGCCGGCGCGGGCGTAGTCTTTCTGCGAAAGCGCAAAGAAGAGTTCGCCCGCGTTCACCGACCTCGAATCGATGGAATAGTCTGCAATTTGTTTGTCAAACAACTCAGCGCTTAACGCCTGGGCGTCGGCGCCCATCAAACTTGCTGCCTCTCGAACATTCACGTTATTCCGGCCTCTTCCAAACCCTCTATGCTCGTCTGTTGCAAGCCGTGTCCGCTACCGTGATCGACCTCGATTTTGCCGAGCGAGATCTCTTCAGTTCGCAGGTAACTATCGACCTGCATCTCCGCCATCTTCCCGGCGCGAATGCTTCGCAGCCGCCTTCGGCAGGCTTCTACTCTACAGCTTACTCCATTTCCATTGTTGTCTCTGCTCGAGCTTCGCGGGGGGATCATCTGTAGCTCCCTGATATTCGAATTTGTTCAGTTAATTCTTACTTCCTCCTCACGCTTTCGATTCGGCGCGTAGTCTTAGTTGACTCTGGCGAAGTCTACGTAGACTTTGCGACTAGACCCGATTTCCTGACCCGGCTCCGGATTTTGACGAATTGCCTGTCCATCTCCGTGCGCCTCCACTTGCAGGCCAAGTCGCGCGCACGCGGTGGCCACCTCACGGACACTGCGACCGCGTAGATCCGGCATCAAGATGGCGCTGTTATTCGAAGCCGCATAAACAACCTCGCGACCCTTCTCATCGCGGCTGGCGACGCTTGGCAAAGTTGCTTTACGCGCTTCTTCCAACCGGGCGCGTTCTTCCTGATCAGCGGAAACCACAACTGGACCCGGTCCCACCTGCGCGATCAACTGCGGCTCTGACTTAAGTTTGGTGTCGGGAGCGATCCCGAGGTGAGGCAAAATCTTCTCAGCGATCTCACGGAAGACCGGAGCGGCCACGTCGCCACCGTGATAGGCGCCCCTCGGTTCATCAATCACCACGATTATTACTACCGCGGGATTCTCTACCGGCGCGAAACCAACAAAAGAGGCAACGTGATTGGTGTGCGAGTAAGCTTTAGTTTTAGGATCAATTTTTTGAGCCGTGCCGGTTTTGCCGGCGGCGGTATAACCATCCAATTGCGCCAGCTTGGCAGTGCCAGCCAGGGTCACACCTTCCAACATTCGGCGTAGCACCCGCGCGGTCTCGGGATTGATCACTCGACGCTGTTCTGGAATTGATCGATAGACAGTGTTGCCAAACGCTGATCGAATCTCGCGCACCAGATGCGGCGATACGCGCACTCCATCATTCGCCAGGATCCCAAACGCGGACGCCATTTGCACCGGCGTAACCCCGATCTCCTGGCCGATGGCGATCGATCCAATCGAGGATTTTTGCCAACGGCCAACCGGCCGCAGCAGCCCCGCCGTTTCGCCGGGCAACTCAATTCCGGTACGCGAGCCAAAGCCGAAACGAGTGATGTAGTCGTATATGGTCTCGTCACCGACTCGCAAGCCAAGTTTGATCGCAGCGACGTTGCTCGACTTAGCCAATGCTTCCGCAACTGTCAGGGTTCCGAACGACGAATGATCGTGTATCACTCTGCCGGCTACCGTGATCGCTCCCATCTGGCAATCAATCCGATCGTCTGGACTGGCAAGCCCTTTTTCGATAGCCGCCGAAAACGGAATGATTTTGAAAGTGGATCCGGGCTCATAGATGTTCTGTAGGGCCCAGTTTGATCGGGCTTCCGGACGACTCGCGCCAACTTCGTTCGGATTGAAAGTTGGCGCGTTAGCCAATGCGAGGATCTCCCCGGTGTGCGGATCAAGAACAATTGCGCTGCCCGACTTCGCCCGATGCTGTTTGACCGCCGCTTCCAACGCCTGTTCAGCGCGATACTGAATCGACTGATCGAGTGTGAGGACTATTGTCTCGCCTGTCTTGGAAGGAATTTCGAAACTCTCGTAGGCCTCGCCACCAGAGTCTCTTTCGACGAAGAGCTTGCCGGATTCACCACTGATCTTCTCGTTGTAGACCTGCTCCACTCCTCCCAGTCCGGCGCCATCAAGTCCTACAAAACCCAGCACGTGCGCTGCCAAATGGCCGTTGGGATAAAAGCGCTTTGGCTCAGCACGAAAACCAATGCCCGGCAAGCCAAAGCCACGGATCTTTTCCGCCTGATCGGAAGACAATCGTCGGGCGAGCCACACAAATCTTCGATTGCTGGTTTTAGCTTCGCTGAGTTGTGCAGTCAGCGTTCCCTTATTCGCCCCTATGACTGAGCTCACTTGAGCTGCGACACACTCAATGTCGCCGTCCGAATTAAGTTCCCTGGGATCGACGAAAATCGACTCGGTCTGAATACTCCGCGCCAACTCGACACCATGTCGATCAACCAACTGTCCGCGCTGTGGGGCAAGCTCTAAAGCGTATTGCTGTTGCCTCTGGGCGCGTTCAGCCAGACTCTCGTGTGCTGAGACTTGTAGGTAAAGCAGACGGGCACTAATAGCCAGCATCCAGAAAACGATAAACGCCGCGACAAAAAGCGCGCGGCGGGTGGAAGCGTCGGGTCGAGTTTTCGATTCAGCGGAACGGCGTGCCAACATTGCCAAGATGGTCCCTCTTACCCTGCCTCCAGGGAGCAGCACCAAACTTCGCCCGGGAAGACTCTGTTGAAGCTACTGCAAGCGATTGAACGTGGCGGAAGGATTGATGAGAGCCATTGGCAGACGGCCCTGGTCGTTTGCCCTCTGCGTCCCTACCTGTCCAGGCTGGAGCGGCTTTAGACCCAATCGCTGCGCTGCCGCCTCAAGACGCGCCGGAGCCGATGCCTGCTCCTTCTCCAAGAGTAACCGCTCTTGCTCCGCCAACAGCTTCTGTCGTTCGCTGCGAAGACTCTCGCTCTCGTAACCAAACTGGACTGCAGCGAAGTGCTGTTTAGCCGCAAACACAAAACCTAAAGCCAGGACCAGGCCACAAAACAAAAGAAGGCCCAGTCTCGAAAGAGTGCGAACGTCTCGTTCGCGTCGGACTCTGGAATTTCGCTGGGTTGAGGGAACTCTTCGCATTTACGGCCCGTTTCTTTCTCAAATGCGCTAAACGGTTGGCCAGGGTAAGAAGTCTGGGCAGCTCGTCTTCCTAAGTGAGCTTCCGGCATGCGCGTAACTTGGCGCTTCGCGCGCGCGGATTCTGGTCCAACTCAATACGGTCGGGAGTAACAGGGCGTTTGGTTAAGATCTCAACCACGCGCCGCGCCCCGCACGAACAAACGGGAAGTCGGGGCGGGCATTGGCAATGCCCGGAGAGCCGGCGAAGCTCCTGCTTGATGATTCGATCTTCAAGCGAATGAAAACTGATCGCTACGAATCGTCCGTCGGGGTGTAAAAGATCAATTGCGGTGGCCACAAATTGATTCAACCCAGCTAACTCCTGGTTTACCGCTATGCGGAGGGCTTGAAACGTCCGCGTGGCCGGGTGAATTGCTCCGGGCTTGCTGTGGCCAACCGCGCGTTGTACCAGGTCAGCCAAACTCCTGGTTGTCTGAATCGGGGTCCCTTGCTCTCGACTTTCAACGATCCATCGGGCTATGCGGCGGGAGTGCCGCTCTTCCCCATACTCGAAAAATATCCTTGCTAGCTCTTCTTCCGGCTGCTGGACCAACAAATCTGCCGCGGTGATTCCTTGACTCTCGGGATCCATCCGCATATCCAGCGGGGCGTCGAATCGAAAGCTGAAGCCGCGGGTGGGAGAATCAAACTGAAGCGACGAAACGCCGAGGTCAGCCAAAACCCCTCGCAGGTCGTGCCTTTCAGACTCGTCCAGGATCGACCGAATCTCCCGAAAGTTCGCATGAACCGGGCGGAAGCGATTCTGGAACCTGGCTAGACGCTCGGTGGCGTAGTTGAGAGCTTCGGGATCAAGGTCAATGCCGGCTACTCGAGCGTCAGTTGACGATTCGAGAATGGCCTCGCTGTGGCCACCAAGCCCAACCGTGCAATCGACAAAGAGACCGCCTTGCTGCGGCTCAAGGAATTGAATTGTCTCGCTTAGCAGCACGGGGCGATGGGGCGCGCCTCTGCCCCCCAAAGGCGCAACCATCACCACCGCCCCGTGATCTTGTTCAAAGAACTGTCAACTGATTGCCGATTGCCAATTGCCGATTGCCGATTTAAAGCCATTGCCGACTTTCGAATGCCGCTTTCCGCTTGCCGCTTGCCGCCTCGGTACATCCGCAAATTTCTCAATCGGCAATTGGCAATCGAAAATCGGCAATTTTCAGATTCCCAATCGCGCGATCGCGGCCTCGTCATCCTCTGTATATGGATCGGAAAGCATTCGCAGCTTGAATTTGTCGAGTTCCCAAACTTCGAGGTATGTCAGATATCCCATCACCGCTACGTCGCCCACCACTTCGGCACTTCTCCGTAGCAAGGGATGAATCAGCAAACGGCCCTGCGTGTCGATTGTTGCTTGCTGACCGTAGTAGTTCGTTCTGTCAAGGAACTTGCGGCGGGCCGGATCCATCGTCGGCAAAAGAGCCAGCCGCTGCTCTATGGATTCCCATTCAGGCAATGGGTAAATGCGAACGTTGTCGCCCGTCAAACTCGTAATGTAGAATTCGCTGCCATGTTTCTCTGTGATCAACTTGCGGAACGGAGTCGGCACCTTTAGCCGACCCTTCGGATCTATCCGGGCCGTGTAGTTTCCCCGCAACATGACATTGATCAATCAAGAGAGAATTTAGGGTGGCCTTAAGGAAAAGTTACTCAATGATCGGTCGCTACGAGGTTGGACCCACTTCCGACCACTTTCGACCACCCGAGTCGGATACTACTCTCCGCTCAAAAGGGTGTCAATAGGCAAATACTGAAATACTTGGGCTTTTCCGACCTAAACCGGCTCGGCCGCCAAACTTCCTGTTCGCCTCTTGTCTGCCACACGTTCAGGTTCCGGGACCAATGGAGTTCAGAGTCCAGGCTTCAGCTTTCTCCATGACCAGCCGGCAATCTTAGGGTGTACGCCGAAACACCGACATATTTGCTCGCCGTGTTAACCTCCTACATCCCCTGCGCGAGCTAAATCTCTGGATGGACCAAATCTTCGGACGACTGCCCGATCTTCTTCTCTTTGGCCTGATTGCTGCGGGAGCCAACCTGGTTGGCGGGCTTGTCTTAATCAAAGCGGGCGCTCATCGAATCGGTGAGCGGCTATTGAAATACCTTGTCGCGCTGGGCGCGGGTTTTATGCTGGCCGCTATATTCCTCGAGATTCTTCCAGAGACTGTCAGCCTTTGGGCCGGCGGTCGCTCGGGAGAGCACGCTGCAGAGGCGATAGTCGGTGCGATGACGCTGCTGCTCGCGGGTTACCTGCTTATTCAATTCTTCGAACACACACTGGCGCCGCATTTCCACTTTGGCGCCGAGACTCATCCTGAATCTTTTATGCGTCCATCGGCCGCTTACACGGCGGTCGCTGGTCTCGGGATTCATACCTTCTTTGATGGCGTGTCGATCGCCGCGGCGTTTCTCGTGAACTTTAGAGTTGGTCTACTGGTCTTTATCGCGATCCTGTTACATAAGATGCCGGAAGGTTTCACTGTTGCTTCGATAATGCTCGCCTCCGGGCGCTCTTCAAAAAAGGCTCTGGTCGCAACTGCTGCAATCGGTGCCGCAACATTGGCCGGAGTGATCGCTGTGGCCCTGTTGGAAACGAAAGTTCAGTCAGCCAAGGCTTACGCGCTGCCCTTCTCTGCCGGTGTAACGCTCTATGTCGCTGCGAGCGATCTCATTCCCGAGGTCAATCACAACGAAGAGAGGAACCCCAGAGTCTCAATTGTCGTCTTTGTTGGCGTGGCAATGTTTTATTTGCTCCATAGGTTGATAGCCCCTTTGGGTTGAGAGCTGTTTTTGTCGTAGCTGTGAAAATGGCATCCAGATCTGGGTTTCTTCGTTCGTCTCTTAGAATTGCGCTAATTGGCTCCGCAATTCTGCTTTACATTGGGACTCCGGCACGCGCTCAGACCAGCGTCACTTCACCTGTTCCTCTACCATCCCCATTCACGCCGGTCGTCGACAACGCCGGCGTTATCGATCCGGATACAAAGAAGCGGCTCGAGACGATTTACCAGAACCTGAAGCAGCGAGCAGATATTGAGTTCGCAGTCGTTACTGTCCCCACAACTGGCGAACGTGACATTTTCGAGTACTCGTTAGACATCGCGCGAGGCTGGGGCATTGGCGCAAAGGATGGCGCGAAGAACGGGTTTCTCCTGGTGGTTGCGGTTAATGATCGCAAATATTTTACGCAGATCAGCCGTCACCTCGAGGGAGATGTGCCGGATGGCGTCGCCGGGCAAATTCAAAGAGAGCGCCTCGTCCCGCAGTTTAGACGGGGAAACTACAGCCAGGGAATCTACGACACCATTCAAGCGTACGTCGCCACGTTGGCAGCGAAGCGCGGGTTCAATGTTGAAGGGATTGACCAGAGCTATGCCTACCGCGGCACGACTGAGCGACCCACCAGCCGGCCCTCTGGAGGTGTTTCTACGTCATCGTGCTGCACGCTTTTGTTGGTCGGTTTCATAATCGTGATAATCCTGATGGCCATGAGTCGAGGGGGTCGAGGCGGTCGACGCGGTGGTGGCGGGTGTATGAATCTGTTTTTACTCGGCTCACTGCTAAATGCAGGCAGTGGTGGACGGGGAAGTAGTGGTTGGGGCGGAGGTGGCTTTGGCGGCGGCGGTGGTGGTTTCGGTGGCGGCGGTTTCGGTGGTGGCTTTGGCGGCGGAGGGGATTTCGGCGGCGGTGGCGCTGGCGGCAGCTGGTGATTAACGCCGCGTCCCGCTCTATGTCCGATAAACTTCACGAAGCTCGATCAAGTGAAGCGCGTGTCAACTAGACAAAACCGCAAAGCGGTTTCAGAACAGAGCCCAGGGTTGCCGCGCTTTTTGCGGCTACCCTGGGAAGGCTGTGGAATTAGAGACGAAAACCCCAACGGGGTTCCGGCTTTTGGCACGAGATCTAAGGTTGCACGGCCACCTTTGACGAAACCCCGATGGGGTACGTCTGAATATCACCATTTACCCAGGGTAGCCGCAAAAGGCGCGGCAACCCTGGGCTTTGTTCTGGAACCGCTTTGCGGTTTTGTCTTTCCGCTCAGCGTCTACTTATTCAGAGTTTCCCGCTGAACGATTGCTTGGGTTGCGCGACGACAGTCTAACTCTGTTAGTATTTCGCGAAACCGAGAATAGATGATCAAGAAAGTACTTCAGGAAGCACTTAACGGCTTGATAAGCGACTTGCGCGCAACGCACGGCGACAATCTCGCTTCCGTGGTGCTCTACGGATCAGCCGCAGCGGGTGATCATATTGAGCTGCGGTCTGATTACAACCTCTTGATCGCGCTCAATCGAATTACCCCGGAAGATCTTCGTCAGGCTCAAGCGCCGATGCGTGAGTGGCAGAGGCTGGGCCACCCGCTGCCAGTCTACTTCACTCTGGAGGAACTATCCGACGCGGCGGACGTATTTCCCATCGAGTTTCATCAGATGGCCAAAGCAGGCGTTGTACTTTTCGGTAAAGACCCATTCGAGTTTGTCACTCTGTCAGACGACTTGCTGCGGCACCAGACCGAGTATGAACTTCGCAGTAAACTGATTCAGCTTCGAAGGCTCTACATTCCCGCATCCGTTTCAATTGAAAAACTTTGCAACTTGATGAGCGAGAGTTTAGCAAGTTTCGCCGCTCTCTTTCGCGCTGTTCTGCTTCTCCATGGTAAGGATGCGCCGGTTGGAAAACCTGAGGCCGTGTTTGCCACGGCCGACTTGCTGAAGCTTGACCGGGTACCTTTCGACCAGATTTTTGCGATCCGTGTTAGCGGTCAGCTACCGTTGACCGATAAAGAAGCCAATGATCTTTTTGGTTCGTACATGGCCCAGATAGAACGAGTTGTCGAGGTGGTGGATGAGATGAGACACGTGTCATCGCATCCCCACTCAGCGTAGTAAGCCCCTGTTGTTGTGAACGTTCATCACTCTTGGAGACTGAAATGAGAAAGCGGATTCTGATTCTTTCAATGCTGGGAATAGTCGCGATAGTTGGCAGCGGGTGCGGCTACAACACGCTGACTGCGAAACATCAAAATGTTAAAGCCAAATGGGCCAACGTGGAGACTCAGCTGCAACGGCGTTCGGACCTGATCAACAACCTGGCGGAAGCGGCAAAAATGGCAGGGGTCCAGGAGCAGGAGGTGTTCGGCAAAATTGCGGAAGCGCGATCACGTCTTCTTAACGCCACCCAGCAAACTCCGGCGGGAGAGGGAGGCGATAGGACGCCAGAACAAAAACAGGCCGTGATTGATGCGGCAAATTCATTTGGCGGCACGATCGGAAGACTGCTGGTCTTGCAGGAGGCGTATCCCCAGTTGAAATCCAATGAGAACTTTCTAAAGCTCCAGGACGAAGTGGTGGGCACGGAGAATCGGATCGCTACTGCGCGCAAGGACTATAACGACGGGGTCCAGGACTACAACACAACTCGCGCCAGCTTTCCCACGGTCATCGGAGCCAAGTTGTATGGGTTTAAAGAAGAGCCTTACTTCAAGGCTGAGGATACCGCCACCCAGGTTCCCAGGCTCGACTCCAACTCACTGCGTCCAAATCAAAACACGAGCCCTACCAGGTAAGGCCAGTCGAGCGTCTTCAAACTGAAAAGGCCCTCCGCGCGGAGGGCCTTTTTCGGTGCTTGTCAGATCTCTTTAAAATCCTCTGGAGCTGCACATCGCGCAATGGTCGCAGGGTTTGCCTCCCGGTTCCACGGTGCAGATCTTTTCTTTTTCGAAAAAGTCGACCAGTTCGGTCACGGTTGCTTCTTCCACTCCAAATTTCTCCTGACTCGGATGGGACATTGAGGCGTTCACTCCGGCCAGCCAGGGTGAGTGAGTCAATGGAACAGGCTTATCAGCTGAGATCGCATTGGGCGACGCGTACGCGGGTACAGGTGTCGGGACATCTCCGGCTGATCTTACTTTAGCTTCGATCTGCGTGAGGCGTTTCTGTAACTCGCTCAAGCCGGCTCGCATCGCGGCGAGCTCGCCGCTGACTTCTGAACGTGAACCACCGAACGCCGGCCTGGCAGGAGCAGTCGAGTCGCTTGAGACGCGCTTCGCTATCCTCTCAGCGATGGTCCTGGCTTGTTCGGATTGGGAACTCATTTGTCTTAGAAGCTATAGGACCTATGTGACCTATTCAACCTCCTCTTCCAAGAGATCAATTCGATCGACAACGCCAACTATTGCAGAATCGATTGCCGCGCCACTCTTTCCCGTCGCGGCGGTCGAAGCACTCCAGCCTTCCTGCACAATCAAAACTGTGTCACCCACGCCCGCATCCACAGAATTAAGAGCCAGCACAGTGGTGGCAGTTTCGTCACCGTCCAGGGTAATTTGCTGGCAAAGCATAACGCTCCCACTCTCATAACGATGGTTCTTCTTTGTGGCAACGATATTTCCGACAACGCGGGCGAGAATCATCTTCGAATTCCCTGAGTTACATGCTGATTGGAATCGACTATTCCTACAATCGTGCAGTCAGTCGGGGTATCTTCACGTTTAAAAGGAAAGCTTGCTTCCTTTCCTCGGCACCAAAAGACCAACTCGCCAACCCCTGCGCCAACTGAATCGACTGCGACCATAGGTTTGCCCACAGGCTCCAGGTCTTTATCAAGAGTCTGGACGACCAAAAGCTTTCGCCCTTCAAGCGATTCGTTTTTGATCGTGGCCACTACTGTGCCAATTACTCGCGCGAGTTGCATGTTCGTGAACCGTGAGCCAGGAACCGTGAACCGGAAACCGTGACTGCGACTCCTATAGTCAGCGATCGGGAAGGAAGGATCCTTCCGCCAACCAAAGCTCGTTAATTGCGAATCGATTCTAGTTCCCGGTTCCGCGATTCACGGTTTCGGTTTCCGGTTCACGGTTCACCTGCTTGGACATCCACCGTATCGATAACCCCCACGATGGCTGCATCAACGGGGGCGTCTTTCAGGCCCTGGGCTAGACGTGCGCTTGAGCCTGCCACCACCAGAACTCTCTCATGAAAACCAGCGCCGACCGTGTCAACCGCAACGACGTAGCCGGTGGTATCCGTGCCATCGACATTGATCGGACGAACGATTAGTAACTTTTTGCCCAGCAGCCGCTCGTCTTTCTGCGTAGAGACGACGGTCCCGAGTATGCGCGCAATGATCATGCTTAGCCGCGGCCGAGACCTATTGGAAGAGCGTCGTCAACGCTGCTGTGCGGACGCGGAATCACATGCACGCTCACAAGTTCCCCAACTCTTCGGGCTGCAGCTGCGCCCGCGTCGGTAGCGGCTTTCACCGCGGCGACGTCGCCGCGCACGATTGCGGTAACAAAGCCTGCGCCAATTTTTTCGTAACCAATTAATGTGACGTTCGCGGCTTTGACCATCGCGTCAGCCGCCTCAATCATCGCCACCAATCCCTTGGTTTCCACCATGCCGAGTGCTTCTTGTGGCATCTGATAGCTCCTCTAATCGGGTAAATGGTAAATCGTGAATGGTAAATGGCTTTCAGTAACTCCAGCCATTTAACATTCACTATGCACCATTCACGAGTCGCTGTTGCTTACGGCCTGAGATAAGAGCTCTACCAGTTCTTCCCGGGTCAATACAATCTTGCCCGAACCGTTGGCAGAATGCTCACGATGCCCGGTGGCGGCCGGACGATCACCGGTAGGACAAGTCAACTGCGTTTCGTGGAGATAACCGCAAGCCTGGCAACGCGCTCCTTCACCCAAATAGCCCGCCGCCTCGCGGACATTAATCAGTTTCTCGATTGCATCGGGAGGCAAGTTTCGCGAGCCGCCGAGAATCCGCGAAAGTATCGCGATGCGCGCGGTATGCTCGAGCGTTTCCAAACGATCGAAGGCTTGCCACAAATCAACCCCGTAGGCCACCGCGCCGTGATTCGCCATCAAAAGCGCATTGTGATGTTTTATAAGTGGACGCATCGCCTCGGTTAGTTCTTCCGTCGATGGTGTTCCATAAGACGCCAGCGGCACGCAACCCAAAGTCAGTATCACTTCTGAAAGTATTGGCTGGTCGATGGCCAGGCCGGCGACGGCGAAGGCGGTGCCGTGCGGTGGGTGCGCGTGGCAAACCGCTTTGACGTCACGACGCTCGCGATAGATCAGAAGATGCATCGCTAATTCGCTTGAAGGCTTCCGGTCAGTCAGCGGCTTGCCATCGCCGTCAGTTACCGCGAGAGATTCCTCCGTCATTCTCCCTTTGCAAGTCATCGTTGGAGTAGCGAGGATTCGGCCGTCATCGAGGCGTACGCTGATGTTGCCGTCAGAAGAGACGACGTAGCTACGATCGTACATCAGTTGTCCAATGCGACAGATTTCGCGTCTGGCGGTTTGTTCATCCATCTCAGGACCGTTCTCGCTACAGCTCTCGCTCCTTCGCCCCGAACGCGTCTTCAAAGTTCTTGCCGCGACGCGCGTTGGTTATAGCGCTGGCGGAGGGTCGGGCCAGAAAATACGATAGTGATTCCAGCGATGTTGTTAAGTCAACCGTTTTTACTTTTACCCCCAGCCGGGCGCTCAAGGAGACAGGCGCAAAGTTGAGCACTGCTTTCACACCTGCAGCCATTACCTGATTCAACACTCTCTGGGCGGCGCGAGCGGGAACCGCAATAACCACGACATCCACTGCTTCCTCAGTCACCACCCGCGCAATGCTTTTCACATCCTGGACGCGAATTTTATCTGCGCCGATGCGGTGACCGATTTTATCGGCGTCGTTATCGAGCAGAGCTACTACTGTGAAGTTGGATTTCTCGAACCCCCGGTAATTCGCCAGCGCCGTCCCCAATCGACCTGCGCCAACGATGGCGACGTGATGCGGCTTATCGAGGCCGAGGATCTTGGTAATATGTGCTCGTAAGTCCTCAACGAAGTAACCCACCCCGCGAACGCCAAACTCGCCGAAATAGCCCAGATCTTTTCTAATCTGAGCAGAATTGAGATTGAACTGCTCCGCCAGCGCCTGAGATGAAATGGTTTTAATTCCTGCCGCGGAGAGCGTATTCAGGCAGCGAAGATAAACGCTGAGCCGGTTAGTTGTAAGCTCTGAGATTTTTTCGGACTTCATTGAGGGCCTGTCGGAGCAAGTATAGCCCTAATGTCGGTTGATTGGTAAGTGCCTCGAGTTTTGGGCGTCAGAACTTGAGAGTTGCGTTTGTCGCAGAAGGACGATCCACGCGCGTCACACGAATAAGCCGAAACTGTGTTAGTGATACTTCGTGTTATTTGGTGGATCGGCTTTTAACTCCTACTAACCACACGACTGTTCAGCACAACAATCCAGGTGCGTTGCCGTTCCTCTGCTCATCAACTACAATCCCGCCGTTCAACGAAACTTTCCTTCGCGATGATCAGTTTCACTCGTCAATGATTGCACATCTCTCGGGCACGCTGCTCTCCAAGCAGGCGACGTCGGTCATATTGGACGTCGGTGGTGTCGGATATGAAGTGACGATCCCGATCTCGACGTTCTACGAACTCGAAGAACCAGGCGCGAACGTTCAGCTGCGTATTTATACTCACGTGCGCGAAGACGCGCTGCAACTATATGGCTTCAAGACGGCCCGCGAGCGTGAGCTTTTCCTGCGGCTGATTTCAGTGAGTGGCATTGGGCCGAAATTGGGCATCACCCTTCTGTCGGGCATGAGTGCAGACGAAATGATTGCTTCGATACGCACAAACAATCTCGCGCGACTGACCTTGATCCCCGGAGTCGGCCGCAAGACGGCGGAGAGGCTGGTAATGGAGCTGCGAGACAAAGTCGCGTCGCTTTCATCGCCGGAACTGGAAGAAGAATTGGGCGCGAAGCCAGAGGCAGCGGCGCCACCGACGGAAGATGCGATCCACTCCGATGCGTTGTCAGCCCTCTTGAATTTGGGCTATCAACGCGGCGCCGCAGAGAAGGCCGTCACTTCCGCGTTGAGTGAAGGTGGGGAAGTTTCAGTGGAGTCAGTTCTGCGAAGGAGTCTCCGAAAACTGGCAAAGGGTTAATACAGGAAGAAAGTATAAGACGAAGAGCACATGTCAACAGAGAAACCAGCACGAGTGCGTGACGAAACTTTGAGCGACGACGAGCGGCAGTTCGAAGCCACCGTGCGTCCCACTCGTCTCGCCGACTACATCGGTCAGCGTCAAGTCAAAGAGAATCTCCGCGTGTACATGAAGGCGGCACTGGCTCGTCGCGAAGCTCTCGATCACGTTCTCTTAACCGGCCCGCCGGGTTTGGGCAAGACCACTCTGGCGCACATCATCGCGAACGAAATGGAAGCCGAGATGCGCTCGACCGCCGGGCCGGCGATTGAAAAAGCCGGCGATATCGCCGCGTTGCTAACCAACCTTCAGGAAGGCGATGTTCTTTTCATTGATGAAATTCATCGGCTGCTGCCGGCGCTCGAAGAAAAACTCTACCCCGCAATGGAGGACTACAACCTCGACCTGCTCATCGGCCAGGGTGCCGGAGCTAGATCGATAAAACTTGAGTTACCAAAGTTCACCCTGGTCGGCGCCACCACTCGGGCCGGTTTGATCACGGCACCACTGCGTGGCCGCTTCGGCATTGTCTTTCATCTCGACTTCTATCCGCACGAAGACCTTGAAGTAATCTGCAAGCGTTCAGCCACGATTCTGGGTGTAGAGATTGAGGATGAAGGCGCGCGGGAAATTGCCAAGCGATCAAGAGGCACACCGCGAATAGTCAATCGTCTGTTGCGGCGCGTGCGCGACTATGCTGAGGTCGATTATGACGGCCGAGTAACCCAGGAAGTTGCGCACGATGCGCTCAACCGGATGGAGGTCGACACTTACGGTCTCGACGAAATGGATCGCAAGCTCCTGCTCACGATCATCGAGAAATTCAACGGTGGACCGGTGGGTTTGGGCACCATCTCAGCTTCAATTCACGAGGAAAAGGACTCGATTGAGGAGATTATTGAACCGTATCTGATTCAAATTGGTTTTCTTGACCGCACGCCCCGGGGTCGTATGGCGACCAGGCTGGCATACGATCATTTCGGAATTAGTCCTTCCCGCCAAAACAAGCCCACCCTGTTCGATTCTCATTAAAGATTTTGGTAGGGTGTTAAGCCGAAACACGGCTGTCAGACTTACCGTTAGATTCATTTGATGAAAAGCATTCGTTCGTTCACTCGGCACACGTTCGGCGTTAAGAATGCCGGTCCCTGGCGCTCAATCCTCAATCACACGCTCCATCAGTTTCACGAAAACGACTTGTTTACAGCAGCTGCCGCGATGAGCTACTTCGGTCTGATGGCGCTATTCCCCGGCCTCCTGCTGCTGCTGACGCTCGGAAACAAGATTGCGGCCGCCACTGACTTACTGACGCGCGCCGTGGACGTCTATCCCGGGTCGCGCACTTTCCTGCGCGAAACTATCCGGTCGCTCTCTGGAGTAGGACCGGGCGTGATTATCACTTGCGTCGTGATCGTCTTATGGGCCGGCTCCTGGGTCTTCTCGGTTATTGAACGCGCGCTTAACCGAATTTGGGGGACAACCTCACGGACGTTCTGGCACGGACGAGCGTTAACCATTGGGATGATCGGAATCGTTGGCTTGCTGCTATCCGTTTCGGTGCTGGTCACGTCGATCGTAGTGGCTCTGCGGGAAATGACCGGAAACTTATCGCCCCGTCAAGTGGCGCGCTATCCCATTCTGCTTTCGGTCGGCAGTGTTTTTTGGCAGGGCGTGTTTGCGATCTTGAGTTATCTGTTCACCGTCACGCTGTTCGTTTTCGTTTACCGTTTTATGCCCAGGGCGGAGGTTACAATTCGCGACACTTTGCCCGGTGCCATCATCGGCGGGCTCTTGTGGGAAGCGGCGAAGTATATCTTCGCCTGGAGCCTCAATTACTTTCACTATGATCAGGTCTACGGATCTGTGGGCGCAGTAGTGGCCGTGTTGACCTGGAGTTACGTGTCAAGTTTGATTCTGTTGTTTGGAGCGCAGCTCACTGCCGTCTTTCATCGGGAGCATCCCCATTATCCTGCCTCCTCGTGAGACACTTCTTGATCGTTTCGCAGTATGCATCTCTCGGAATTCGACTACGACCTCCCGGAAGAGTTGATTGCTCAACAGCCCCTGCCGCAGCGCGACGCCTCGCGCATGCTCGTAGCCGATGCGGCAAGCAACTCCCTGATTGATGCAAACTTCACGAGCCTGCCAGACTATCTTTGTGAGAACGACGTCCTGGTAATCAACAATACACGCGTTTTTCCAGCCAGATTGATCGGCCAGCGTGATCCATCGGGCGGCCGCGTAGAAGTCTTACTCATTCGGGAACTTGAGCCTTCGGTGTGGGAATCACTCGTGCGCCCTGGGGGCCGACTCAAGCTGGGCGCCAGGTTAAAGTTCGGCGACTCGAGATTGCTTGCAGAAACACTTGACGAAGCGGGAAACGGGCTCCGTCGTCTCCGCTTTGAATGTTCTGAACCCTGGGAAACTGTTTTGAACGAGGTGGGTGAAACTCCGCTTCCGCCCTACATCAGAAGAGCGGCCGACGTCACGGATCGCGAACGGTATCAAACGTTGTTCGCTCGCGAGAAAGGCGCCATCGCAGCGCCAACAGCGGGGTTGCACTTTACTCCGGATGTCATAGGGCGTGTGCTGGCTCGTGGCGCTCGCCTGGTTGAGATCACGCTTCACGTTGGCTATGGAACCTTTGAACCTGTGCGCGTCGAGGAAATCGAACGTCACTCAGTTGCGGCGGAGTATCTTCAGATCTCGAAGGAAGCCGCCGATGTAATCAATAGCAGCCGAGCAAATGGAGGAAGGGTGGTAGCAGTGGGAACTACAACCACTCGCGCACTGGAAAGTGCAGCGAACTCTGACGGGCGGCTTGAACCCCTGGCAAAATGGTCAGACCTGACGATAGTACCCGGCCATAAGTTTCGACTTACGGATGTGCTTTTGACCAATTTCCATCTTCCCCGCTCCTCGTTGCTCCTGCTGGTGAGTGCGTTCGCGGGTAATGACTTCGTCCTCCGGGCATACCGCCATGCCGTCGAACAACGCTATCGATTTTACAGCTACGGCGACTGCATGCTACTGATCTAGTGCTTCGCAAAACGATGATGTTAAACTAGGTTCAGTTAAGTGATTACTCTCAATGGCAGTACTTAAGAAAATCCGTACCAAGTGGTGGTCGCAAACGGCACCCGGAGAGTTTCCGCCGAAGGAATTGGAGCCGGCGTTTGTTCCGGCGGTGGTTACACGTTACGACGTGCGTCCTCTCACAATCTCTCAGCTCGACGAGTGCTGGCGACTCGACCAGCGTTGCTTTGTCGATGGTGAAGCCTACAGCCGCGAAACCTTTGAGTATCTTCTGACCGCCCCCGAATCAGTATCATTCCGAGCAGTAACAAAAGGCGGAACGATGGTTGGATTCGTAGTCGGGCTGGTCGAGCCAGATCACACCGGACACGTCACCACCGTCGGGGTTGCACCAGAACACCGTCGCCGACACATCGCCAAGCGGTTAATGCTGCAGGTTGAAGAAGGGTTTAGACGAAGGAACGTAAGGCTTGTGCGGCTTGAGGTGAGGTCAGTCAACTCGCCCGCCCAAAAAGTGTACGAGAATTTGGGCTACACCGTCACTCAGCGCCTTCCGAAATACTACTCAAACGGCGGTGATGGCCTTCTAATGCTAAAGTCGCTCGACTAGCCAGTATTCTTAACCTTTACGCAACTCTGTAAGAACCTGTTTAGCAACCGCCTTCAAGGTATCGAAGACGCCTGCTCCGGTGGAGGCCACAGCCTCGACAACCGGTTCCCCTTTGCGCAGTAACTCCGCAGCAAGATCCGGGGCGGGAATGATATTGGGCAAGTCGCGTTTGTTCAGCTGAAGCACGTATGGGAGCTTCATCAGGTCGTACCCTTGCGCGCGTAAATTCTCTTCGAGGTTGTAGAGCGACTCGACGTTGGCATCCATTCGCTCCTCCTGCGAGTCGGCGACGAAGACGACTCCATCGACGCCTTTCAGAATAAGCTTACGCGAAGCATCATAAAAAACCTGTCCAGGTACTGTGTAGAGATGAAACCGTGTCTTGAATCCTCGAACGGTTCCTAGTTCGAGGGGCATAAAATCGAAGAACAGCGTCCGATCCGTTTCCGTGGCCAGGCTGATGAGTTTTCCTCTGGCCTGGGGCGCAGTCGAATCAAAAATGTATTGCAGATTCGTGGTCTTGCCACAGAGTCCCGGACCGTAATAAACGATCTTGCAGTTAATCTCCCTGGATGCGTAGTTTATGAAGGTCATAGGTCGATTCTTAACTGAAGAGGCTGTCGATGTCCTCGTCGGTTATTCCGGCAAATGGGGATTCAAGATCGTCATTTCTGGCCTGAGTGATCTCGTCGATCATTCTGGCCAGCTGTTGTGAGACCTGCTTGCTTCGAAGTTTCACCAAACCGAGACTCGAGCGATCGTCGAAGACAATGAGGAGGAGGAGCCGGCCAATCACAGAGATATGTATGCTCTCTCTTTCTCCTTCATGAGAAAGAGTTGGAAATTCCTTTTCGCCAATGAGCTCAGCCATTCCGCCGGTGGCAGCTACGTTTCCAGCCGCAAGTGACGCCAGACTGGTTGTATCAAGATTCCCCACCTCTCCTTGAGTGGCGATCTCTTGACCGTCTTTATCGACCAGGAAGACCACTCTTGCCGCAGAGTCCATCCGCAGTCGAGCCAGTACAGCCTTGATCTGATGGTATTGTTGCTCGCGCAACAGAATCGGAGTGTCTGCCATTAATACAGCTTTCTTTGACCGAAGGTGGGCAAGACTGAATGGCGGGTGCTGTTCGAACTCAGGTCGGCTTAGTCTCGCAAGGCCTTGACGTTCAAGCGCTTCTAACGGGCTTCAGCAGCCTGGGGGCTGAAGGTGACTCATCCCGTTGAGCCTCGGGCACTCTAACATAGCCAACAATGTCGTTCAAGTGTTTTTCTATGTTGGCGTGATCATGATTCGGGTGTGTTTTCAAACGTTAATTGTGCCCGCAACTCCCCTTTTCGCGTTGATTTACGAGGAGAGCTATGTTAAGCTCCGCCACGTTCTCCGGCTCCTGAAGGGACGACCCACCTTTCAGATCCAACTGTCTGATGAGTAGCCCCGTGACAAAAGGCCTAAGACGATCCGCATCGCGAACAGCAACGCGAAGATCTGCGTCGAAGTCGTCAGTTAAGACGCGAGCGATGAAGTCAAAGGCAGTACGTCCCAAAGCAAAAAGGGCGGCAGCTTCGAAATCTCCGGCACGAAAGATGACCAAATCGGCGTCGGCGAGAAATCAGGGGAAAAAAACACCTCCGAAGCGATCTGCTGTCCCAAAGAAATCAATCAAAGTCGCAAAGAGCAACAGCACCAAAACCGGAGCTAAGTCGAAGGTTGGTGTAACACGTCAGGAAAAGCCGTTGGTGCCTAGAGTCAAAACGACTCAAAAGGTCGCGGCGGTTCGTGCGCAACGACCCATTAAAGTTGCGCCACCTCCACCTCGCCGGCAGCCGACCGTGGACGAGGCTGCGGCGTTGCTGGCGTTCGAACGCGCTCATAAAGAATTTACTCATGGTCGCTTTGGTGAAGCGCGCAACCAGTTTCGTGGACTTCTTGACAAGTACTCCCAGGTTTCCGAGGTTGCGGCTCGAGCTCGAACATACCTTGCTATTGCGGAGGCCCGCCTGCGGACCGAGAACATGCTTCCTCGCGACGCTGACTCGCTTTATGACCGAGGTGTAATAGAACTTAACCGCGGGGAGTATGTAGCGGCTCAGGAAATGTTTGAACGCGCTCTGAAGAGAGAACCCGAGGCGGCTCATATACATTACGGATTGGCCGCGACTCGCGCGCGTCTAGGTTCCATCGATCTGGCACTTCAGTCACTTCAGCGGGCTCTCGATCTCCAACCGAACCTTCGCGTTCGCGCGCAACACGATTCAGATCTGACGTCTTTGAGAAACGATCCCGACTTTGACAAACTCGTTTTCCAACCCCGTCCTTAACTCCCGCAGTCGCGCACGTTCCCTCTTCCGTCTGGTTTCAAACCCTCAATCTTTTGGTATGATTCGTAACGAAAGCGGTCGTTCAGCTACGCGGAGATTGTTTGAACTTGCATCCTCCCACAAAAACAAATCCTGGTCTTAACCTGGTAGCAATCGGTGGCGGCACCGGCCTGTCGACGCTGCTAGCCGGGCTAAAGCGACTAGTTGGCAGGCGCGACGCCGACGGCGTATGGGTGGATAACCTCGCAGCGATTGTTACAGTCTCTGACGACGGTGGCAGTTCGGGACGACTCCGTGAAGAACTTCAAATGTTGCCTCCGGGAGATATACGCAACTGCATGATCGCGCTTTCCGAAGATTCCACGTTGCTGTCCCGTTTGTTCCGCTACCGATTCAGGGGCGACGGCGATCTTGGCGGTCACAGTTTTGGTAACCTCTTCCTGGCGGCTTTAACGGAAGTTACCGGTGATTTTGTCGAGGCCGTCAGGCTTTCGTCGGAAGTACTGGCCAGTAAAGGCCATATTTACCCGGCTACGATCAACGACGTTCGTCTGGTGGCCGAACTGGAGGATGGAAAGACCGTCAAAGGCGAGACTGAGATCACGGGTTCTGGTTCGCGGATCCGTTCTCTGCGTCTTGAACCCGAACGATGTCTGCCGCTGCCGGCTGCTTTGGCAGCTATTCGTGGCGCCGACGTGATAACGGTGGGACCGGGTTCTCTTTACACGAGTATTTTGCCAAATCTGCTGGTTGCGCGCGTCGCTCGCACCATCGGAGAGGCTCGGGCAATAAAGATATTCATTTCGAATCTAATGACGCAGCCTGGCGAGACTGACGGTTACACGGCATGGCAGCACGTCGAAGTCGTTAAGGAGTATGCGCCGGAGATTCATTTTGATTTCATTGTCGTAAATAGCCGGCGCGTTAGCGAGGAGCAACGCCGGCGCTATGCCGCTGAAGGCGCTTATCAGATTGGGATTGACGAAGACGCTTTGGGCCAGCCTTTCGACGGCGACACCGAAATTGTCCGCGCGGACCTTCTCGACGAAGGTGAGAAAGCGCGCCATGATTCCGACAGCCTGGCTAGTGTTGTTCTCGCTTGCCGGGAACAGGCGATTTCACGTCCAACCATTTCTGCCTAACTGAAAGAACCTCTCGATTGAGTCTCAACCCAACACAGCGACCGCTCGACGCTCTGATTCTCGCCGCTGGATTGGGCACTCGAATGAAGTCCAAGCAGGCCAAGGTGCTTCATGAACTGGCAGGCCATCCGCTAATTTCCCACGTTACTCGGAAAGCTCAATCGCTAAATCCACGCAAGATTCACATAGTCGTCGGTTATCAGGCAGACGTCGTTGAATCCGCTGTTCAAGGCGAGTTTGGCGCGAACGCAGCCGAATTTGTGATCCAAAAGGAGCAACGTGGGACCGGTGACGCCGTGATGTCTGCCCGCGATCAGTTGAGGGATGCCGACTCGACCCTGCTGGTATTGTCAGGTGATGTGCCTTTGATTCGGACCGAAACCCTAAACAAGTTTCTGGCGCAGCATCGCGACAGCGGTGCCGCGTGTTCGATTTTGAGCGTAAGGCTGGAGAATCCAACCGGGTATGGTCGAATGCTGCGCGATGAAAATGATCAGTTTTTGCGGATAGTTGAACAGAAAGACGCTACAGATGAACAGAAACTGATTAGGGAGATCAACTCCGGGATTTACTGTTTCGAGACAGACAAACTCTTAAAGGCCCTGGACCACGTTCAGCCAACCAATGAACAAGGCGAATACTATCTGACCGATGTGCCCGAGATCCTGGCCGACAGTGGTGAGAAAGTGTCCGTCTATCTCCACAGTGATGCCAGAGAAGTTTCGGGAATCAACACACGCGCCGACCTCGCTGAATTTGAGAATCTCTTGAGACGGAGCACGATTCGCAGTCTGATGAACGAAGGTGTGACTTTCATCGACCCTTCGCATGTGTATATCAGCGCTGAAGCGGAAATCGGCCGCGACTGTGTGATCTATCCGGATGTCATGATTGAGAGCGCTACAGTTGTAGGCGACGGTTCCATAATTCGCTCTGGCACCCGGATCACAAACTCCAGGATCGGCGCCAATGTGACCATTAAAGATCATTGCGTGATCGTTGATTCAGACATTAAAGCGAATTGCACAGTGGGACCGTTTGCCCACCTGCGGATGAATGCGTTGCTTGAAGAAGGCGCGGCCATTGGGAACTTTGTTGAGGTAAAGAAATCGCGTCTCGGCCGCGGTTCTAAGTCGATGCATCTAACGTATCTCGGCGATGCGACTATCGGCGAAAAGACAAACATCGGCGCCGGCACTGTCACCTGCAATTACGACGGCAAGGAGAAGCACCAAACGATTATCGAAGACAATGTTAAGATTGGCTCCGATACGATGTTGGTGGCTCCGGTTACGGTTGGAAGCGGTGCGGTCACTGCGGCGGGATCGGTGGTCACTAAGGATGTGCCGCCCGACTCGTTAGTCGCGGGAGTCCCTGCGGTCGTGAAAAAGAAACTCAAGTAAGGCATTGCCGATTTCCAATTGCCGATTGCCGATTCAAACGGCACCGCAAAATGGAGAGCACATTCGGCAATTGGCAATCGGAAATCGGCAATCAAGAGGGGTCCTATGTGTGGAATAGTCGGTTATGTCGGAAATAAACAAGTAGTGCCATTGATCATCGATGGCCTGCGAAAGCTCGAGTATCGCGGCTACGATTCCGCGGGCATCGCAGTAGTCAATGAAGATCATGAGCTCGAGATTCGGCGGGCCGAAGGTAAACTGCGTAACCTCGAAGAGGCCATTCGACTCACTCCGCTCGACGGCACCTATGGCATTGGACACACGCGCTGGGCGACACATGGTCGTCCCACGGAAGAGAATGCTCATCCTCATCGCGACTGCACCGGCCGAGTCGTAGTCGTTCACAACGGGATCATCGAGAACTATCTCCAACTCAAGGAACGTTTACGTCTGGCCGATCATGAGTTCGTAACCGAAACCGATACCGAGATCATCGCGCACTTGATCGAGGAACACCTCAAGAACGGTCATAGCTTTGAAAAGGCCGTGCGCGAGGCCACTCAGGAGCTTCGTGGAGTCTTTGCCCTTTCCATCATCAACGCCGACGAGCCTGACATGATTATCGCCGTGCGCCAGGGGCCACCCGTCGTGATCGGCCTCGGCGACCGCGAATATTTTGTAGCCTCAGACATTCCGCCAATTCTGCAACACACACGCGACGTGTTCTTTCTCGGCGACGGTGAGATCGCGATCCTTACGAAAGATGCCGTAAGCGTCACCGACTTCGACGGAAACTCAGTCCAGCCGGCGATTCAACGAATCACCTGGGATCCAATCATGGCCGAAAAGGGCGGTTTCAAGCATTTCATGCTCAAGGAAATCTACGAGCAGCCGCGCGCCGTTCGCGATACTGTGCAAGGCCGACTCTCGCTGGATTCCGGATGGGTGTTTCTCGACGAAATGAGAAACATCACCGAGGGTGACTTCAAGCGCATCACTTCGATCAAGATCGCAGCCTGTGGCACTTCGTGGCATGCGGGACTCGCCGGCAAGTACATGATCGAGCAGCTAGCGCGAATACCGGTCGATGTCGATTACGCCTCTGAGTTTCGCTATCGCGATCCGGTGATGGATGAGAATACGTTGCTGCTCGTTATCTCACAGTCTGGTGAAACGGCAGACACCATCGCGGCGCTTCGCGAGGCCCAGGAATTGGGCGCCAAGGTGCTGGCAATCTGCAACGTCCAGGGTTCGATGATTGTGCGCGAGGCGGATGGCACGATCCTCACGCACGCCGGTCCGGAAATAGGCGTTGCCTCCACCAAGGCCTTTACGTCACAGATGATTGCTCTTTATTTGCTGGGGCTTTATCTCGGTCAACTGCGTGGATCGCTTTCATCTGTGGAAGCGCGACGGCATGCCCAGGAGTTAGCGCAGTTACCAGTGAAGCTGGAGCATCTCCTGAACGAATCGGATCAGCTGGAGGAACTGGCGAAAGAGTATTTTCGGTCGACTGATTTCCTGTATCTCGGTCGAGGAATTAACTTTCCGGTGGCTTTGGAGGGTGCGCTTAAACTAAAGGAAATCTCTTACATTCACGCCGAAGGCTACCCGGCCGGTGAAATGAAACACGGACCCAACGCTCTCATCGATGAGCGTTTGCCGGTAATGTTCATCAACACCCGCGAGCAAGGTAATCGCGCTTCCGAGCTGCGTTACGAGAAGACTCATTCGAATATCGTCGAAGTCAAAGCGCGTGAGGGGATCGTGATTTCGGTTTTGACTGAAGGCGATACGATGTCTTCACTCGTTTCGGATCACGTGATTGAGATTCCCGCCACCAGCGACCTGCTTTCGCCAATCCTCTCAATCATTCCGCTTCAACTGTTGGCTTATCACATCGCTGTGCGGCGGGGCTGTGACGTTGACCAGCCACGGAATCTGGCCAAGTCAGTGACTGTGGAATGAGACTTCGACTGCCCGGCAATACGATCCACGAAATCACACGAACCAACACGAAATGACCTGGGAACTTCGTGTTGGTCCGTGTGATTTCGTGGATAGTTGTTTTTTTCGATTCAGCTTCGGTCGCCTGATGTCTCGCGCTCTCGTTTGAGCAGTTTTTCCTTCCTTTGCAAACCCCAGCGGTAACCACCCAGACTCTGGTCCTCGCGAATTACGCGATGACACGGAATTACGAGAGCTACCGGATTAGTCGCACATGCCCGGGCCACAGCGCGCACTGCTTTAGGCTGACCCATTGCTTTGGCCACCTGTCCATACGATCTGGTCTCTCCGTATGGAATCCTGCGGAGATGTTCCCAAACCTGCCACTGAAACGCCGTTGCCTGGATATCCAACGGTAGATCCAAACTGGGTTGTTTGCCTTTGAGGTATTCCAGTAAGTCGCGAACTGGTTGGTCAAAGGCTATGTCGTTGCGTCGAAGCTTGGCTTCGGGAAACTCACGGCTAAGGTCGACCTCAAGCTTGGCTTCCGAGTCGGCGAGCTTCACGGCACAGAGCCCTTTCTCAGTTCCCGCAACCAGCAGAAAGCCAAGCGGGCAACTCGCAGTCGTGTAACTAATCACCGCGCCGCGACCTCCGCGGCCATAAGTGGCAGGCGTCATGCCTAGTTCTGACGGTGCGCGCTCGTAAAGACGACTGCTCGAACCGAAACCTGCATCGTAGATGGCGCCGGCAACTGAACCTGTTTCACGGACCCGACTTTTGAAGCGGCCGATCCGGCAAGCATCCGCATACTGTCGTGGTGTAATCCCCATGACACTCTTGAAGACTCTTTGTAGGTGAAAGGTACTCACCCCAACTATTTCGCTGAGGTTGGCGAGAGTCGTGGTTTCTTCCTGAGCTTCGATATAGCGGCACATGCGTTGAACCAATTCGACCTGCGGATCGATTAAGCGGGCGCGTTTTGGATGGCAGCGGAGACAGGCCCTGAAGCCGGCCTGTTCGGCCGCCTCGGGTAAGCGGAAAAAGCTAACGCGATCGCGACGTGGTCGACGTGATGGACAAGAAGGACGGCAATAGATTCCCGTGGATTCGACTGCAAAGACAAAGTCGCCATCGCGGCGCGCGTCCTTGGCCATGACTGCCTGCCAGAGTTCCTCCTGGTCGTCTTTCCACATGCTCAACTGTTCTTTCATCACCGCGCTCATCTTACCACCTCCGTTAGCTTCAAACTTCTCAGCTCGGGCAGCATACTAAACGGCTTCTATCGTTAGTTCTATCCGATTCTTGCTGTCGAAATTGAGCCGGCAATCCTATGGCGCCGCGACAGGTCGCGTACTAACAAAGCGCTGACAGATCAGCGCACTCCAAGAAAGAACGATCCACGAAATGACACGAAATAACACTAATCAACTTTGGTGTGCGTTCGTGTGATTTCCTGGATCGTTCTTTCCGCCAAGGCATGTTTTAGGCGGTAATACAGCAGCGGAAAGTCGTAGTTTTGCTCACGCCGAATCGGTATGGTTTAATGAGCCAGCTACATTTACATGACCGACTTTCTTTCTTCACTCAATCCCGAACAACGCGAAGCCGTCACTCACACGGAAGGTCCGCTGCTCATTTTGGCGGGCGCCGGATCGGGCAAAACACGTGTGATCGCTCATCGGATTGCCCACTTGATTGCCGAGAAAAATGTTCCCTACTGGAACATCCTCGCAGTTACATTTACTAATAAAGCGGCCGAAGAAATGCGACTGCGAGTGCAGAAACTTCTTCGCGAGCAGGAGCGTTCGAGTTCGCCGTTAGTCTCTACTTTCCACAGTCTTTGCGTGCGCATCCTGCGCCAGGACATTGAGAAGTTAGCCGAAAATTACAGTCGCCGGTTCACGATCTACGATCAGGATGATTCGCTGAGATTGATCAGAAACTGTATCAAGGACCTGGGCTACGACGAGAAAAAGCTGGGACCGCGTGCTGTCCAGGCGGCAATCAGCTCAGCCAAGAACCGCGGCGAAGATCCGCAGGCTTTCGCAGCGCGCGCCGAATACGTTGACGAGCGTCGCGCGTCGATTGCCGGTGTCTACAAGTCGTACGAAGAACGTCTGCATTCCAACAACGCGCTTGATTTCGACGACTTGTTGATAAAAACCGTGAGACTTCTGCGGAAGGACGCTGAGGTGCGCGAAAAATACAACCGTAAGTTTCGTTACATTCTGGTGGACGAATACCAGGATACAAACATGTTGCAGTTTGCCCTGATACGTTTCCTCACAGAGCAACAACAGAACATTTGTGTCGTCGGTGACGAAGACCAGTCGATCTACAAATGGCGCGGCGCCGATATCTCAAACATCCTGAACTTCGAGCAACACTTCGCCAACACCAGAACTATTCGACTCGAGCAAAACTATCGCTCAACTCAGACGATTCTCGACGTCGCCGGCGCCGTGGTTAAGAACAACGTAGAACGCAAAGGCAAGAACCTCTGGACCTCGAATCCAAAGGGCGAACGCGTGCGTTATTACCAGGCTTTCGATGCGGAAGCAGAAGCTCGCTTTGTGGCCGGCAAGATTCTCGAACATCGCGACGAACAATACGACCTGCGTGCGGCAGTTCTTTACCGCACGAATTCCCAATCGCGTGTCTTTGAAGAAGCCATGCGCCGGGCCGGGTTGCAATACAACATTGTGGGCGGTTTTTCGTTTTACGAGCGGATGGAAGTGCGCGACATCATCGCGTATCTCAAGTTAGCGTTAAATCCGAACGACTCCATCGCACTCGCGCGCGTGATCAATAGCCCGCCGCGCGGCATCGGCAAACAAACGCTGGAAGAGATCGACCGGCGGGCGAAGGATGCAGGATTATCACACTGGGATACCATCCAGCTCGTGATCGAAAAGCCGGAAGCGTTAACTTCCCGCGCTGTATCGGCCCTCAAGAGTTTTCGCAGAATTATTCTCCGTCTTAGCGAATTGGCCGGAACTGACGCAGCAGCTTCGCCAGTAACTGAAGGGTCTGAGTCGGAAAGGCCGAGCCTTTCCGCAAGGGAGGCGGCAGAGCCGCAAACCGCATCAGCAAAAGATTCGGACGTCTCCCCGTCCCCAAGTCTCCGCGTCTCCGCGTCTCTTTCCGACTCCCCGGTTTCTGACATCGTCAAAGCCGCCATTCTCGACACCGGCTACGAGAACGCACTCAAGTCGGAAAAGACTGACGAAGCCGACGCCCGTTTGGAGAACCTTCAGGAATTGGTAAACGCTGCGGTCGACTATGATGAACAAGGCATCGAGGGTTTGCGCGAATTCATCGATCATTCCGCTTTGGTTTCAGATCAGGATCAATACAAACGCGATGCGCCGGTGACGCTGATGACAGCCCATTCCGCAAAAGGTCTGGAGTTTCCTCTCGTCTTCATCGTCGGTTTAGAGGATGGATTGTTTCCGCATTCACGCTCCGCAACCGACGCTGCAGAACTTGAAGAAGAACGACGTCTTTGCTACGTGGCGATGACTCGTGCTGAGAAGTATCTCTACGTGACCCATGCGATGAAGCGACGTGTTTACGGTGAAGAGCTGGCTTCGGAGCCTTCGCAGTTTCTAAACGAGATGCCGCTCGAGTTGATGGAAGATCTATCCCTCGGTAAATCGTGGCTGTCGTTCGCCCGAGGCTCATCGGCCATTGACTACGAACATGGTGAGTATCGAAAAGAGCGCAAGAAATACGAAGGCAAGACTTACGACAGCGTCGATTCGATTGCTGAGTTCTTCAAGCAACGCGCTCAGCAAATGGGTCAACCCACTTCTGCTAATGAACGCTTCCAACGTCCCAAGCCCAGAGTCCAGAGTTCCGCTAATTCTCCCTCCGAGACGAGATCCGGGTCAGGCGAGTTTATTCCCGGCTCCTATGTTCGACACGCAAAGTATGGTCGTGGCCTGGTGCTTCGTCGCGAAGGTGCCGGCGAGTCGTTGAAGCTGACCGTGACCTTCCCAGGTTACGGGCAGAAGAAGCTGGTGCAGAAGTTCGCCAACCTAGAAAAGGCTTAGGGTGATCCGCAGATTGCGCAGATTGCGCAGATTTTGAAAAAACTCAGATCACTTGAGCTCGCTTTGCCCAGTTCGTGAACTAACTCTCCTCATCTATGCCGTTTCCAGTTGTTCGAATCTGCGTAATCTGCGGAATCTGTGGATAGCCCTCTAGTAAACCTCCACGACTACTTAGGCATCCATTAGTCGGGGCCGAAACCCAACACCAGCGAAGCACTTCTGTTTCGGCTTAACGCAATACCAGTCCAGTCTCCCCTCCTAAGCGTCTCCCACAAACCAAATCTCGCTTTAGGAGGCCACCATGAAAACGGCGTTGCTTTTGGCAGTGATCTGCCTTTCTGCTTTCAACATTCCAGCTCAAACAAGACCTTCCAGAGGCCAATCGAGTAAGGAATTGAAATCGTCCCACTCCGGCCTTATACGCCAATCAAACCGACGCCCGGAAAGTCGAGCCGCTAAATTAACATCCCTGGCTGACTCCGCGAAATTGTCTCAGTCGTTGCCGATTCGTCGCGTCATTCTCTACAGCAACGGTGTGGCTTACATCGAGCGGCGAGGAATGGTGACGGATCATGCGGAGGTAAGCCTGTCGTTCAAGCAATCTCAAGTTGACGACGTTTTGAAATCAATGATTGTGCTCGATCTAGGCAAAGGACGAATCGGCGCGGTCAGCTACAACTCATCTGCGCCCTCGTCAGCGCGGATGGCTGAGATACCGTTTGGAATTTCGGCATCAACCGATGGCGACCGCGGTGGCCTGGCTGGCGTGTTGAGCCAACTGCAAGGCGCGCGGGTCGTCGTAACTACCGGGAATCGTGTGGTAGTCGGCTCGATAATTACGGTCGAAGCCCGAAGCTCGCAAATCGATGCCGGCAAGCCACCGACTACCACACATCGTCTGGTAGTCGCTTCCGAAAAAGGCGAGTTGAGCGGATTCGATCTTAACGAGGTCCGATCAGTGCAGCTGGCAGATGAAGGTTCCCGCAGGGATCTCAACGAATTCGCTCAGGCGGCGGCGGCTGCACGGCGCCGTGATGCCAAGACTATCGTGGTCACTTCCAACGGTGTCGGGCAGCGCGAGATGCTGGTGAGCTACATCATCGCCGCGCCGATCTGGAAAACGACTTACCGGGTCGTGCTTGACAGCGCCGGCAAGCCTTTCTTTCAGGGCTGGGCAATCGTGGACAATGTTAGTGAGGAAGACTGGAACGGCATTCAGCTCTCACTCGTTTCCGGAACGCCGATCTCGTTTATCCAACCAATCCAAAATCCTGTCTATCGTTATCGTCCGGTAATTCCATTGAACCAGGAACTGAACCTGAGACCACAAACATACGAGCCTGGGGAGGGATCCTCCGGCGGGCCAACCGGTTCCTTAAGCGGTAAGATCACAGACCCAAGTGGTTCAGTCGTCTCCGGCGCTGACGTAACGATCACAAACACTCTGACCAATCAGGCTGTGGAAGTGACCACCGACGATGAAGGAAGGTTTAGTGCCGATCTCGTCGCCGGACGATACACACTTGCGGTCTCGGCACCTGGGTTCTCAAAGGCGGTCGTAACTGACCTCAATGTTATTGCGGGCCTCAAATCAACATTCAACCTGAGTCTCGAAGTTGGAAATGTTTCGGCAGCGGTGACTGTTACCGCAGGAGCGGACTATACAACTCATCAAGTGCTTGATTTGAGCGTGGGAGGTGTAGCCAACGGCGCTCGAAATGTCTCGATCGGCAAGCTAATCGCCTTGCGTGAATCGGGTGTGGAGGCCAACGTGCAGGGCGACGAAATAGGGGATTTGTTCGAGTATCGAATTGAACAGCCCGTTACGGTGCCACGCGACCGTTCTGCATTGATCCCGATTTTGCAAACAAACATGGAGGGTGAGCGAGTTTCAATCTACACCGAAGCTTCATCTGCTCATCGGCCGATGAGTGGGTTGCTGCTGAAAAACACTTCCGCCCTGACGCTTGAAGATGGCTCGTTGACCGTGGTTGACGGCGATGCCTACGCCGGCGAAGCTTTGCTCGAAAGGTTGAAACCTGGCGAGGACCGTCTGGTCTCATTCGCGCTTGATTTAGGTACGCTGGTCAATACGGAAGACTGGAACAGTAGTCAGCCGACGTTTTTGGTGAAAGCAGTCAACGGAGTAGTCCAGACTTATCATTACCGCACCCGGAGGAAGGTCTACACCCTCGTAAATCAAACCGATCGCGAGCGCGTGGTTTTTGTTGAGCACCCCATTGACGACGACGCCGATTGGGAACTAACGGATCAAACGCCAAAACCCTTAACCAAGACAGCCAAACACTACCGTTTTCGCGTGGCGCTGGGACCTCATCAGAAACTTGAGTTTCCGGTTAACGAACGTGAAGAGCGGTCGGAAAGCTTTGAATTGTCGAAATTCACCCGCCGCGAGCTTGAGCTGTTTATCGCAAGAAAATATGTCGATGAGCCAACTCGAGCGGCCCTGGAAAAGATCATCGCCTTTAAAGATCGCATCGCGGGGAACGATGAGCGGGTTAAGGAATTGAATAAGGAGACCGCGGAAATAGCTCAGGATCAGCAACGCCTGCGTGAAAACATCAAAGCGATTAGCTCCGCCGCTCCTTCCTCGAGTGAAGCGAAGCAAGCGTTCGGCAACGAGGCCAAGCAGCTGATCGCCCGTTACTTTTCCAAAGCCAACGAACAGGAGACACGCCTGGAACAGATTGAAAAGGACCGCCGGACATTACTGGAGTCACGTATCCAGATTCAAGCTGAGCTCGACGGTGCAATTCGCAATCTAAGTCTTGATCGAAAACTGTAGCTGAGGTGGATCAGGGCGTGCCGTCCAGCCGTCGTTTGACGGCTTCGTCGGCGATGTCTGACTGGCCGCTCAGGGTGAGAAGCTTGATCACGGCCCGACGTATTTCGTAGTTGGGATGCGTTTCGATGGCGGTGACAAGTGGCTGGACTTCACCGGTCTTGGCCATGACAAAGAGGAGACACAGGGCGTTGTAAGTTTCCTCGCGGCTTTCGCTGTTAAGGTCGTCGATTGATTCAGTCGCAAGTCCCGAGTCGGCGATAGCCGCGCCGATATTTCGTCGTCGCTGGTCTGTGCCTTCGTCAAGGGCGCGATTAAACAACTCAACCGTTCTATGAGGTTCAATTGCCCGCAGGGCCCGCGCCGCCGCCTTCCGAACCTGAGGAAAGGCGTCGTCGAAGCAACCCGCAATCAAATCGAAAGCGTTCTCTGGCTTCGTCGAAGCTATTGACGAGAGGGCGTTGACCCGTCGATCCGGATCGGAAGCCGCCAGGTCTTCAAGAATGCCGGAGGGTGCCGGTGCAGCCACTTGATCTTGAACCGAAGTAGATAGCTCCGCGACTCCATGAGACGCAAGAGTTTGGGCGACTGGTTCGAAGGTTTCGGCTGGAAACGGCAGTGTTCGAGGTGGAGTTACTCGCTTCAAATTCTCTTCGGGATCATCGCTCCACTCAGTAGCTTCCCCGCGCTGCATTGCGCCACGCGCAGCTACCTGTTCGAGCTGTAATTCCGCCTTGGCCCTGGCTTCTTCTTCTACTCGGTAGCGTTCTCTCTCGCGCTGCAAAAGAATTTCTTCCTCGGCTCGCCGGCGGGTTTCCGACTCAATGCGGCGTTGCTGCTCGTCTCCGACTCTCCGCAACTGCTCGATTTCTTCTTTGATGCGCCTTTCCTGTTCAGAGCGTCCCTGTACTTCGAGAGCGATGTTTCGTCTTATCCCTTCGAGTTTGGCGATTACTTGTTCTTCCTCCAGGGTGCTGATGTGGGCCTCAGCTTCAAATCTCTGCGCCTTCTCCTCCGCCAACCGATGCGTTTCTTCCGCCGTGCGCCGTCGGGCCTCCGCCTCCTCAATGCGTTTAAGTGCCTCGGCTTCTGCGCCCTCCAGTGTCTGAATCAGTTCTTTGAGTTGTCGCTCGCGCTCGTTTTGGTGTTCGAGATCCCTCTCCGTCCGCTGTCGCAAAGCCTCTAGCTCTGCTAGCCGATGTTCCTCTTCTTCCAGACGACTGCGAGCCGCCTGCTCGAGCCGACGTTCCTCATCCTCCAGCCGACGATGACTCTCTTCAAGCAGTCGATGCTCAGTTTCGATTTGCAGACGGATCTCAGATTCAAGTCGCAACCGTTCGGCTTCGAGAGCTCGGCGTTCATCCTCAGCAATCTGGATGCGTGCTTGCGCCTCCAGGAGACGCCCCGATTCTTCTTCAGCCCTTTGACGGGCGGCCTCCACTTCCGCGCGTTGAGCGGCTACCTCATTGCTGGTACGGTGCAAACCTGCCAGCTCCGAAGCCAACTGTTCCTGCGCCACTCGGTTTTGCTCTTCAACTTCCTGACGAACCCGCAAGCCTTCAGCGCTCAGAGCTGCTTGTTCCTCTGTCAGGCGCGCGTGTTCCGCTTCGAATTCACGAACTCGCGTTTGTACATCTTGAGTAAATGCTGTCAGCACTGACTGACGCTCTTGGAGCGTCTGGCGAAGTGACTCTTCTTCAATGCGCAGATGCTCGAGTTCTACCCGCTGCCGGTCAGCCGCTTCCTCCAGCTGACGTTTGACTTCGGCGCGTTGCGCGGTCAATGAAGCCTCTTTGCGTGCTGTTTCTATTTCGGCCCGCTTTGCCGACAGTTCTCTGGCTGCTTGCTTGAGAGTTTCCGCGTGTAAGCGGAGGTCAATCTCTTCTTCAGCCAACCGATCTAACTCTTCTTCGGCCTGAACGCGGGCGGCCTGAGCGGTTGTCAATCTCGCAGTCTCTTCAGCTGCGCGTTGACGTAGATTCTCCTCTTCGCGGCGACGGGCTGCAGCCTCGGCGCGTATAGCCGCTTCATCCTCTGCTATCAGGTGAACTTGTTCCTGAGCGGCCTTTTGGGTGATCGCAGCTTCCGCGAGTCGACGCCGTAGATCCGCGGAAGAGTTTCTAACCGTTTCTTCTTCGAGGTCTAACGAATCTGCATCAGCAGCATGCGCGGTTGTGCTCCACTCAATTGCCGGCGCTGACCCGATGGCTGGATCAGCCAACGATTCCGGCGACTCGATGTCTTGAGTCAGCGTTTCGGCAGGTGACTCTTGAGGCCCCTGCTCAAACATCTCGTCGTTCAAAAGGTCGCTCAGGGAGACTCCGGCAAGTGAGGGGTCGTCAATCTTGCTTATCGCTTCCGCGGCTGCTTCACGAACGCTCGCATCGGTGTCGAAAGACGCGGCTATCAAATGTAGTGTTCCCAGCCGGCTCCCCACCGTTCCAAGCGTGCGTGCGGCACCCGCGCGCTCCTCTGAAGACTCGGCGGCCCGCAAGGCATTTATCGTTTCGTCGAAGTAACCGTGAGTTAGAAAGAGTTGCTGGGCCCGCTGGTGTTCTTCAGGATTCGCGCGCGCCATCGCGGCCAGGAGCTCCCCGGCAACCACTTGTCGCACAGCTTTGTCCTGCGAATTAACGACTCGGTTGACGTCCGCGGCAATCAGGCCGGCTACGAGACGCCTGACCTCGCGTCTCGCGGCCTCAGCCGACGAATGCGAAGCAGACTCCTGATCCGGGGTTGCTGGTTCAGCCTGCCGGCTGGCAGACGTCCCCGTCTTGGAATCGAAGACAGACAATTGCGATTGAAACCTCCTGATCTTAAATAAGCCGATTTAGAGCGAGATTTTACACAATCCAGCCTTTTCTAGCCGGTTTTATTTCGCGACCGTTAACCACTGTTTGGCGTGATATATTTTTCGGCGATAAATGAAGAAGCACATTCTTATCTACGGCCTCGTGGGAGGGGCGCTGATAGCTGCACTCAAGCTGGTTGAGTATCGCTTTCTGGTGGTCGAGCACTCGATTGAGATTTATGGCGCATTGATTGCGCTGGTGTTCGCTGTTCTGGGCATATGGCTGGGACTAAAACTCACTCGCAAGAAAGAAGTGCTGATCGTCAAGGAGATCCCAGTTCCCGCAAGTCAGTTTGTTTTGAACGAAAGCAAACTGGATGAACTGCGAATCACGAAGCGTGAACTTGAAATACTTCAGTTGATAGCTCTTGGCTTGAGCAATCAGGAGATCGCCAACAAGCTATTTGTGAGTGAAAACACGGTCAAGACCCACTCCAGCCGCCTGTTTGACAAGCTCAGCGCGAAGCGCCGGACGCAGGCGGTACAGATTGCGAAGCAAAACAGTCTGATTCCGTGAGAATAGAGAACCCGAATCCGACGCGAACGTAAGAACGATGAAAAGACGATCCACGCGCATCACACGAAACAACACCAATAAGATGTTCGTGTCCGTTCTGATTTCGTGGATTGTCGATTTGCCCGGACCAGTGGTGTCCTAATCTGAAATCCTCTGCGCTTTCTTTGCGTTCTCGGCGTCTCGCTGTTACTTCTTTCCTGACATTTCATTCACCGCCGAGGCGCAGAGAACGCTGAGGTTGCGCAGAGTTGGCCAGACTAGGACACTACCTTGACGTGTTGGGATAAGGGCTGGTTCGGTTTTAGGTTATTATGCAAAAAATTCTTTCATTGTTTGTTAACGTGCTTGTTATGAGACATACCACATTCGTTAGCTTGCTCTTTCTCCTGTGCCTCGCGGTGCTGTGCGTCACAGTGCGTCAAGCACACACAACGTCGAGTTCCCAGGATCCAAAGGCCCCGCAGTCGGATCAAAAACCCGAGCGCGGCATTGGAGTCCAAGCCGCATCGCCCACTCCCACGCCGGGATCAGGAACCTCAGTGCCTCCTCAAGCGTCAGCACCCGTCAAACCATTTACCAAACCTGAAATCGTTTTGCAGGCCGGCATCACCTTTCCGCAAACGCAAATTAGCTTCAGTCGCGACGGCCGTTTACTCGCGTCAATGGGATTGATGGGAAACTCGATCAAACTCTGGGAGGTAGCTACCGGACGTTTGCTGCGCCAACTCGAGAGCAGCATCCCGTCAATTGGATCAAGCTCGAAGACACAGCCTTTCGGATTTAGTGTCGATGGAAAGAGCATTCTCGCTTTCGGCGAGGGCCGGCTCCGTCGCTGGGAGGTTGACACCGGAAAGGAACTAAACAATGTCCTCCTGGCAAACGCAAAGGCGTCCTACCTTGCACTGCTCAGCGATGATAGTCGCACCCTGGCAACGTCGAATATGGACAACTCGGCAGTCAGATTGTGGGATACGACAACTGGACGGGAACTCCGCACAGTAACCTTCGAAGACCAGGAGCGGCTTGATGCTCAGGATGCTATTGCCCTGAGTCCTGACGGAAGGCTGCTGGCTGTCGTAACGGTGAGCTACGGCGCTTCAATGAAGAGTATCGAGCACAAGCGACGGGTGAGCGTATGGGATGTTTCAACTGGGAAGAGAGTCCAGCATTTGGAAATTGATTCAACTCGAATTGTGGGTCTTGGCGCGGATGCGTTTCCTGTGGCGGTCGTGGCTTTCAGTCCCGATGGGTCATGGTTGGCAGTTCGCAGCAAGATGTCAATGAAGATTTGGGAAGTGGCGACGGGAAAGGAGATAAAAACTCTGGCCACTCCTCGCGGTATCACCACCCAGGACGACCCAGCCTTCGGCTCATTCACCAACAAGTTTGCTTTCTCGTTTGATAGACGGACGTTGTCGCTGGGTGGCGAAGCGAACGGAGTCAGGTTAGTTGAGACGGCGTCCACAAATACTCTCCGGACCCTTCGAGGTCACGAAGGAAACATAGTGGCAGTTGCTTTCAGTGGTGATGACAAGTTGCTGGCATCGTCGGGCGTCGACAATGAAATCAAGTTGTGGGACGTCGCTTCGGGTACCGAAATCAGGACCTTCAAGGGCTCAGCAATGCCAGTGAACGACATAGCATTCGCGCGTGACGGAAAGTCTCTGGCTCTTGCCGGCCAGGAGGGGATCAGTTTCTGGGAACTCACGACTGGCGGTGTGCGGCGGGCTCTCTCCCCGGAAAGCGATTACGTGCGTTCCATGAAGAATCTGACGAATCGGGGCGGCATTTTGAGCCCGGATGGCCGCTTCTTGATGGCCGGAAGCAGCGGAGAACCAACGGTGAAACTCTGGGAGGTAACCACTGGCCGGGAGCTGAGAAACGTACAGTTGACTGCTGGAAAAGTACTCGGTAATGCAGCGTTCAGCGCAACCGGCAGCACCATAGCCGTGCTTGAAGTAGACAAGCCGAAACCCCCTCCTGATCCTTCGGCTTCTAGCCCTCCGAACCCGACCGGAATGCCTGACGGCGTTTCAATGCCTGACACCAGCAAGATCATGGAGATGGCGCGTAAAGATCCTAAGAAGATGCAAGCGGCGATGAAGCAAGCACAGGAGGCGATGGCTAAGGGTGACTTCAGCGCCGGTATGCAAGTGATGGAGTCGTTGGGCCTGATGCCGACGAAAGCAAATGCCAATCCGAATCGTCTCCGTATTCTGGAGGCAACTTCCGGTCGCCAGCTGAGTGCGGCTCCTTTGCCTGGCGGTTTCATGAATGAAATAACCTCGGGATCAGCGATGGCCACTTCGTCTCTCGCTTTCAGTCCCGATGGTCGCGTCCTGGCGTCCGTCCTGGGCTTTAACTCGCCTATTCAAATTACGGATGTGAGCACTGGTCAACCATTGCAGAGTCTCAAGACTCCCTATTCACTCGGAGTGAACAGCCTGGCCTGGAGTCCTGACGGAAAGCTGCTGGCTTCGTCGGCGTGGGGAACAAAAAAAGGTTTCAACAATGCCGACTCAGCGAATGACTTTTCTTTTGAAGACATGACGTTCTCGATCAAGCTTTGGAATCCACAAACAGCCGCTGAAGTCATGACCCTTCCGGGGCACAACAATATGGTCATGCACCTGGCGTTTAGTCCGGACGGCCGATTGCTGGCTTCGGGTGGTTACGACAATATAATCAAGATTTGGGAGGTGAGCTCCGGTCGCGAGCTGCATCGGCTGTCAGGACATACTGCTTGGATCAGCGCGCTCGACTTTAGTCCCGACGGCAAGTTTCTGGTTTCCGGTAGTGATGATGCCAGCTCGCGTTTGTGGAATGTCGGGTCGGGCGAATTGCTTGCGACTCTGGTGACGCTCAACAAGGGAAACGACTGGTTGGTGGTGACACCGGACGGACTGTTCGACGGCTCGCCCGGCGGCTGGAACCAAATACTCTGGCGATTTAGTCCAACCACGTTCGACGTTTCACCGGTTGAAATATTTTTCAATGAGTACTTCCACCCTGGTCTTCTGCCAGACATTCTGGCCGGTAAGAAGCTGGCTGTGGCGGCTGACATCTTGCAAAAGGATCGACGTCAACCAAGATTGGGCATTGAAGCCGCTGGGGTGACGCCGGCCAATGTTTCGACTCGCGCAGTCAAGCTAAAGATAAATGTCAGCGATGCTCCCGCCGGAGCGAAGGATCTACGCCTGTTTCGTAACGGCTCTCTGGTTAAGGTATGGCGTGGGGATGTTTTAAGTGGTCAACCGGTCGCATCGGTCGAAGCAACGGTTAACATTGCCGCTGGTGAAAATCGATTCACGGTCTACGCGTTCAACCGCGACAACGTTAAGAGTACAGATGCGACAATTTTGCTCAACGGCGCTGACAGCTTGAAGCGGCCGAGTGCGCTGCACCTCGTCGCTGTCGGTGTCAATCAGTATGCAAACACCGGCTACAACCTCAAGTACGCCGTTGCTGATGGTGAGGCTTTTGCGGCTGAAGTGGAGCGTCAACAAAGGAAGCTGGGCCAATATGCGGACATCAAAGTCACCAAGCTATTTGATCAGCAAGCCACCAAAGCAAATCTGATGTATGCACTGACTCGCCTCGCTGGTGTATCTGACGCGAAACTTCCCGATGGAGCGCCGTCTGAGTTGGACAAGATTTCACCTGCTCAACCCGAAGATGGAGTGGTGGTTTACTTCGCCGGGCATGGCACCGCGCGGGACCAACGGTTTTATTTGATTCCTCACGATCTCGGTTACCAGGGAAAACGCAATGAACTTGATGCCGCAAGTTTGAACGACATTCTTACCCACAGCATTTCTGATTTGGAGCTTGAGCAGGCTTTTGAAGGCATGGACGCCGGCGTCCTGCTGATGGTGATTGATGCTTGTAATAGTGGGCAGGCACTGGAGGCCGAAGAGAAACGACGCGGGCCCATGAACTCGAAGGGTCTGGCGCAGCTGGCTTACGAAAAGGGCATGTACATTCTCACTGCCGCACAGAGCTATCAGGCAGCTCTCGAAGCGGAGCAATTAGGACATGGCTATCTGACCTTTGCGCTAGTTGAGGAAGGACTCAAATCAGTCAAGGCCGATGCGGAGCCGGCCGACGGTCAGATAATGCTGAGAGAATGGCTCAACTACGCCACGGATCGCGTGCCGCAAATGCAGGAACAGAAGATGAAGGCGGCACGAGGAGTGGGCCTCGAGCTGGCGTTTGTGACCGGAGAAGAAAGAGTGGCCGACGTCGACAAGCGCAGTGTGCAGAGACCTCGGGTATTTTACCGTCGCGAGCTGGAATCGCAGCCTATGGTCGTGGCGAAACCCTGATCGTTTGTCATTTCTCGTTTGTCATTTCTCATTTCTCATTTGACCCAGTTACCCACCAAGATTCATAAGCTTGTGTTGGGAAGGGGGCAAGCGAAGCGCGCCCCCGCTCAAGTTGCGGCACAATTCAAGAAGACAGTAATTTCCGAGACTGTATCTTAAACGAGTGGTTGAATAGTTATGGATCTTGAGCGGGGGCGCGCTTCGCTTGCCCCCTTCCCAACACAAGCTTACGAGACTTGGGCGGTTCAAATGACAAATCAGAAATGTCAAATGGTAAATGACGCATGATTTCTTTCTCCAGTCTCGCTCATAGTCAACAACTTGCCACTCACCTACCGCTTTTCTTCCACGTCCATTCTTCCGACGCAGCCTTGCCATCCATCGTACCTTCGATTTTCGCGTGCAGCGCTCCGTCTTTATCCAGCCAGTAGATGATGCGTTGCGGAAAGTCGTGCGCTTTATTCTCAAAGACAACACGATTGTCGCGATTCTCAGCCAAGCGAAATGGCGTCGGTTGCCGTCCACCCGGGCTGGCCCAGTAAGTGATCGCCTCGGGCGTCGAGTCTATCCGTAGAAATTCATACGACACAGTCTTCTCGCCTTTAACGTCGCGATGAAGCCCAAGCATTGTGTTGCCTTTCGGCGCCAGCCAATGCTCTTCCATTTCGACTCCGTCCTGGACTCCGCTCCAGGCTCCAGTGAGCCAGGAGAGTGCCGACAAGTCTTTGGCTCCTTGAGATTCAACCCGACTGACACCTACGGAAGCGATGAAGGCAACTACTAGCAATATTCGAATTGTGCGCATAAATGTCCTCCGGCAGGCAGGTTACAAGAAGGGTTTAGTGTTGTCTTGAACAAATGCGACATTTTTGGAGTGCGCCGACCTGTCGGCGCTTTTTAATCGGCGGCTTGACGCCGCTGTCGATAAACCTGCGACAGGTCGCATACGGACCAGAGCGCCGACAGGTTCGCTCACTCCAAAGTTTAGACTTGAGGTCCGCCAAGCAGCGTTGCCAACCGCTTCGGCGAGATGAAATGTCGCGCCAGCTCACCTACCGCATTGAGTTCCTTTTCAGTAGGTGTCTGGCCGGCATAGGCTCGAAACTCGCGGACCATGTGAGGTTGATCCGCGTAACCAACCGAGATGGCGATTGTTGCCCATTCCCGGAGCGCGTTTTCACCGATGAGCCGCAGCAGGTTTTGAAAACGAATTATCCGCGCCATGGCTTTGGGGGTTAGTCCCGCGTTCGCGCGAAATTCTCTTTCGAGTTGACGTGGACTCCAATTGACTTTGGTCGCAACATCATCAACGCGAGCGAGACCGTGACTACGAAGCACCTCGGCAATAGCAGCTTCAAAGCGCGGTCGTGGATCAACAACTCGCAGCCGTCCTAAAAGAAAGTCTTCCACCAAGCGCATTCTCTCGACGTCGGTGGATGCAGTCAGCACAGCATCTTCAAGGTTCGCTCCTTCGCTGCCCCAGATGTCGCCGGTCTCAACCACCTGATCGGTTAAGTCAATCACGGGAAACGGAAGGAAGCGGTAAGCGCCACCTGGTCGGAATCGCACACCCATCGTACGGAGGCGACCTGTTGGCTGCAGAATGAGGTAGCGCGTCATCTCACCGACGACGAAACTCTGCGGCTGCAACAGCCATTCACCGCATTCTTTGCGTCGAAAGCGATCTCCAAGATGAAAAACCCATTCAATGCAACCGTCGGGAAGAACCTTCTGCTCGGCTTTTACCGAATCAGCGCTATCGTCATCCACGGCAAACCACACACACTCCAAGTGTCGCCCGAGTAATGTTGACGGTTGATGTTCGGTATAGAGCATTGAATTCGGGAAGTTGTCAGTAGGCGGTCGTCGGCGGTGATCAACTCTGGACTACAACTGCCCTGACAGAATTCCGGAGGGCCTAGCGTATCAGAACCGAGGAGCTGTAGCGAACGGGCCGCTTCGCCTCCATTCAAATTCTCGCATTTCAACCTTGCTAACTCTGGACTAGATTTGTAATGGCGGCGCCACGGGCCAAGGCTTGGAAAATTGGGCCACCTTGAGGAGATTTGCTGCACTCTCTGGGGCCAAAGAAAGGGCGGTCCCGAACTACCGCTCGGAGCCGCCCACGCTTCCTGGTGGGAAAGCACTAGGCCTTAGTCAGTTCATCCGCCACCTCGTTGGCATTAAAAACCTTGCGGAGGATTTCCATCATCGCCCTGACATCGACTGAGATTGAGCGGTTGACGGACTCGTCGTAATCAAAGTTTCCAACTAGCGACTGAATATTACCGTCGAAAATTAACCCGACGAGTTCGCGGTTCTTGTTGATTGTTGGCGAGCCACTATTGCCGCCGATGATGTCGTTCGTCGAAACGAAGTTGAACGGCGTGCGTGAATTGACGGCAGACTGTTTTTCCATCCATCGCGGTGGCAGGACGTACGGAAACTCGTGCTTGAATTTTCCGGCACGCGCGTAAAGCCCACCCAGGTTGGTAAACGGCGCCACGAACTTGCCATTCTCCATGTAGCCTTTAACCGCGCCGTACGACAGACGCAGCGTGAACGTCGCATCGGGATATAGCTTAGTTCCTTCGGTCTCGAACAGTGCCCGCGCAATCTTGGCGTAGTTGCCCCGCTCAACACTCACGACCTCATCCTCGTAGCGTTTGCGGGCGGAGCGAGCCTCTTTATCGATGCTGCGTGCCAGCTCAATCATCGGATCATTGGACGCGTCGATGGCTTTCTTCCCACCTGCGGCGAGTTGTCGGCGGAAATCAACATCTTTGAGTTTACTTCCGGCGATAAGTTCAGCCGCGCGAGCGTCTGGAGATTTGCCTTTCAAGACAGACTGCACGAGCGGATTATTGGCGCCATAAACACTCTGCATATGTTCGAGCGAGTTCGCCAATTTTAATTTCTCAAAATCCTCATAAAACGGAGCAGTTGAATAGAGCGCCGCCTCGAGTGCTCCGCGACGAGCGTCTGTGAATTCCGGCAGTCGTTGGGCATTCGGCTTTTCGCTCTCTTCGGCCAGCCTAACCAGCGTGCGGGCATACCCAAAGAGAGTGGTATTGAACCCTGACGCGAGATCAAGAAAGCGTCTCTCCCTGGCATACTGAACAAACCCATGATGACCCTTGGCGATTGCATCCCAGGCGTCGCCGTATTCCTGTTTCCTTCGTGCATCCCCTTCAACTGAGGCGCGCAACGCTTGCTCAGCTTTGCGCTTCTTCGCCAAAAGTTTCTTGTCTTGCAGTCCGGCAAGTTGGCCTTTGTAAACCTTGAGCGAGTTTTCGATGCTGTTCAGTTCGTTTTGCGCACGACGAGTTTGTTCTTCACCCTGCGCCATGTACTTCTTCAGCATCTCCCGTCGCGATTCGAGCACGCCAATTATCAAAGGAATGCTGACGTCGCGCAGCTGCTCCAGGTGAGCGACAGTGTTAAGCCGCGAAGTAGAGCCGGGATGACCGGTAACAAACACGAGCTCTCCAGCCTTGGCTCCGGTGGTTGACCATTTGAAATAGTTATCTACCTTGACGGGTTGATCGTTTTCGTAAACGCGGACCAGCGCCATATCAATGTTGAAGCGCGGGAAATTAAAGTTGTCGGGATCACCACCAAAGAAGGCGGCTTGAAACTCAGGAACGAAAACCAGTCGCACGTCCGTATATTTCTTGTAACGATAGAGATTGTATTGACCGCCCTGGTAAAGAGTAACGACGTCGCTGCGCAAGCCAGTCGCTTGTGACGATTCAGACTCGATCGCCGTAATTTGAGCTCGGCGAGCGGCGTTAGCCTCCGGCGCAGTCATACTCGCTTTCACCGCCCCATTCACGCGCTCGGTTACATCGTCGATACTTTGTAAGACATTCAGCTCGAGGGCCGGTGCTTTGATTTCCTCAGCCTGGCTGTGGGCCACAAACCCTTCTTTGGCGTAGTCCTTCTCCGCCGTGCTGACCTCACCCACGATGTCTTCCACGATGTGATAGTTGGTGAGTACCAGACCATTAGGCGACACAAAGGAACCCGAACCACCATTATTGAATCTCACAGAAGCGAGCTGAACTTTCTTCAGCCATTCGTCAGCGATTGTGAAGCCATACTTTTGTTTGATATCGACGCGAGGCACATTGTTGAAAGTCCACATCCCCTCTTCGGCAAAGACGTGGACAGTTTGAAAAGTAAAGAGCGCCAGAATCAGGGCCCACAAGGGTTTTCTAAAGTTCATTATTTTCCTCAATCGTTAGTAATACGGGAGAAGTTTTTAGAGCTTTTTGAAGCCCAATTAGATGCCTGCGAAAATCGTGAACCGTGAACCGTGAACCGTGAACAGAGGTGCCAAATTGACTGTAAATAGATACTCCGCAGCCGTCAACTTCCAAACACAGACGATCCACGAAATTACACGAAAGAACACTTTTGGTTTCGTGTGGTTCGTGTGACTTCTTAGAAACTTGTTCACGAGATAGCGTACGGAACTAGTTGAAAGCCAAGCGACTTAGCTTGACGGTTAAGGTGATCGATTCGTCGCTGTTTGAATCGTTTTTCGTAAG
>Ga0187892_10001669_pt1 | contig 49061 bp, 44 predicted proteins | sample MA1701073metaG_FD_139345 | JGI IMG/M metagenome (GOLD analysis project Ga0187892, IMG submission 139345) | Bio-ooze microbial communities from a basaltic lava cave in the Kipuka Kanohina Cave System on the Island of Hawaii, USA - MA170107-3 metaG ...
CGGGAGCGTCGCCAGGGCCGAGACCGCGATCCAGAGCTCGAGCCAGCCGAAGAGGCGCCGGGGCGCCGCCACCGCGTCGAGCCGGCTCCGCAGGAGCGCGCTCCCCAGCGCGATCCCCGTGAGGAAGGCCGCGAGCATCACCACGAAGGAGTAGGTCGCCCCCCCGATCACCGTGAGCAGCCCCCGCGTCCAGAGCACCTCGTAGCCCAGCGAGGCCACCCCCGAGAGCCCGAAGACCAGCGCCAGCCCCGCCGCTGCTCCCTCCCCCTGCGCCCGGGGGGCCGCGACGGGGGCCGGGGCCGGCGCCGCCGCGGCCCCGCCCTCCTCCAGCACCCGCGAGAGCAGGAGGCTCGCGAGCCCCGCCCCCGCGTTCACCGCGCAGGCCGCGTAGAGCGTGGGGTGGATGCCCAGGGCCTTGAGCAGCACGAAGCCGCTGAGCAGCGCCCCCCCCACCGCCCCGAAGGTGTTGAGCGCGTAGAGCAGCGACAGCTCGCTCCCCACCCGCTCGAGCCGCCGCACGAAGAAGCGGCTCAGGACCGGCAGCGTCCCCCCCATCAGAAAGGTCGGCGCCAGGATCACCAACGAGGCCGTCGCAAAGATCACGCCGATCGCCGCCCCGCTGCGCGGACCCAGCGCGTTCGCCACCCCCAGATAGAAGGGCTCCAGGGCCCGGAAGAGCAGCAGCGACACGAAGGCCGCCCCCGCCACCCCGAGCTCGAGCCACCCGTAGAGCCGCAACGGCCGCTCCGACCGGTCCGCCCACCGGCCCAGCGCGAAGCTCCCCAGGGCCAGCCCCGCCAGAAAGGCCGCCAGCACCGTCGTCACCGCGTGGATCGTCGTCCCGAACAGCTGCGCCAGGATCCGGCTCCAGGTCACCTGGTAGACCAGCGCGCACGCCCCCGAGGCGAAGAAGAACAGGTAGGGGAGCGCCGACACCGGGATCCGGGTGCCCCGGGCTCTAGCGCAGGAAGGTCTTGGCGAAGCGCTCGAGGGTGCGCGCGTTCCCGGCCCTGCGATCCACCTGGACGATGATGGTTCCCACGCCCAGGGCGAGGAAGCGGTCCAGGCGCCCCCGGATCTCCGCCTCGTCGCCCACCAGGAACCACTCGCGCACCGCGTCGCCCTGCGCGCGCACCATGCGGCCCCAGCTCGCGAGCTTGCGCCCGACCGCCTCGTCCTCCTCCAGGTAGAGGGGCAGCATCACCGAGCGGTGGATCGAGTCCGCGTCGCGGCCCGCGGCCTCGCAGTGGCGGCGCAGGGCCGCGAGCTTGGCGGGGTACCACTCGGCGGGGCAGTAGGTGTTCCAGTGGTCCGCGTAGCGGGCCACGTTGCGCAGGGCCACCTTCTCGCCGGTGGCCCCGATCACGAGGGGCGGCATGGGCTTCTGGAGCGGCTTCGGCTCCGAGACCGCGCCGCGCAGCTGGAAGAACTCGCCCTCGAAATCGACGGCCTCCTGGGTGAAGAGCGCGCGCACGATGCGGATCGTCTCCTCGAGCCGGCGCAGCCGCACCCCGATGCCCGGAAAGGGGATGCCCAGCGAGGTGTGCTCGAGCTCGAACCAGCCCCCGCCGAGCCCGAGCTCGAGGCGCCCCCCTCTCACGTGATCCACGGTGGCCGCGAGCTTGGCCAGGATGCCCGGGTGCCGGAAGGTCGCGCTCGCCACCAGGGGGCCGAGCCGCACGCGGCGCGTGGCCTGGGCCAGGGCGGCCAGCGCCGTCCAGCCGTCGAGGAGAGGCAGGTGGATGTCCGGCGTGAGCCCGTCGGGGGTCGCGGTGTAGTGGTCGGGAACCCAGACGCTCTGGTAGCCGAGCTCCTCCGCCGCCTGGGTGATCTCGAGGCACTCGGGCCAGTGCATGGCGGCGCAGGCGATCTGGACCCCGAAACGCGTCCCCTCTTCCGGCATGGCGAGTCTCCCGTCGCGGCGACGCACGAGAGTCGGGCGCCGCGGGCCCCGATTCTACCGCTATCCTGGCGCCCCCATGGAGCGCGATCCGCTGGCGCCCCGCGCCTCTCCCGCAGCACCTCCGGCCAGCGGCGCCGCGGCGGCCTCGCCGGGCAGCCGGGGGGCGGGCGGCGAGCCGAGCCGTGCCTACGCGAACTACGTGCTGGCGGCCCTGGTCGCGGTGGCGGCCCTCAACATCGTCGACCGCCACCTCTTCGGGCTCCTGATCGAGCCGATCAAGCAGGAGCTCGGCCTCTCGGACACCTGGATGGGCCTGCTCGCGGGCTTCGCCTTCGCGGTCTTCTACACCGTCTGCGGGCTCCCGGTGGCGCGCTGGGCCGATCGCGGCGTGCGGCGCTCGATCATCGCGATCGGCCTCTTCCTCTGGAGCGGGATGACGGCGCTCTGCGGGCTCTCGCAGAACGTGCTCCAGCTCGCGCTGGCGCGGATCGGCGTCGGGATCGGCGAGGCGGCCGGCGCGCCGCCCTCCCACTCGCTGGTCTGCGACTACTTCCCGCCCGAGCGCCGCGCGAGCGCCCTCGCCATCACCTCCATGGGCGGGAGCCTGGGCCTGATCCTGGCCCTGCTCGGGGGAGGCTTCCTCGCCGAGCGCTACGGCTGGCGCGCGGCGTTCGTGGCCGCGGGGCTCCCGGGCCTGGGACTCGCCCTGCTGGTGCGCCTCACCGTGCGCGAGCCGGTGCGCGGGCGCTTCGACGCGCCGCGCGCCCGCGTGCCCCAGGCCTCGACCCGCGAGGCGCTGCGCTTCCTCTTCGGGCTGCGCGCCTATCGGCACCTGATCGCGGCCGGGAGCCTGCACTCCTTCGCCGGGATCGGCGCCGCCTCCTGGAACGCCGTCTTCCTGATGCGGGTGCACGGGATGAGCGTCGCCCAGGCGGGGACCCGGCTCGCGCTGTTGAACGCCAGCTTCGCGGCGCTCGGGATCACCCTCTGGGGCTTCGCGGTGGATCGGCTGGCGGCCCGCGACCTGCGCTGGTACCAGTGGCTCCCGGCGCTGGGAACCGCAGCCGCCCTGCCCTTCCTGCTGGGCTTCCTGCTCTGGCCCGACCCGGCCCTCGCGATGCTCTTCCTGGCGCCCGCGTCCCTCTTCGCGGGCGCCTGGGTGGGCCCCGGCCACGCCATGCACCAGGGTCTGGCCCGGCCCGAGCTGCGCGCCACCTCCTCGGCGCTGGCGCTGCTGATCATGAACCTGATCGGGCTGGGCCTGGGTCCCACCGCCGTGGGATTCCTGAACGAGCTCCTGCTCCCGCGCTTCGGGGCGGAGGCGGTGCGCTACTCGCTCCTGCTGGTGGCGGTGGCCTCGCTCTGGGGGGCGGCCCACAACCTGCTGGCCGCGCGCACGCTGCGCCAGGACCTCGGGGCGAAGGACCGCCCGGGGCCCTGAGGGGCCCGGGACGGCCCGGCCGGCGCCTTCTCCCTCTGCTACGGTTGGGCCGCCGGCGTCCGGGACTTCCGCCCCCTCGTCGCACCCCGAAGCAGGCTGGCCCGGTGGGGGATCCGGGGCGTCCGCGGGGCCCCAGCGCGCGGGGCGACGGGGCCGGGAGCCCGGCGGCGGAGGCGAGGGGAATGGCGGAGGGAGCCGAGCCGATCGCATTGGTGGTCTGCGAGTCCGGCGCGCCGCGCGGACCGATCTCCTTCGCGCTGGCCCACGCGGGCTTCGACACGCGGGAGGTCTGCACGACCGACGAGGCGGAGGCGCTGATCGAGGCGAGCGGCGCCCGCAGCTGCGTGCTCATCGTCGACGCGGAGAGGCTGCCCCGGAAGTGCGGCCAGGCGACCTGGAGCGCCTTCCTGGGCTCTCGCGCCGGGATCCCGCTCGTCGTCGCCTCGCGCGAGGGTGCCGACGAGGCGACCCGGGCGGAGGTGCGGGCCGCGCGGGGCATCCTGGTCGAGGGGCCCTTCGACGCCGCGGCCGTGGTCGCCGCCGCGCGCCGCGCCTGCCCGAACGCGCCCGCGCGGGTGCGCCGCCTCGCGCCGGCGGCGCGAAGCACGGCCGGGGCGAGCGCGTAGGCCGGCGCCAGTCGCCGGGACCCTCGTCCCCCCCAGCGAGGCGCGACCCGGATGAGGACGCCCAGGCGCCGCTTCCTCCAGCTCGCGGGAGGCGCTCTGGCGCTCGCGCTGGGCCGGGGCGGGACCGCCCGCGCGAGAGAGGAAACGGGTGCTCCGCGGATCCACGCGGGCACCGCGAACCACCGGCTCGGTCCCGCCGGGCGGAGGCGCCCGACGCGGCTCACGCCGCTCCCGAGCTTCAAGTCCTACCCGGGCGCGGAGCGGGTGGCCCTGCCGCGTCCCGAGCCGGGGCCCGAGCGCGCGCTGGCCGCCTTGGTGCGGGACCCGGCGCCGGGCCCGGGCTTCCAGGCCGGCGGGCTGGACCTGGGCCAGCTCGGCCGGCTCCTGCACCTCACCAACGGGATCACCGGGGACCCCCGCGCGGGCCTGCGCGCGGCGCCCTCCGCCGGCGCCCTCTACGCCGGCGAGGTGTACGTGGTGGCGGAGCGGATCCGCGACCTCCCCCCCGGCCTCTACTCCTACGCCGTCGCGGAGCACGCACTCCTGCGCCTGCGCTCGGGGTCCCTCGCCGGCGAGGTGCTCCGCGCGCTCGAATCTCCCCGGGCGCTGGAGAAGGCCGCGGCCTTCTTCCTGCTGAGCAACGTCTTCGACCGCTACACCTGGCGCTACGCGAACCGGGGCTACCGCTACGCGCTGATCGACTCGGGGCACATCGGCGAGAACCTGCGCCTCGCCGCCGGGGCCGAGGGCCTCGCCGAAGCGGGACCGCGGCGCTTCCACGACGACGCGCTCCACGCGCTCCTCGCGATCGACGGCCGCGCGGAGGCGGTCTGCGCCGTCCACGCCGTCGGAGCTCCCGGCCCCTCCCGGGAGGAGAGCGGGGCCGCGGCCGAGGCGCTCCGCTGGCTCGGCGAGAGGCAGGAGCTCGCCCCCGGGAGCCTGCGCGCGGAGGGCCACCTGACCGACCGCTACCACGCGGCGACCATGCTCGTCCCGGCCCGGGCGGAGGGTCCCCCGAGCGCGGTCCCGCCCGCGCCGGCGCCGGCCGCCCCGGACCTCGCGCTTCCCGCCGCGCTGCCTCCCCCCGCCGCGGGGGTCGGGGCCTGCATCCGGAAGCGCCGCTCGCCCGGGCGGTTCCTGGAGCAGTCGATCGCCTGCGAGGAGCTCGCCTTCGCCCTGGAGATGGCCGGGGGCCACGCGGCCCTGACGCGCACGCCGGGGGTCGAGCTCTCGCTGGTCGCCCACCGCGTGCGCGGCCTCGCCCCGGGCCTCTACCGCTTCGCGCCGGCGGGCCCCGGCCTGGCGCGGGTGCGCGAAGGCGAGCAGGCGCAGGCCCTGGTGCGCGCCTGCCGGGGCCAGGACCACGCGGGGAGGGCGGCGGTGGCCCTCGCCTCGGTCGGGCGCTTCGCGCGCTCCCGCTCCGCCCTGGGAGACCGCAGCTACCGGGACCAGCTCCTCGAGGCGGGCGCCATCGCCCAGCGGATCTACCTGGCGGCGGAGGCCGCCGGCCTCGCGGCGCGCAACCTGGCGGCCTTCACCGACCAGGACCTGAACGAGCTCTTCGCCCTCGACGGCCGCAGCGAGGCCGTGCTCCACCTCACCGTGCTCGGTCACCGCGCGTAGGCCCTCGCCGCCGCCCGAGCGCAACCCCCACGGCCAGGGCGAGGAGGCCGCCGAGCAGGACGCGCCCCGGAAGCGACAGCGCGGGCACGCTCGCGTGGGGGCGGGAGGTCGGGTCGGTGGGATCCGCGCCCCAGGCCACCTCCTGGCCATCCGGGTAGCCGTCGCCGTCCGTGTCCGGAGCGAAGGGGTCGCTGCCCGTGTCGTTCCCGTCCACGAAGGAGCCGGTGTTCGTCTCGACGAAGTCGAAGAGCCCATCGCCATCGGAGTCGGCGCAGCTGGCCGTGGCGGCACACAGCGCGGGACCCGGAGTCAGCGCCCCGCGGAAGGTCTCGCCCGCGTCGCCGGGGAGCCCGGCGGGGAGCGCCACCGCTCCGCGCGCCGCCGGGCCGTCCAGGCTCGGCCGGTAGTCGCCATCGAGCTGCGGGTCGGCCTCGACGCTCTGGCTCTCCCAGCCCGGCGCGTAGAAGGAGCGGGTCGCCTGCCAGAAGGGAGAGCCCAGGAAGGCCCCCAGCGTCGGGAAGTCCACGAGCGCACCCCCCGCCACGAGCTCGTAGCGGCGGAACAGGGGATCCGTGGGGGTGGGAGCCTGCCGGTGGTAGAGGTTCCCGTCGTAGATCTGCTTGCCGCCGGTGGCCGTCGCCTCCCGCGCGATCCGGTGATCGGCAATCTGCACGAAGAGGTTGTTGTAGACCTCGGTGACGTATCCCTCCATCTGGTGGCGGGTGTGCCCGGCCCCCCAGTCGCCCAGGTCCTTCCCGAGCAGGATCGTGTTGTGGTAGATCTTCCAGACGCTTCCCGCGCCGGGGTCGCTGTCCGAGTGCGAGCCGAAGGGGCTGGCCCAGACCTTGCCGTCCATCCCCGGCTGCGCCTTTCCGTGCCAGCTCCCGTCGGGGTTCTGCCGCCCGTATTGCATGAGCCGGGTCGCGTCGACCACGTTGTGGTGGAGCCAGGTCGTGCCGGGGAAGGGGCTGTTTCCCAGTCCATCGCGGCTCACGGCCTTCGAGACGCCGATCATCTGGTTGTGGTGAACGTGGTGGTTGAAGCCGCTGCTTCCCAGACTGAGGCAATCGTCGCGCACGCCCTCGAAGACGTTGTCGTGGACGTGGAGATCGGAGGTCACCGCGTTCGCGCCGATTCCGTCGAAGAGGTTCGCGAACCGGCTGTTCCGGATCTCGATGTGGTGGGTCTGGTCCTGGAGGTTGATCCCGACCCCCTGGAACTGGTTGGCCGGCCGCGTGCCGCTCTTGACGTCCTCCCAGGTGATCCACGGCGGCATCGAGTCATCGATGCGGAGGCCGTCGAAGAGGAGGTTGTAGACGCCCTCGCGCACCAGGACGTGGGAGCGACCCCCGAGGATCTCGGCGTTGCGCACGGTGATGTCGTGGGATCCCGTCTCGAACTCGAAGGCGTTGTTCTGGTGCTTGACGTTCACGCCGTCGAAGACCAGGTGCGAGGCCCCGGGATCGAGGATGAGGACCGCCTGATTCGAGAAGAGGGTGAGGCGGACCTGACGCGGGTCGAGGCTCGGGGGGTCCGGAAAGCCCTGGAAGAGCTGGAGGTCGCTCCGCTGGAGCCGGATGTAGATTTTCTCGTCGGTCGGGTTCCAGAAGACGCCGTGCCCCACGTAGAGGGGATCGACCAGCGTGAAGAACTGGTTGTCGCTGGCCAGGTGCCCGTAGTCCTCGTAGGCCACGAGGTGGGTGAGCACCCCCTGGACCTCCAGGTAGCCGTGGGCCCGTTCCAGCCCGGGATGGCTCGTGACCGATCGGTAGAGGAACCGGCTGGGATCGACGGGCTCCCAGTCCTGGTTTCCCGGCGCGCGGAACGGGAGGAGCCCGCCGTCCAGCGTGGCGGTCTCTCCGGGATGGCTCTGGATCGTGATCGGCTGGGAGGCGGTGCCGCTGGCGGCGACGTGGATCGCGCGCTCGAAGTAGGTCCCGCCCCGCAGCGTGAGCGTGTCGCCGGCCTGGAGCTGCGCGACCGCGTGGCCCAGGGTCCGCCAGGGCGTCGACTCGGCGCCGCTCGCCGCGTCGCTTCCGGCCACCGGGTCCACGTAGTAGGCCGCTCCGGCGCCCGCGAGGCGGGCGGCGAGGAGGAGGGCGACCAGCGCTGCGGCGCCGCGCGGGAGCCCCGCGCGCCCCCCGCCCCTTCCCGCTCCCCGGCTCTGCCCCGGCAACTCCGCCCTCCCGGGCCCGCATCGGCTTCCGCGGCCGCGCCGACCGGGGGGCCGGGCAGCGAGCGCCCCGGCCGCCCGGCTGCTTCGGCGCGCCCCGGAGCGCGCCTTAGCCCCCTGGCGGCGCCCGCCGGACCGGGTGCCTACCGCGCCCGCGCTGGAACGGGCATCCTGTCCGGGAAGCACCTTCCACCCGGAAGGGGCCGCAGCGCCGCAGGCGGCCCCCTCCGGACGAGCGGGGGAACCAGCATGCGAGCCCTGGCGATCCTGGCCGCCGCCCTTCTCGCCGTCGCCTCCAGCCCGAGGCCCGCCACGGGGGGCGAGTCCCCGGTGCCGATCGTCCAGCTCGCCCTGGCCGACCACCTCGTGACGATCGCCTCCTCCGCCGAGGGTCCGCGCTTCACCGTGCGCGATCGGGACTTCGCGCTGCTCGCCTCCGCCGTCACGCTCGAGGAGCTCAGCGCCCGCGAGCCCGCGCTCGGGCGGCTGCTCGAATCCGCCCTCGCCCGGGAGAGCGGGCTCAGCTGGGCCGGCGGAAAGGACCTTCCCGAGGCCTCCTCGACGCTGCCCGAGTAGCGCGAGCCTCCTGGGGTGCGGCGCTCAGGGGTGGCGTGCTCCCTCCTCGTCCTCGTAGCCTGTAGGCCCTTGCCTCGAGAGATCACACTGGTGCTGGGGGCGGTCCCCTGGGAGATGGCCCCGATCGAGGAGGCATTGACCGAGCCCGAAGCCGGCGAGGTGAACGGGATCCCCTACACGCGCGGGAACCTCTCCGGGATGCCCGTCGTGGTCGGCCTGACCGGGGTGGGAAAGACCAATACCGGCCTGGTTCTCGGCGTGCTCTACAGCGAATTCAAGCCGAAGCGCGTCCTCTTCAGCGGCACCGGCGCGCGGGTCAAGCCGGAGATCAGGCCCGGAACCATCCTTCTGGCGGAGGAGGCGTTCTTCCACGACGCGGGGGATCTGCTCGACGACGGCATGCGCCTGCTTCCGGTCTTCGGTCCCGCCAAAGGCGTCCGCACGGAGCCCCTCTTCAAGCCCGACCCCGGGTTGCTGGCCGCCGCGCTCCGGGCAGCGGAAGGCTACGAGCCGTCCGAGCTGATCTCCGTGGATGGGGAGACCTATCCCGCGGCGATCCGGACGGGCCGCATCGCCACCGGCGATCTCTTCAGCGTCAACGCAGGGAAGCTCGACGAGCTCCGCCGCAAGTTCGACGCCGACCTGCTCGAGATGGAGGGGGCTTCCGTCGGCCAGGCCTGCCGGACGCTGGGAGTCCCGTGGATCCTGATCCGCGGCGGAAGCGATCTGGTCCGGGCGGGGGACGCCTCCAACGACTACTTGAAGTACGGCCCCATCGCCGCCCGACAGGCCGCCCTCTTCACCCTCCATCTCCTCGAGCAGCTGGCCAGAGCCGAGGGCATGCCCGGACGTTCGGGGCTCTGAGGGCCACCCGGGCCGGAGGCGCGCGCGTCGAAGGCTCCGCCCCCCGGTAGCGGTTGGAATCGTGCTCGGTCTACTCTTACGCCGTTCATGAGCGTTCGACTTGCTCCCCGTATCCTCGCAGCCGGATTGATGCTCGGCCACGCCGGGATTCCGTCCCCGGCGCTGGCGGCGGATCGACCCGTGAAGATCATCGCCCACCGCGGGGGAGTGGTCGGCGAAGAACATGCCGAGAACAGTCCGGCGGCGCTCCGAGCCGCCATCGACCGCGGCTACTGGATGGTCGAAGTCGACGTCCGGGAAAGCAAGGACGGCCACCTGGTCGTGCAGCATGATCCCGATTTCCAGCGCTTCTTCGGCGACGACAGCCTTCTGGCCGAGATGACCTGGGAGCAGATTCGCAGGCTGCGAGCAGCGCCGGGAAACTCGCGCCCGCCGGAATTCCACGAGCTCGCGGCCATGTGCCGCGGCAAGCTGGAAATGATGCTCGATACCAAGCCCCCCGAACATCCCGAGGCGTTCTTCCGCTCGATGGAGGCGTCCCTGCGGGAGAACGGGCTCCTCGCGGGCGCCTTTGTCATCGGGACCGAGCAGGCTCGCGCCTGGTTCCACGGCAAGGCTCGCGTCGGGGTCGATCGCGAGCAGCTCAAGAAGGCGGTGGCTGCGGGCGAGGAGGTCCGGTCGCTCTATTTCCTGTTCGAGCACGGGCGCGATCTCGATGCCGAGACGGTCCGCTACGCCCAGAAGCTGGGCGTGGCGGTGGTTCCCTCCATCAACGTCTTCCACTACGCCGATACGGACCACGCGAAGGCCGCCGAGACGGACATCCGGCGGATGCTGGAGCTCGGCGTCGAGTATTTCCAGATCGACTCCCCCTACGACATCTGGCTGCGCCAACCGGCGGCGGACCGCTGAGGGCCCGAGGAGCTGGCCGTCCAATCCCCGGATCGCCGGCGTGCTCCTGCCCGCCATCACGACAACCGCCGCAGATCCCCCCTCAGGCGGTCCGCCGTGCGCGTCACGAGCCGCTCCGTTTCCGCGTGGGCCCGCTCCCACAGCGGCACGGCCGACAGCAAGCGCGTGCGGCCCTTCCGGGTGAGCTTCAGGTGGCGGCTGCGCCCGTCGGCCGCGTCGGGGACCACCTTCACCAGGCCCTGCCGCTCCAGGGGCTTCACGTTGGCGGTGAGCGTGGTGCGGTCCATCCCCAGCACGGCGGAGACCCGCGCGATGTTCGGCGGCTCGGGGCGGTTGAGCGACATCAGCAGCGAGAACTGACCACTGGTCAGCCCCGCGGGCCGCAGCGCCTCGTCGTAGCGCCGCGCGAGCGCCCGCGCCGCGCGCTGCACGTGCAGGCAGAGGCAGGCGTCTCGGACCCGGTGGGTGAGCTCCAGCGGGAGATCGTCACGCCTTGACACGCCCCAATTGTGTTGATATCAACCGTTCTTGTCAAGCGCGCCCGAGGAGGAACGGCATGCAGACCGTCCAGAAGATCACTCCGTGCCTTTGGTTCGACGATCAAGCCGAGGAGGCGGTCGAGTTCTATACCTCGATCTTCAAGAACTCGAAGGTCCTGACCACGAGCCGCTATGGGGAGGCCGGGCAGGAGGTCCACGGCAGGCCGCCGGGCAGCGTGATGGTCGTGGCGTTCGAGCTCGCAGGGCAGGCGTTCACCGCGCTGAATGGCGGCCCGACCTTCAAGTTCAACGAGGCCGTCTCGCTCCAGGTGAGCTGCGAGACGCAGGCCGAGGTGGACTACTACTGGGCGAGGCTCTCCGAGGGAGGCGACGAAGGGCAGTGCGGATGGCTCAAGGACCGATACGGCCTCTCGTGGCAGATCGTTCCCAGCGTCCTGCCCGCGCTGATCAGCGACACCGACCCCAGGCGATCCCAGCGCGCGACGCAGGCCATGCTCCAGATGAAGAAGCTCGACATCGCCGCGCTGAAGCGGGCGCACGCCGGGGAGTAGCCTGGGAGGCCAGGCCGCCGAGGAGAACCGGGCGGCCCGCGTTCCAGAAGTCCCTCGCCGCCCCGGTGGCGGCGTTCCCATCCACCGCTTGATCGAGGAGGAGCCAATCATGCCCGATCCCGTCGTGCATTTCGAAGTGATGGCCAAGGACAACGTCGACGCCGTGCGGAAGTTCTACGCCGCCGCCTTCGGCTGGAAGATCGACGCAGACAACCCCATGAACTACGGGCTCGTTGACAATGGCGGCGTCGGCATCAACGGGGGCATCGGCTCGCCCATGGGCGGGCCGAGCTACGCCACCTTCTACATCGGGGTCGACGACCTCCCCCAGGCGCTCGCGAGGATCGAGTCGCTGGGTGGCACGACCCTGATGCCCCCGATGGACGTCCCCGGCGGCGAGGTATCGATCGCCCTGTTCAAGGACCCGGCCGGCAACCCGATCGGCCTCGTGAAGACGTCCATGCCGACGAGGTGAGCACAGGCCCCGAGGCCCGCGCGGGCCCGCCAGCGCCGCCCGTGTTGGCCTCGGGTACGCGCTCAGAGACGACCGCACGACCCCCGAGAATACGGGCATCCGGGGCGTCCCCAACGGGAGTCGAAGAAGTGGTCGGTGCCCGCAATGCCGGGTAGTTCCGGCGCTTCTCCGGCCTTTGGGCAGTGTGCGTAGCGTGTGCGGCGGGTCTCTGCCCCTTGGGCGGACCCCCCGGGTGCCCACGCCACGATTGGAGCTGGGAGCTGATGGCATGGATCCCGACAGCGCAGAGAGGCGAGCCCGCTACCGGGCCTGGGCCAGGGCGCGCGGCGTGACCGAGGCCAGGGGCCACGCCCACCCCGAGAGGCTCTGGGGCGAGCCCGGCCTCGGCTGGGACCAGGGGCGCTACCCCTGGCTCGACCACGCGCGCCTGTGGGCCCGGGACGGCCGGGTCGCCTGCCTGACCGCGGAGCCCTACGGGCTGGGCGATGCCTCGCGCGAGGAGCTGAGGCGCCTGGCCCAGGGCCACGCCCTCGAGGTCGTGGTCCGCCCGCCCGAGGAGTCGCTGCACCTCCCGGGCCGCACAGTCCTGATCGAGCTGTGGGTCGCTGGCGCCCCGCTCAAGAAGGGCGCGGACCGTCCGTAGAGCACAAGCCCGGCTCCCGGACAGCCGACGCGTACCTCCTGAAGGAGGGTGCGCGGCATGCCTGACATGAGGCGCGCGGCGGACGCGCTGGTGGTCTGCTCCGGAGGCGACGACGAGGCCAGTCGGCTCCTGGATCGGTCGGGGCTTGTCTGGGACGAGGTGGAGGACCGCTTCTTCCCCTGCCGCCTCGCCGCCATGGAGCCCGAGCACGTGGAGAGCCTGCTGCGGCTGGCGGGCTTCCGCTTCGACGCCGAGGGCCAGATCTCACAGGAGGAAGGCGGCGCGAGGATCCGCGTCGTCCTCCTCTACAACCAGAGCGCGGGCGTGGCGCCTAGTGGACCCGGCGACCCTATCCGCGGCGTGATGCGGGCGCTCGACGAGCTACAGCCCGACGACGTCTCGGACCTCCTCGTGGCGACCGGGTTCGTGTGGGACCGCAAGAAGCGGAAGCTCGGGCGCGACGACTGTGACCGCGACTACTCCAGACCCCTCCCGCGACGGGAGGCTTCCGACCAGTAGGCAGGAGCTTTCGACAATGCTGCACCCCGACCAGATCTTGGGCATCCAGGCCCGGATCCCCCACTTCGACCCCGACCGTTGCGCGCCCCTCTTCCATGACGACCAGGAAGCACAAGGCTTCCCCGTCGGTGATCAGGGCCGGTTCCCCGGCGTCCTGATGCGCGACGGCACCGTCTGGTTCTACGACAAGGAGAGGCGGCCGCGCCGGCCTGGCAAGGACGGCCAGCTCTTGAACGAGCCTATGAAGTGCAAGGCTCCCGCGGGCGGGCGCGGCCCGGTCGCGATGCCGCAATGCCGCGACTCCAGCCACGTCCTGGTAGTCGAGGGCGAAGGCGACCTGGTCGCGCTGGTCAGCGCCGGCTACGAGGCGGCCATGAGCGCGGGAGGCGTGAACGTCCTGCTGGCGACGGGCGGCGACGCGGGCGTGAGGGGGCGAGCTGCGCGACGCGCGGCCTTCGCAGGCAAGCACGTCTACGTCTTCGACTTCGACGAGCCCGGGGTCAAGGGCGCGCGCTCTCTCGCGAGGCTCCTCCTGGGAGGAGAGGGCGAGACCAGGCTCGTCGACGAGGTCGGCGTCATTGCCATGCCAGAGGACTGGCGCGGCGAGGCCTTCGATCTCCTCGACTGGCTGGCGACGTTCGAGTCCACCGAGCAGGCGCTCGGCTCGGTCGAGCAGGTGCTGGGACGGGTGCACTGGGCCGGGCGCCCCGAGGACGTGGGCGCGAGCCGCGGGCCGTGGCGCGGCTACGACGCGGCGGGGCAGCAGGGTGGCGAAGCAGCAGAGGCCGGACGGCAGGGCCGACCCACCCAGGCCGACGATCTCTTCCGCATCACGGAGGAGCTGAAGATCTGGAAGACCCCCGCCGAGGAACCGTTCGTCACGATCTCCTTCGCCGACGGCCACAGGGAGCACTGGCCGCTCCCCGAGAAGGGCGGGCGGATCGGCCCCTGGCTCGTGCACGAGTTCGCGAAGCGCCACGGACGCGCCCCGTCGCAGGAGGCGGTGCGCCAGGTGCGATCCCGACTGCGCGGCCAGTCGTTCTTCGACTCTCCCATCTACGAGGTGCACGTCCGGATCGCCCAGGACGGAGAGGCGATCTACGTCGACCTGGCGGACGAGAAGTGGCGGGTTGTCCGGATCGACTCGCGAGGCTGGAAGGTGATCCCCGCCAGCGAGGCACCCGTCCGCTTCCGGAGGACGTCCGGCATGCTCCCCATCCCCGAGCCGCAGAAGGGCGGGAGCATTGACGATCTGAAGAAGCTGGTACCCGTGAGCGACGACGACTTCGTGATCCTCGTCGCGTGGGTGCTGAGCGCCTTCCGCGCGCGAGGTCCCCACTGGATCCTCTCGATCGGGGGAGAGCACGGCACCGGGAAGACGTGGACGGCCAAGACGATCCGGGCGCTGATCGACCCGAACAAGGCGGCGGTGCGCGGGGAGCCGAAGGATCACGAGACGGTGCACCTCCAGGCGAACAACTCCTGGGTGGTCGCCCTCGACAACCTGAGCCGCGTGCAGCCCTGGCTCTCCGACCTGCTGTGCGGCGTGGCCACCGGGGCGGGCATGGGCAAGCGCAAGCACTACGAGGACACCGACGAGGTGATCCTCAGCTACTGCCGCCCCGTGATCCTGGGCTCGATCGGCGACATCGCGACGCGAAGCGATCTGCGGAGCCGCGTTCTGTCGATCAAGCAGCAGCCCATCAAGGAGTACCGCAGCGAGGAGGAGCTGCTGGCGCTCCGAGCGAGGCTCCTCCCTGGGATGCTCGGCGCCGTCTACGACGGGCTCGCGGCGGCCATCCAGAACCTCCCGAAGACCAAGCCGAGCGGGAGGTACCGCAACGGGGGTGCGGAGCAGTGGGCCCTGGCGGCGGAGCCGGCGATGCCGTGGCCGGCAGGCACCCTCGACCGCCTGCTGGCCGAGGAGGACGCCGCGGGGCACCAGAGCATGGTGGAGTCGTCTCCCTTCGGGATGGCGCTGATCCAGCTCTTGGCCGACTCGGACGGCTCGTGGGAGGGCACCACCGGTGAGCTGCTGGAGCAGGCGCGGGCGAAGGCGCGCGTGGAGTCCGGCGCCAGGGGCTGGCCCGCGAGCGCGAGGGGCACGACGAACATGCTCAGGAACCTGGCGCCCAGCCTCCGGGCCCTCGGCGTCACGGTCGAGGAGACGAAGAAGCAGGGCGGCAAGGGGGACCGGCGCCGGCAGATCACCATGGCCGAGGACGCCGAGGCCCGGGAGCTCGTAGCGGCGAAGCAGCCGGCCGCCCTCTAGGCATCACATCCCCCGGAGCTCCTGCCCCGGGGAACCGCGCGCGCGGGGCCGCCCTCCGGCCTGGTCAGCTGGGGGGCGGCCTTCCTCCTGGCTTGCCGGCACTCTGGGAGGCTTATTGGGTGCCCCTCTGCCCCGGCCGCTTCGACCTTTCGGAGCCGCAGTTTAAGGGTCTAATCTCTTGAAATCCTTGAAGAATGGATTTGAGATCCGCGCGTCGTCCCGCTACGGTTCGCGCGGTCGAACCACAAGGCTCGCAATGGCGCGGCCGAAAAAGGGGCGAGATTCTGTGTCCGGGGCTGTCACGGCGCGCGCATAATTTCTCGCGGCGAGGCCGCAAGGGAAGGAGCACACCCGTGGTAGAGCAGGCGGAAACGATCAGGAAGGAAATCCTCACGTTTGTCGAGCAGCGAGGCTCGGCGAGCGTTGATGATCTCCTGACGGCCCTCCGCACCTACCCGCGCCGAGACGTCCTTCGCGTCCTGCGCGCGCTGCTCGAAAGCCGCCAGGACGGCCTCGAATACGGTGACCACCTGGAGCTCCAGCCGGCGAAGCCCGCCCGCTACGCGACCGCACGGTAACCTGCGGCCGCGCAGGCCTAGATGCTCTGGGACGAGAACCAGCGCCAGAAGAGGCGCCATAACCCAGTCCGCGCCGACCAGCGCCCGCCCTTTCATCGCGACCGCGACCGTGTGCTCTACTGTTCACACTACCGAAGGCTCGCGGGCGTAACCCAGATCGTCCGCACGGGTGAGTCCGACGTCTTCCACACTCGGCTCACCCACAGCATGAAGGTTGCTCAGATCGGCCGCCGACTCGCGGAGACGCGCGTGGCTCAGCAGAAGTCTCTCTGCGAGGAGCTAGGAGTTCACCCCGAAGTCGTGGAGGCGGCGTGCCTGGCGCACGATTTGGGACACCCGCCGTTCGGACACGTCGGGGAGACGACATTGCACAGCCTACTTGCGAAGGAGAGCGAGAAGAAGAAGAAGAAAGCGAAGGAAGGGAGTGCCGACTTGCAGCCTGATGGGGCGGATTCCTACGAAGGGAACGCGCAGGCGTTTCGCGTCGTCACGAAGCTGGCCGCGCGCTTTGACTACGTGGACGGCCTCGACCTGACGAGAGCTACGCTCGCGGCGGTCCTCAAGTACCCTTGGATTCGCGACACGACGGTTAGGAAGAAGAAGGAGAAGTGGGGAGCATATCTAAGCGAGGAGGAGGACTTTGAGTTCGCGAGGGAGTTCCTGCCCGCCGATGTAAAGTCGCCCGAGGCGGAGCTGATGGACTGGGCGGACGACATTGCCTACTCCGTCCACGATCTGGAGGACTTCCATCGGTGCCGAGGAATTCCCTGGCATTTGATCTCCATTGATGAGGCCGAGCAGGCGAGGCTGGTCGATAGCGCGGTGAAGCGCTGGTTCAATGCGCCACCCGACGCGAGGCCTCGACTAGCTCAAGCCCTGGGGCGCCTGCTTTCGGTCTTCAGGACCGCGCCGGACATCGTCGGAGTACCCTACGATGGGAGCCGCGATCAGCGCAGCCAGCTCCGGCACCTCACCTCACTGCTGATCGGTCGCTACGTGGAGGCAATTACCCTCCGAGACCCCACCCGGGAGGACCCCAGGTTCGTCTCAGTTGATCCACTCCGGCACGACGAGGTCCTCGTCCTGAAGGAGTTCACGCGCCTGTACGTGATCGAGAACCCGTCGCTCGCGGCGCAGCAGCGGGGCCACCGCCGCGTGATTGAGGACCTCTTCGAGGATCTGATGAAAGACCTGGAAAAAGGCCCCCGCTACTTCCCAACTCGGTGGCGCCACCTATTGGAGGACGGGGTTCCAGGCCCGAGAGCTGTCGCGGACTGCATCTCCGGTCTGACCGAGGCAGAGGCCCTAGCATTCCACGGTCGACTCCGGGGCTACGCCAGCGGCTCAGTGCTCGACCCTATCCTGCGCTGACTCTTGTCGGTGGCGGCTTCGGCGCGCGCCCCGAGAAGAGGCACTCCCGGACGCTCCCAGGGTGGGAGATAGTCAGCTGACCCCTGGCCTCAGGCGACGCCACTACCCCTCAGAGAGCGCGCCACCACGGCCCAATAGGCCGCCTCGCCGTCAAGCTGCACCGCCACGTCGGGCTTCGGCTTCGGGGAGGCCACCTTGCCCCGCCGGAGGTCCAGGACCGCCATGACGCAGCCGGAGGGCGCGCGCTCGCCACAGGTCTCGCGCATCATTTGGTTCACGACCTGGGCGCGGTTGCCGAGCAGCTTCTCCTCCTTCATGTAGAGCTTCACCAGATAGGGGGTGCCGCCCACCTCGAACCCGAGCTCGGGGTTCACCTTCACGCTCACCTCGCCCCTGGTCCAGACGGCCTGCGGAGGCTCGAACCATGTGTAGCCTTTCGCGCAGTGCTGCTCGTGGAAGTAGTGGAAGCCGGTCACGACGGCCGGGAAGTGCTCGCGCTTCGGCGGGTGCTCCTGCGCGTCCACGAGGTCGTCGAGCAGCTCCAGAGGCGACCGCTCCCGGAGCGTGCCCACGATCCCCTCGCGGATGCGCTTGTAGAAATCCGCGCGCACGTCGTACTCGGCGGACAGGAATCGGCGCACGACGGCCCACGCGGCCGGTGCCCTGCTTCTGAACGAAATCGAGGAAGGTGGTCAGGGCGCACGCGACCGCAGCGGCCGACGGGAGGATCGCCAGCCAGTCTCACTAGGGGTAACAGCGAGGGTAGCGCATGCCGCGCGAGTGCACCTTACGCGTTGCCTCTCCGAAAGCTAGGCGAGTGACGCCTCCGGTCACAGTCGTGGGTACAGGCGCCGACGGTGCGGGTACCATGGCCCCGGTACCAAGCATGACTCTGAGTCGGTTTCTCGGCGGGCTCGGGGGCGACTGGGCGGTGGCGCCTGTCAGCGAGGCCGTTGGGCGACAGTGCGGGCTCGGCGCGTGGAGGGCGCATCAGCGCCGAGGGCCCCACGCGCGACGCCGGGAACCCGGCTCCGACGTTGGCACCACGGCGAGATCCTCGACGAAATCGAAGGTGGCTCCCTGCCGGATGAGCACCTGGTTGGCGAAGGGGTCCTGCGGATCGAAGTCGATCGTCGGGTCGATGCGTATGAGCTTCCCGGAGCCCACCGGAACGTTCCCATCCCGACCCTGGACCACGTAGACGAAGCCGTCGGCCGAAACCGCCATCTTCTGCTCGATGGATGTCGCGGTCAGGTACCCGCCCTGCGCCACGAGCGTCTCCGCTCCCGTATCCGGGTCGATGTGGAAGACTCGGGCAAAGGGACCCGGTCGCGAGACCACGAAGATGTCTCCCGGCGCGACGTCGAGCGCGGCGGCGGCGGGCGCGAGCGACAGGGCCGCCCAGAGAGACGCGAGGATGCGTGCCATGACGAAGCCCCCCTTCGGGCGGGAGGCTAGCTCGGGAGGCCCGGGGGCGGCGGTGCGGGCTCGGCGGGCGCAGTCGGGTTGCCAGCGCAGCGCTGCTCAGTCCCGCGCCAGCTGATCCGCGAGCCAGTCGTCGAGGGTCGTCCCCCCGCCACTCTTCGGCGGCCCGAGCACCTGGCAGCGGACCCGCGCCAGCCAGTAGCGGAGCCTCGACACGCGCTTCCTGGGGTGGTACGTCGTATAAACCTTGCAGGGCCGCCGCCTCCCCTCCTCGCGGACGTGGAAGACGCGGAAGAGCGTGAGCGCGTGGATCTCCCTCGGCCTGCGAGGTCCGGAGCGGACCTCCTGAGTCCCCTGGTGGGCCTCGACGCGGAGGGGCTGGCCGGGGTGAACGTCGTATTCGAGCGCCACCCGGTACCCGGCCCACTCGATCGGGACCGCGGCGCGGCGGAGGGCCGCGTCCGCGCGCTGCCGCCAGGCGGCTGGAAGCAGGCGAGTCACCTCGCCCGGGTACCAGACGCGCCTCCTGAAGTTGACCACCAGCGCGCGCACCCGGACCACCGGGTAGAGGGAGGTGGCCCGGCCGCCGAAGTTAGCCACCTCCAGCACGACGCCGTTGTCGTCGTCGGTGATGCCGACGTGGCGCAGGGACACGCGGAGGCGGGGGCGGTCCCGCCAGCGGAGCAGCAGGGGTCCCAGGCCCAGCAGGCCGAGCACGCCCAGGACCAGAGCAGCCTGGCCGCCCGGGCCGAGGGCCCGCCAGAAGTCCACGACGGCGTCCACGGGGAGGGAGGGTACCGCCAGTCTGCAGTGGGTCGGGGCGGCTCCCACGGGGTCGGTGACAATTCTCACCACACCCAGCCATGAGCATGTCCGATAGGGGTACAGGCGCAGGCAACTCGCGCCGGAGGTGCCCATGGACCCGACGGAAGTGCTGGACCTGCTCCGGAACCCTCCCACCTGGGGCGGGGCCCCGCTCGCGGGCGCGGCGGCCACCCTCCTCGCGGCGGCCGGGCTGCTCCGCCTGGTGGGGCGGCGCGGGGTCCGGTGGCGGCTCTCGGTGCGGTTCTCGGCCGCCAGCGGGGCTGGGCGGCCGGCGCGGGGCGGCCAGGGCGAGGGAGGCCGGGAGGAGCACCCAGGGGGCTCGGGTGCGGCTCGGCAGGGCGGCGGGGCGGCTTCGCGGCCCCGGCCAGGGTCGAGGCGGAGCGCGCGAGCTCGGACCGGGGAGAGAGGCAGGCGCAAGGAGCGCTAGGGAGCCAACAAGGGGCCGCAGGGCGGCGACGGGGGCCCGGGGGCGGGGCGGCTTCGCGAGCCGGCGGAACCCCGAGGCAGGCGGTCGGGCGGTCCAGGCGGTACTGCCGGCGCCTTTCTGGGTCGCCTCTTCCCTCCTGCCTTCCTCCTTCTTTTCTCAGGTCCGGAAGGAATGGAATATGCCCGGCAGTACCGCCTGGACCGCCTGCCTGCTTCTCGTGAGCCGCGTTCTGGCGCCGTTTCGCGAAACTCGCGGGAAGAAGGCCAGGCGGTAGACCGCCCGAGTACCGCCTGCCTACCGCCCGTTTCCGGGGAGTACCGCCTGCCTACCGCCTGCCTCCCGGGTCAGCGCGCGCTCAGAAGGGACTCGGCGCCCCCGTCGAGGACGAGGCTGGCGCCCGGGAGGCCGAGGCGCTCGTGGCCTCCGCCAAGTAGAAACCGACCGTCGCGCGCCCCCTCCCAGGCGGCGCCCGGCAGCCAGGGGCGAATATGAGGCGAAAGCCCCCTCTGCGGCCCGGGCCTCGCCTCTCCGGGCCTCCGCGGCCCTCCCCCAGAGCTCCGCTTCCACCGGCGGGCTGGCCAAAAGTGGCTCCTTTGGTTCGTGAACCGGCTCCGAAATCGTCACGCTCCGCTCAAGCCCGGGGCCCTCCGAGCCGTTCAGGGGTCCAGCCTGCAACTGCGTCACGCTTCCCTAGCGAAGCGTGGCGTTCGGAGGATCCCGCCATGCCCCCCGCCAACGCCGGCCAGCGCTACCCCGCCGAGCCCCTGACCTCCGAGGAGGTCCGCCGCCTGCTCGCGGCCTGTGGCCGCCGGGGCCCCTGCGGCGTCCGGGACCAGGCCCTGCTCTGGGTCCTCTGGCGGACCGGCGCCCGCGTGGGCGAGGTCCTGGCCCTCCGGCCCCACCACGTGGCCGAGGGCGCCATCCGCCTGACCGCCTGCCTGAAAGGCGGCGACGAGCGCGTCCTGCCCGTGGAGCCCGAGATGCAGGCCGCCGTCGACCGCTGGATGGAGCACCGCCGCGCCCGCGGCGTGAACGGCGCAGCCCCGCTCTTCTGCTCGCTACGCGGCCACGCCCTCGACCCCTCCCACATCCGCCGCCTCCTGGCGCGCCTGGGCCGCAAGGCCGGCCTGGAACGCCGCGTGCACGCCCATGCCTTCCGGCATGCCTTCGCGAGCGAGCTGGCCCTGGCCGGCGCCCCGCTGGTCGCCATCCAGGACGCGCTCGGTCACCGAAGCGCCGCCACCACCCAGACGTACCTGCGGCGCGTGACGTGCGCGGAGCTGGGCGCCGCCCTGGCCCGGCGCCCTCTGCCCGACTGGGTCCTGCTGCCGGACCCCGAGCCTGACAGGCTCGACAGGTTCGTCTGGCAGCCCGAGGATCTCATCTGGACGCCACCCCCGCCCGCCCCGGAGCCCCAGGAGCCCTGACACCCCGCCACGTCGCGCGCAGGGCGCGCCGTGCGGCAGAGTGGCATCGCCTGCTCCCACGGGTCCCGACTCGCCCGAGATCTGCCCACACAAGCGAGCGTCACGCGCGCCGCAGCGCAGAGGGCGGCCATACCCCCATTTTCCGAGATGGGTCCCCGGCCCGTCCCGTGCGCGCGGAATTGAGACGACACTGTCGAATGAAGACTTCGCAGGAATGTTGGCCGCTACAGTTACGGATGGAAGTTCCTCGACTCTGCAGCCCGCCGGGCGAGCAGGATCGTGGCCCCCAGACGGGGGGTCGCCCCCGAGGCTCCCAGCACGTCACCCCGCGCGGCCGGCCGCGCGCCAGAGGAGGTCCCGTGCCTTCCTACATCTCAACTGCGGACCTGTCCAAGGCGTCGGGACTCGAGCTCTCGCAGATCGAGGGCTTGATCACCAGGAGGGTCTTCCTCGTCCAGCCGACCGGCCGAGGAAGACCCAGGAAGTGGACAGCGGCCGAGCTGGACTGCGCCAAGACCTTCTCCGCCCTCAGGAAGCGCCGCCGCCTCGCGCTTTCGATCATCGTCCCGCTCTTGGTCCGCCTCCGGGCGGCCAGGACCGCGCGCGAGCGCCGGCGCCTGCTGGAGCAGGCCGTGCTGCTGAGGATCGCCGCGTATCCCCACTGGGAAATCAGGATCGAGGCCGGCCCGGAGGACGCCTACGCAATCCGGGCGGGGATCGAGCGGGGGTTCGTGCTCAAGCGCGAGCGCGTGGCCGACATCCTGGCGGAGAAGGAGGCGGCCTGATGGCGAGGACCTTGTCGGTCGAGATCGAGAGGGCGCTGCGGCGCGAGCGGCTCAATAAGCTGCGCCAGAAGACAGAGGATGAGCAGATCCGGCTCATCGACGAGGCGCGTCGGAAGCCAGATCCCGAAACACTAGATGCGGCCGAGCGCCGCGAGGAGGTCCCCATGAATCAGGCAGTCGAGATGGCTCGGAGGCAGCGCGACCTGAAGGCGCGCGAGGAGGCGCTCGCCGCCCAGCGCGCCGCCGAGGAGGTGGCGCGCGAGCTCGCTGAGATCTCTCAGCGGTTCGTCGGGAGCCTGCGCCCCGTCGCCGGCGTCGACCCGAGCCTGCTCGCGGTCGAGGTCGCCGGCCTCCTGGAGCGAGGATCGGAGGAGGAGCTGGCCCAGTGGCGGGTCGTGGAGCTTGCGGCCCCGAGCGCCGCCGCCAGTCGGACGCCTCTCTACCAGCGGAGCCCGACTCCGATCTTCAGGACGCTGGAGCTGGTCCCGCCCGGCGGCGCGATCCCGGAGGGCTCCCGCCAGGTCGGCACGCTGAAGGACCTGTGCGACACGGCCCAGACCAGGCGGCGCCGCCTCGATGCGGTCATGTCACGGCCGCGCAACCAGGCGATTCTCATCTCGGAGGACTGACCCATGCCCGAGCCCCTCATCAACCTCGTCCTGGCCGAGCTGGCCCACATCGGCGCGGGGCCGCTCAGGCAGGTCGAGGAATACCTGCGCTCCGGCGCCGACCCGTCTATGGCATTCGTGGAGCGCTCCTTCGTGCTCACCCCGAGCGGGATGGAGAAGCGCTCGAGGCAGCCCAGCCTCAATGACTACAGGCCCGTGTACGGCTTCGGCGCCTTCCCCCAGCAGCGCGCGGCGGCAGGGCCGGGCAACGCGCTCCTGAACCTCCAGAGGATCGTCCGGAAGGTGGCAGAGCGGCAGAGCCTCCGCGACCAGTACGGCGAGGCGGCGATCATGGCGTCGCCCAAGCTCGCCGAGCCGGTGATCTAGGTGTTCGTCGACGGAGCCACGCTGAGCGAGATCCACGCCCGCGCTCTCGCCGACGGCGGCCGGGAGCTCTCCACGGCGGAGGAGGTGGCCCAGGTCGGCGGCGGCGCCGGGGGCGAGGGAAGTTCCCCCGCCGACTCTGTTGATGCTGCGGAGGATCCGGCGCCGCTGCCCTCTCCGCCGGCCGGGCCGGAGGCAGCTCCCAGGAAGATCCTCCCCAGCCCGCCCAAGCGCTCGTGGCTCCGCGCTGCCCGCGAGAGGGAGATCCCCCGGGAGAATCTCGACCGCTATCGCGACGCCTACTACTTCATGGCCGCGGCCGCCGCCGAGATCGCGACCAAGGCCGTGGCGGGGGAGCTGGACGTCGTCCCGGACGACGACCACCTGCTGGACCACGTGGCCAAGATGGCGGCGGGGATCAAGTGAGCCCGGCGCGCCCCTCCCGCGCCGGCTTGGCCGCGGATCCGTCGTCTCCCTCAGCGGCGGCGGGTCCCGGCCCCTCTCCGGACGCCCCTCCGACCCGCCGGCGAACCCCTGCCCTTCCCGCCGCCAATCGCCGGAGATTCGCTCAACGTTCCGCTATCACTCGCGGCCACGCCGAAGCGATGCTTGCCGTGCTCATGCCCGGGAAGCAGCCGCAGTTCGGGAAGGTCCGGCCTCGCGAGCGCGGCGAGGGCTTCCGCATCGACGTGCGCCCCTACGGCTGGATCGGCACCCTGGCCGGCTCTCCGATGTCGCGCGAGCTGGCGGAGGAGCTGCTCAAGTCCATCCGTGTCGAGATCGCGCGCGGGAAGCCGCCCCTCGACGCGGTGGCACCCTACCTCTCCATCCGCGCGAAGCCCAACCTCGTGACCGAGCGCTACGCTGACTGGCTCGCCGTGAAGCGCCAGCAGGTCGAGGCCGGGGAGCGATCCCCTCGCACCGTCCAGGAGTACGAGCGCTACGCGCGCCCCAGCGGCGAGGTCGAGTGGTGGGAGGGGCGCGGGATCCAGGAGGTCGACTTCGCCCTGCTGGAGGACTGGGACCTCTGGATGGCGGATCAGGGCAAGAGCGCGAAGACGCGCCGCAACGTCCTGGGCGCGTTCCGCTCCTTCCTGGGCTGGCTCCGCAAGCGCAAGGCGATCCAGTCGGTGCCGGAGTTCCCCGCCCCGCGCGTGCCCGAGCACCAGCCCAAGATCATCACGCTCGCCGAGCAGGAGGCCGTGCTGGCTGAGATCCCCGAAGACGAGCGCGGGCCCTACCTGGTGGCGGTCTTCATGGGCCTGCGGCCAGGCGAGATCCGGGCACTCACGTTCGGCGATGTCCTTCTCGACCAGGACCCCCCGATCCTCGTGGTGTCCAAGGCGATGAAGGGCCTCGGTGCGGACGCCCCGATCGCGGGCACCAAGACTGGCTACGCGCGGCGGCTCCCGATCGCGCCCGAGGTGGTCCGCTGGCTGCGCACGCACCTGCCGGAGTCGATCCCGGACGCCGCCGCTCCGCTCTTCACCAATCCGAGGACAGGGAAGCGATGGCGCCACTGGGTCCTGCGGGAGATCTGGGTTGGCGCCGCGGGCCGCGCCGGCGTCGACGTCGGACTCTACGAGGGGACGAAGCACGCCTTCGCCACCGCCGCGCTGCACCGCACCGGGAACGAGCGCGCGGTGCAGGAGTACCTCGGGCACCGGGACCCGCGCAGCACGCGGCGCTACGCGAAGCTCGCGGACGAGGCGTTGGCGGACGTGGTGCGTCCGCGGACGGTGCACTGACCTCGCTGGAGTCGATTTCGCTGCGTCATTCGGGGTCGTTCTTCGTCACCGCGCTGTACTCCGATCGCAGTTCGGCCCGCCAGGCTCGGTAGCGAGGAACGTCCGGAAGAACTTCGAGGGCGCGCTCGTATTGGCTGCGAGCCTCTTCGGTCCGTCCCACAGACGCCAAGATTCTGCCGAGCGTGCCATGAGCATCCGCGATCCCCGGACCGTATCCGGATCGTTTGTAATACGAGGCGGCTTGGTGACAGAGAGCTTCCGCCTCTTCAACCTGACCGTGATCCGAGAGGATCTCAGCGCGCATCAGGTTGAGACCGGCACGGGTCCGCTCGTCCTGTGGATGATGCTGAGCCAAGAGCCGAAGTGCCTGATCGACATAGGGCTCTCCCTCGGACAGCTTCGAACGCTTCACGAGGATGTGGGCCATGTCGCTGTAGGCGCCGAGATACTCCGGATCCGAGGGCTCGAGCGTCGCGGTCGCGATCTCAAGGTTCTGGCGAAACCGCTCCTCGGCCTGAGGCAAATTCCAGAGGTTGCTGTGGACTTGAGCGAGGTGCCGAACGACTCGGCGGAGTTGCGGATGCTGCGGACCATGTGTCCTCGGGAGCAGTGCGGCGGCCTCTTCCAAGGGAGCGATGGCGTCTCGCTCGTCTGAGCCTTGGCGCCGCACCAAGCCGACCCATGCCAGGAGCTCGGCGCGCTTGTAAGCCGGGACGTACTCGCTCTGGGACGAGGCGTAGGCGCGGTCCAGAAGCGCTCGGGCGTTCGTCGGATCCCCCGCTTGGAAAGCGGCGACCCCGGCCTTCGCGTCCTCCTCCCAGCCGGAGGCGAGTACCGCCGTCGCAGCGAGGAGCGTGCCGAGGGCGAGCACTGCGAAGCCGATCGATCTCATCGCAGGTAGGCTACCGCCAGGCGGGAGCGGAGAGATAGCCCGTGTGTGCACCTTGTGTGCGGCCGCAGAGGCAGCCGCGCAACCGCCCGAGAACACGGGCATATGGGCGTCCCCAACGGGAGTCGAACCCGTGTTACCGCCTTGAAAGGGCGGTGTCCTAGGCCACTAGACGATGGGGACGCGGGACTGCGCGCGAATATGGCGCAGGGCCGGGGCCGGCGCCCCCCCAGCCCGGATCGCAGGGCCGGCCCGCAGGCCGGGGGGGCCGGCACCCGGACGCGCGTGATAGGATGCCTCCGCCTTGCGCGCGCTCTCCCGCCTCGCCGCCGTGGTCCTCGTGCTCTGCTACGGCGGAGCGTGGGCGAGCCCCTGCCCCCAGCTCGACCGCCCGATCGGGAACCGGCACGCCGAGCGCGATCCGGCGCGGGCCACCGAGGCAGCGGCAGCCGCCTCCCACGTTCACACCATGGCAGAGCACGCGCCCGCACCGGTGGAGCCCGGCCCGGCCCTGCACGCACCCTGCCCCTGCGGCTGCGACGAGCAGCCGCTCACGCCGGGCGACGCCGGGGGGAGCCCGCTCGGGTTCGCCCTGCGGACCCGCGCCGCCGAGCTGCCGCCCCTTCCCGGCTCGCCGCGCCTCGCCGGCGATCCGGCGCGGACGCCCCTCGCGCCGCAGCGACCCCTCGACCACGTCCCCCTCCCCGCCTGAGGCACCGCGAGCTCCAGGACCGGGCAGCGCGCCCGGCGCTGCGCCCGCGCGGGCGCGGCTGCCGCGCGCCCCTGCCCTCGGCTCGAACCCTCGGGATGGGAGACGTGGATCATGGCGTTCTGGAATCGACGCGCCGCGGCCGGACTCGGCGCGGCGCTCCTCTCGACCCTGGCCAGCGACGGCGCGAGCGCGTGCTCGATCTGCCTGGCCGGCGATCCCCAGTTCTCGAGCAGCGGAAGCAGCGCCCAGGAGGCGGGGAGCCTCTCCTTCTTCGCGGAGTTCCGCGCGTTCTCGAAGACCAGCGGCGAGCTCCCGGGAGACCATGCGCCGGACCCGGCCGAGCCCACCCCCTTCGAGGAGAACGAGAGCGAGCGCCTCGACCTCTACCTCGGCTGGACCCCGTTCGACCGCTGGACCCTCACGCTCGACCTCCCGGTCGCATTCCAGGAGATCGCCGAGTTCGAGGGCGGCATGGGCACGCGCTCGGATCTCACGGGCGTGGGCGATCTCTCCCTCACGGCGGGCCTCGTGGTGTGGCGCGACCGTCCGGTCCTTCCCAGCCGCTGGATCGAGGCGCGGGCCTTCCTCAAGGCCCCGACCGGCGAGTCGCACGAGAAGGTCAACGGCGTCGCGGATCCCCACCTCCAGGCCGGGACCGGCTCCTTCGACTTCGGCTTCGGCCTCGCCGGGGCGCAGCGCTTCGCCTGGGCCTCGCTCTACGCGAGCGCCTTCTACCGCGAGAATCTCGAGGGCTCGCTCGCCTACCGCTACGGCGACGTCGTGCTCGCCAACGCGGCGGTCGAGCTGCCGGTCGGCCACGCGCTCGGGCTGCCCTGGCTCGAGCCCCTCCTCCCGGGCTTCGAGCTCAACTTCCGCACCGCCGAGCGCGACTGCTTCCAGGGGCAGCGCTTCCGGGACAGCGGGGGCTCGATCCTCTACGGGACGCCGTCGCTGCGCCTGCGCCTGCCCTGGCTCCGGCCCGCGAAGCCACCCTCGCTGCGCCTCGCCGCGCAGATTCCGCTCACCCAGGCCTGGCTGAACGGCTTCCAGACCGAGGGCACGGTCTGGTCGGCGGGCCTGCTGGTCCCGTTCTAGCGCTAGGATCCGGGCCGTGCGCATCCTCGCTGCCCTGCTCCTGCTGGGGGCCGCATCCCCGCCCGCCCCGCTGGCGCTCACGGATCTCCGGGGCGAGCGCGTCGAGGTCGCGCTCGCCCCGGACGAGGGGGCGCTCGTCCTGCACTTCTGGGCCACCTGGTGCCCCTCCTGCGTGGAGGAGCTCGGCGTCCTCGACCGCGCCATGGAGCGCTGCGCGGGAGCGGGCGTGCGGATGCTCACCGTGAACGTCGGGGAGGACCTCGACACGGTCCAGCGCTACGCGGCCGAGCACGGGCTCCGCCTCGGGCTGCTGCGGGATCCCGGCGGCGCCGTCTGGCGCGCCGTCACGGGCGTGGGCCTGCCCGCGAATCTGGTGTGGACGCCCGCCGGAAGGCGCGTCGAGCTCGGCCCGCGCAGCGCCGCGCGCTGGGCCGACGAGCTCGAGCGACTGGGCTGCCACGCGGCCGAGCCCTGACGCCGGAGGAGGCCCTCACTCCGCGGGGGTCCGCTCCGGCTGCCGCCAGAGGTACCAGGAAGCGACCGAGCGCCAGGGGCGCCAGGGCTCGGCGAGGGCCTCGAGCTCGGCGCGCTTCGGAAGCGCCGGGAGCTCGTACAGGGAACAGACGCCCTTGCGCACGCCGTAATCGCCCACCGGGAGGACGTCGGGCCGCCCGAGGGAGAAGATCAGGAGCATGTGGGCGGTCCACTCGCCGATGCCCCGCACCCGGGTGACCGCCTCCACCACCTCGGCGTCCGGCATGCGGCGCAGCGCCCGGTTGTCGAGCTCCCCCGTGGCGAAGGCGGCGGCCACGGCGCGCAGCGCCGCGCACTTCTGGCGCGAGAGGCCCACGGCGCGGAGCTCCGCCTCGCTGGCCGCCAGCAGGAGCTCGGCCTTCGGGTAGCGGCCCCGGTAGCGCGCCCGCAGGCGGCCGGAGATGGCGCGCGCCGCGCTCCCGGCCAGCTGCTGGTAGAGGACCGAGTGGACGAGGCTCCGGTACGGGTCGCCGGTCGGGCGCAGGGCGCAGGGCCCGACGCGCCGGATCAGGGCGCCGAGCCGCCGGTCCCGGCGCGCCAGGGCGCGCCGGGCGCGCTCGCAGTGCGGGGCGTCGAGGCGGTCCACGGCCCGGCAGGATACAGCGCGCGCCGGGCCCCCCCGGGCTGCGGCGCCGCCCGAGCGAGCCTTGGATTCCCCCCCGGTCCGGCCGATAGGGGCGGCGGGGACCGAGCCGGCGGGAGCGGGGCCCCGCGCGGGGGAGCCAGATGGGGTCGCAGGGTCCGGGACCGGCGCGGAGTCCGGGGGTCGAGCGCGGGGACCCGCGCCCCGCCCTGGGCCTCGAGGAGCTGCTCGAGCTGCTGGTCCGCCAGGAGCTCCTCTCGGCGGAGCAGGCCCGGGACGTGGCCGCCCGGGCCACCACGCTCCGGAGCCGCGTGCTGCGCGAGCGGGTGGGCTCGGTCCGCTCCCAGGCGGCGGCCCGCTACGACGCGAGCCCCGCCGAGGTGGTGGCGGCGGCCGAGCTCCCCCACCCCGCCCAGCGCCAGCGCCGCCTGGACGAGGATGCCATCGCCGAGGCCCTGGCCCGGGCCTCCGGCGTTCCCTACCGCAAGATCGATCCCCTGCGCATCGAGAGCGATCTCGTCACCAAGACGCTCTCGCGGCCCTTCGCGCGCCATCACGTCGTGATCCCCCTGGGCCGCGAGGACGGGGCCCTGCGGCTCGCGGTCGCCGACCCCTTCGACCGGGCGCTGCGCGAGTCGCTGGAGAGCGTCCTCCACGAGCCCCTGGCCTACACGGTCTCGGCCAAGCGCGACATCCTGGCCATCATCGATCGCGTCTACGGCTTCCGCTCCAAGGTCTCCCAGGCCCACAAGGAGATCGGCGAGGGGCGCTCCGGCGGCGCGCTGGTGCGCCTCGTGGAGCTCCGCTCCAACGACGAGCTCGCCACCGCGAGCGACGAGCACGTGATCGCGGCGGTCGACTACCTCCTGAACTACGCCTTCGAGCAGCGGGCCTCCGACATCCACCTGGAGCCGCGGACCAGCGACGCCGCCATCCGCTTCCGGATCGACGGGATCCTGCACGAGATCGAGACCCTCCCCCTGGCGGTGCACGGGGCGGTGACGTCGCGCATCAAGGTGCTGGCGGGCATGAACATCGCCGAGCGCCGGCGCTCCCAGGACGGCCGCATCAAGACCCAGCGGCGCGAGCGCGAGGTGGAGCTCCGCGTCTCGAGCATGGCCACGGCCTTCGGCGAGAAGATCGTGGTCCGCGTCTTCGACCCGAGCGTGCTCCTGGCGGACCTCCAGGAGCTCGGCTTCAGCGCGCTCGAGCGGGAGCGCTGGGAGCAGTGGATCACCTGCCCGAACGGCCTGATCCTGGTGACCGGCCCCACCGGCTCGGGCAAGACCACGACCCTCTACTCCACCCTGCGCTACCTCTCGGGCCCCGAGCTCAACATCACCACCGTCGAGGACCCGATCGAGATGGTGGACCCGCGCCTGTGCCAGGTGCAGGTGAATCCCCAGATCGACATCAGCTTCGCCAAGGCCCTGCGCACCATCCTGCGCCAGGACCCGGACGTCATCATGGTGGGCGAGGTGCGCGACGCGGAGACCGCCGCCATGGCGGTGCAGGCGGCCCTCACCGGGCACCTGGTCTTCTCCACCGTGCACACGCGGAACGCCGCGGGCGCGGTGACCCGGCTCGTGGAGCTCGGGGTCGAGCCCTTCCTGCTCGCGAGCGTGCTGCGCGGCGTGATCGCGCAGCGGCTGGTGCGCCGCATCTGCGAGCACTGCGCCGTCGAGGGGACGCTCAACCCCGACCAGATCGCGGCCCTGGGCCTCAAGGTGCCCGTCGAGCGGCGCGACAGCCTGCGGGTGCGCTGGGGCGACGGCTGCGTGCGCTGCCGGCACACGGGCCTCTACGGCCGCGTCGGCGCCTTCGAGATGCTGGACGTCGGGCGCCGGATCCGCGCGCTCATCAGCGAGGGCAAGGACGCCGGCGAGATCGCCCACGCGGGGCGCATCGAGGGCATGCAGAGCCTGCGGGAGGCGGCGATCCGGAAGCTCGCCGAGGGGGTCACCACCTACGAGGAGGCGGTGCGCCTCGCCTCGGACGTGGAATGAGCGCCGCGACCGCCGACGAGCTCGGCCACCTGGTCCGCTCCGGCTGGCGGCTCGTGGCCTTCGAGAGCTTCGAGGAGGAGCGCGCGCTGGCGCTGCTCGAACGGGCGGCCGCGAGCTGCGAGCGGCGCCTCCAGATCTGGTCGGTGGCCTCGGGGCTCGCCCCCGCGGAGGGGGCGGGCCGCGCCGCCCGCGGAGCGGCGGAGGCGGCGGGCCCCGGCGCCGGCTCCCTGGAGGCGGGCCTCCTGGCCGTGGCCGGGAGCGAGGAGCCGGCCCTCTTCGCGCTGCTCGACGCCCACCGCCTGCTCGACGACCCGCTGGCCGTGCGGCGCCTGCGCGATCTGCTGCCGCAGCTCGGAGCCCGGCGCCAGGTCGTGGTGCTGCTCGGCCCGGTGATCGAGGTGCCGATGGAGCTCCTGCGCGAGACCGGGCGGGTCGAGCTTCCCCTCCCCGGCGCCTCGGAGCTCACGACTCTCTTCCGCCGGGTCGCCGAGCAGACGGCGGGCCTCGACCCGGAGGCCCCGGAGCTCGAGCAGGCCGTGCGCGGCGCCCTCGGGCTCACCTCCGCGGAGGCGATCCGGGCCTTCCGCAAGGCGTGCCGCGTGGCCGGGGGCCTCGGCCCGCGCGCCGTGAGCGAGCTCTTGCGCGAGAAGCGGCGCGCCCTGCGCCGCACCCCGGCGCTCTCCTTCCACGAGGACGCCACGGCCCTGACCCAGGTGGGGGGCCTGGGCGAGCTCAAGCGCTGGCTCGGGGAGCGCCGGCGCGCCTACGGCGAGGAGGCGCGCCGCTTCGGCCTGCCGATCCCGCGCGGCCTCCTGCTGCTCGGCGTGCAGGGCTGCGGCAAGTCGCTCTGCGCCAAGGCGGTGGCGCGGGAGTGGCAGTTCCCCCTGCTGCGGCTCGACCTGGCCGCCGCCTTCGCGAGCCCGGCCCAGAGCCCCGAGGCCTCCACCCGCGAGGCGATCCAGGTGGCCGAATCCCTGGCCCCCGCCGTGCTCTGGATCGACGAGATCGAGAAGGGCTTCGCCGCCACGGCGTCGGACCCGACCGCGAGCCGCGTCTTCGGCTCCTTCCTCACCTGGCTCTCCGAGAAGCAGGCGCCGGTCTTCGTGGTGGCCACCGCCAACGAGGTGGCGGGGCTCCCGCCGGAGCTCCTGCGGCGCGGTCGCTTCGACGAGCTCTTCTTCGTCGATCTCCCCAGCCGCGACGAGCGCGCCGAGATCCTGGCCATCCACCTGCGCCAGCGCGGTCGCGACCCGCGCCACTTCCGGCTCGACGAGCTGGCGGAGGCGGCGGAGCGGCTGACCGGCGCCGAGATCGAGCAGGCCGTGACGGCGGCCCTCTACGGCGCCTTCGCCGAGTCCCGCGACCTCGAGGAGGACGACCTCCTGAACGCGCTCCAGGAGACGGTGCCGCTCTATGACACCCACGAGGAGCGCATCAAGGAGCTGCGCGACTGGGCCCGGCACCGGGCGCGGCCCGCCTCCCTGGACGCCCGCATGGTCGACTACTTCGCCGACCGGTAACATCGCGGGCCATGGAGGACCGGGAGATCCGGCGCGAGCGGGCCCAGAACCTGTGGGCGAGCTTCGCCCGGAAGTTCGAGCCGGTGGCCCAGGCGACGACCCTCGAGCCCAACCCCCAGACGACCCTGGGCCGCGTGGGCGGCCTGGTGGCCGCCAAGGAGGAGATCCAGACCTACGCCTGCGCCGCCACCAGCCCCGAGGTGTACGAGCGCTGGGGCACCTATCCCCCCACGGGCCTCCTGCTCATCGGGCGCCCGGGCGTGGGCAAGCGCCTGCTGGCCGAGGTCCTCTCGACCCTCACGGAGACCGCCTTCGCGGCGGTGAACGTGCCCCGCCTGGTGATCGAGGTCGTCCACCGCGGCGCGAAGGCCACCGAGCTCGTGACCGCCTGGTCCCAGACCCTGGAGGAGATGCCGCCCCTCACGGTGCTCTTCGAGGAGCTCGAGTTCTCCCAGGCGGCGGAGATCGGAACCCGCCGCACGGACCTGCCCGTGGGCCCCGTGATGGACTTCCTGCTCGACCTCCTGGATCGCACCATCGCGGCGTCCGACACGCTCGTGGTGGGCTCCACCAGCCACCCGGACACGCTGCGCCACGCCTTCGCCCAGCCCGGGCGCCTGGAGCGGATCGTCGAGGTGAGCCCGATCTTCCCCGACGACGTGATCGAGACCCTGATGATCCACGCCGCCGATTCCGAGAAACGCGCCGGCCACGCCCTCTTCGAGGACATCGACTGGCGCGAGGCGGTGGGGAGCTACCAGGACCCCGCACCGGGCGACTGGGTCCACATCCTGCACGCGGTCCTGCGCCGCAAGGCGCGCTGCGAGGCCGCCCGGGAGACGGCCAGCCCCGTCACCACCAAGGACCTGAGCGACGAGGTGACCCGCTTCCGCCAGGCCAGCAACCGCCTGTCCCTCCCCCGAGGAGGCAACTACGTCTAGCGCGGCGAAGACCTGGATCGTCACGGGCGGGGCCGGCTTCATCGGCTCGAACTTCGTGCGCCGGGCCCTGGCGGCGACGGACGCCCGCGTGGTCGTGGTCGACAAGCTCACCTACGCGGGAAACCTCGCGAGCCTCGAGGACGTGGCGCGGCACCCGCGCTACGCCTTCGTGCTGGCCGACATCGCCGACGGCGGCGCGCTGGCGGAGATCTTCCGCGCCCACCGGCCCACGGCGCTTCTCAACTTCGCGGCGGAGACCCACGTGGACCGCTCGATCGACGGGCCGTCGGCCTTCATCCAGACGAACCTCGTCGGCACCTTCGAGCTGCTCGAGGCGGCGCGCCAGCACCTGGCCGACCAGCAGACCGCCGTCCGCCGGGCGTTCCGCTTCCTGCACGTCTCGACCGACGAGGTCTACGGCACCCTGGGCCCCACCGGGGCCTTCTGCGAGACCACGCCCTATGCGCCGAATTCCCCCTACTCGGCGTCGAAGGCGGGCGCCGACCACCTGGTGCGCGCCTACCGCGAGACCTACGGCCTCCCGACGCTCATCACGAACTGCTCGAACAACTACGGACCGTACCAGTACCCGGAGAAGCTGCTTCCCCTCGCGGTCCTCAACGCGATCGAGGGCAAGCCGCTCCCCATCTACGGCGACGGCGGCAACGTGCGCGACTGGCTCTACGTGGAGGACCACTGCGAGGGCATCCTGCTCGCCCTGGAGCGCGGCCAGCCCGGGGAGAAATACAACATCGGGGGCGGCAACGAGCGCACCAACCTCGAGATCGTGGACGCCCTCTGCGCCGAGCTCGAGCGGCAGCTGCCGGCGCGGGCCAACGGGGCGCTGGCCGGGGTGGCCGGCTACGCGGCGCTCAAGACCTTCGTCCCGGATCGCCCCGGCCACGACCGGCGCTACGCGATCGACGCGAGCCGGATCCGCCGGGAGCTGGGCTGGAGGCCGGCCCACGACCTGGCCAGCGGGCTCGCCGCCACGGTGCGCTGGTACCTGGCGCACCGCGACTGGTGCCAGGCCGTGCAGGCCGGCCGCTACGCCCGCGAACGCCTCGGGCTCGGGCTGGCGGCGGAGCCGTCCCGCTAGCGGGACGTCCCGGTTCCGGGATCCCGGGTCGGCGGCCCGGCGCCCGCGCGCCGGCCGCTGCGCGGCCCGGGGCCGCCTTCCGCTTCGCGGGCGCGCGCCGGCGCCGCCGGCTGCCGGCCTAGGTCCCGGCGGCGGCTGTGCAGGGCCGGCGCAAGCTGCCGCGCGGCTTCCGCCGGGCTTCCGGGGCCGGTCCCGGATGCGAGACCCGGCGGCCCTCGAGCGGCTTCTGCAGGATGCCTCCCAACCCGGAGCACCGGCTCGCGAATCGCGCGCGGGAGCGCCCTTGGCACGGGCCTTGATAGAGGCCTCGGGGGACGCGATTCCCGGAGGCCAGCTTGGCGCACGCGGTGCTCTTCGTCGACGACGAACCCAACATCCTGAAGGCGCTCCAGCGCTTGCTGCGCCACGACGACATGAACGTGCTCACCGCCTCGCGGCCCCGCGAGGCCCTCGAGCTCCTCGAGCGCAGCCCGGTGCAGGTGGTGGTCACCGACCACCGCATGCCGGAGATGAGCGGGGTGGATCTCCTCTCCGCCGTCCGCGACCGGCACCCGGACATCGTGCGCATGATGCTCACCGGCTACACCGAGATCGACGTAGCGGTCGAGGCGATCAACCGCGGGGAGATCTACCGGCTCATCACGAAGCCCTGGAACGACGACGAGCTGCGCGCCACGATCCGGCAGGCCTTCGAGCAGGCCGACCTCAAGCAGGAGATCCGGCGCCTCAACCAGGTCACTCGCGAGCAGAACTTCAAGCTCCAGGACATGAACCGCAACCTGGAGGCCAAGGTCCGCGAGCGCACCAAGCAGCTCGCCGAGAAGCACCAGGAGCTGCGCACCGCCTACGTGCAGACCATTCGGGCACTCACCGAAGCGGTCGACGCCAAGGACACCTACACGCGGGGCCACTCCGAGCGCGTGGGCATCTACGCCTCGAAGATCGCGCGGGAGATGGGATTCGCGAAGGAGTTCATCGAGCGCGTCTACATCGCCGGGCTCCTGCACGACGTGGGCAAGATCGGGATCCGGGACGCGGTCATCTCGAAGCCCGACCGGCTGACGCCGGAGGAGTACAGCGAGATCAAGCGCCACCCGGAGATCGGAGCTCGGATCCTCGAGCCCGTGGACTTCCTCGCCGACATCGCGCCCTGCGTCCGCCACCACCACGAGTGGTTCGACGGCAGCAGCCGCGGCTATCCGGACGGGCTGCGTGGCGACATGATCCCCCTGCCCTCGCGCATCATCCTGGTCGCGGACACCGCCGAGGCGATGACGAGCGACCGCCCCTACCGCAAGGGGCTGGCCCTCGAGGTGGTCGTGACCGAAATCACCAAGTACTCGGGGAGCCAGTTCGATCCGATGGTGGCCGACGCCTTCCTGCGCATCCTCGATCGCGAAGGCGAGAGCTTCCTGCACAAGGACCAGAAGTTCGACATCTACGCCTTCCTCGAGGGCTGATCCCGTTGAAGCAACCCCCCCGCGACTCCACGGCCCTCGAGGCCCTGGCGAAGCTCGGCTTCGATCCCCAGAGCATTCTCGCCCGCGAGCCCGGCGTGCTGCTCGACCCGCGCTTCCTGGGCGCCCTGCGCAGGCAGCTCGAGCGCGACTTCGGCGAGGAGGAGGCGGAGCGCACGCTGCTCCAGATCGGCTTCCTGCACGGCCTGCGGGACGCGCAGGGAGCGGTGGGAACGGCCTTCGCAGCGGCCCACGAGCCGGCGCGGGGCCCGGCGGCGCCGGCCCTCGCCATCCGCTTCCGACCGCGGGCGCCCGAGCACGGCCGAAGCGCCCTCGAGGTCTGCGGCCTCTGGCCCGAGCGGGCCGAGGCGAGCGCGCAGCTGCAAGGCCGCGCCGAAGGCGAGGCCGGGGGCGCCAGCTGCTACGTGAGCGCGGGCTACACCTCGGGCTGGCTCTCGGGGCTCTTCGAGGCCGACCTGCTCGCGGTCGAGACCGGCTGCAGCGCCGCGGGCGAGCCCCGCTGCCGCTTCGTCGCGCGCGAGGCCGACGCCTGGCGGGCCGGGGGGGACGCGCGGGCCGCGCGCCTCCTGGAGGCCCTGCCCTTCGCCGCCTTCCGGGAGCTGGTGCGGCACCAGGAGCCGGAGCGCCCCGCCCCTTCCAACGCCGACGCCTTCGACCCGGAGGCGGCGGTGATCCACATCTGGGGGCCTCTGATGGTGCTCCCCTTCTCCGGGGCCGACGAGGCCCTGCGCGCGGTGGAGCTGATCGGGAGGGAGCCGGGGGCGCGCGAGGTCTCGGTGGTGGTGATCGACCTCTGCGGCGCCGTGGTGGACGAGGCCTTTGGGGCGGCGGCCCTGGAGCAGATCCTGGAGTGCATCGAGGCCTGGGGAGCCGAGGCGGTGCTCGCCGGCGTCAGTCCCCTCTCGGAGCGGGTGGTGGCGGAGCTCTCGCGCCAGCCCCTGCTGATCCACAAGGACCTGCACCAGGCGATCGCGGCGGGCTTCCAGATCGCGCGCGCCCAGCGCAGGACCGTGTGATGGAAGGCCTGGCGGAGCAGGGGAGGCTCGAGGACCTGCCGCTCCCGCGGCTCCTGCTCGAGCTCCACCGCCACGGCTTCGGCGGGACCCTCACGCTCTCGCGCGACCGCGTGGGAAAGCGCTTCCTGTTCCACGAAGGGGTGCCGGTCTTCGCCGAGTCCACCCTGCCGAGCGAGAGCCTGGGCGTCCAGCTGATGGACCAGGGGATGATCTCCCGCGAGGACTATTCGAAGGTCGTCGCCTACGTGCAGCGCCACCACTGCAAGGAGGGCAAGGCCCTGCTCGACCTGGGCCTGCTGGACGCGAAGGGCCTCTTCCTCGCGCTCAAGGAGCAGGTGCGGCTGCGGGTGGTGGAGTGCTTCGGCTGGCCCCAGGGCGAGTTCTTTCTCGACCCGAGCACGGCCCCCTCCGCCGACGCCCAGCCCTTCCGCACCGACCTGCACGGGCTGCTCCAGGAGGCCCTCGAGTCCCACTGGAGCGCCGACCGCATCCTGCGCGACCTCGAGCCCAAGATGCGCCTCTACGCCTGCGCCGGGCCCGGCTTCCGGCGCATCGCGCCGCGCCTGCGCAGCGACGAGGCGGTGCAGGCGCTCTTCGAGGCGTTCGACGGCACCCGCACGCTCTGGAAGGCCGTGCAGCTCGCCAAGACCCCCCGCGCGCTGGCGGCGGCCTGGGTGCTCGACGCCTGCCGCGCCCTCGAGTACCGGGCCGAGCCCCTGGACCCGGATCCGGCGGGGGACGCCGCGGGCGACGCCGAGGTGGAGATCCTGTTCGGCGCGGCCGGCCCGCCGGCGGCGCGGCCGGAGCGGCCCGCGGCCGCCGGTGGCGCGGCGGGCGCGGATCCGCGGCGCGACCCGCTCAGCGAGGCCCTCGTCCGCGAGATCGCCGCGAAGCACGCGGGCCTGGAGACCCTCGACCTCTATGCGCTCCTCGGCGTGCCGCGGGACGTGGAGGCCGCGGCGCTGAAGCGCGTGTACCTGAAGGCCGCCAAGACCTACCACCCCGACGCCCTCGCACGCCTGGAGATCGACGCCGAGACGCGCGCCCAGGCCAGCCGGGTCTTCGCCGAGATCGGCAAGGCCTGGGCCGTGCTCTCCGATCCCCCGCAGCGCGCCGACTACGACGCTGCGCTCGGCGCCCAGGGACTCGATGCCAACGCCCTCGCCGTCGCCGAGACGCTCTACCGCAAGGGCGAGGTGCTGCTGCGCCAGGGGAACTTCAAGGGCGCCCTCGAGTTCCTGCGGCCGGCCGTCGAGGCCTGGCCCGACGAGGGGGCCTATCAGTCGGCGCTGGGCTGGGCCCTCTACAAGAAGCTCCCCTCGGAGCCCGGCGCCGCTCTCGAGCACCTGGAGCAAGCCGCCGCCCTGGAGCCCTCCGACGGCGTCATCCTGTTCCGCCTCGGCGTGGTCCTGCGCGCCCTGGGCCAGGAGGCCCGGGCGGCCGAGACCCTGGCCCTGGCCCGGCGCCACGGAGACGGGCGCCACGGGGACGTTGGTTGAGTAGCTGACGAGCGAGAGCGAAGCCCGCATTCCCCGGCTCCCCGCGCGCTCGTCAGCTACTCAACCAGCGTCCCCGTCTCCGCCCCCGTCTCGAGCAGCGCGCGGGCGCGCGGCCCGGGCAGGAGCTCGAGGCGCGCCGGGTCGCGCAGCGCCGCCTCCAGGGGCTGCACGAAGAGGGCGAAGGAGCGTCCCCCGGCGTCCTGCCAGGCGATGCGCGCGACGCGATCGCCGACCCGCACGCGGGGGCCCACGAGCCCGCGGGATCCCGCCAGGGCGGCCAGCGCCTCCAGGGCACGCGCGCGCCCCGGCGCGAGCGCGACCCGCCGCACCACGCGGCCCGGGGCGACGCGGTAGAGGGCGCGCAGGGTCGCGTCGCCGAAGCCGCGTCCCTCGAGCAGCTGGCGGCCCCGGCGCCGCACGACCTCCACCTCGCGCACCATCACCGTGTCCCCGCGCCGGGCGTGGCCCTGGAAGCCGAGCGCGTGGCCGAGCTCGTGGAGCGCGCTCCCGGCCAGCTCCGCCTCGCTGTGCGGAATCTCCCGCCCCAGGAGGTCCAGGCCGGTGCGGCGCAGGTGGACCGAGGCGAAGGCGAGGCGCGCGGGCAGACGCCCGCCCCCGCCCTCCGCGGCCGTTTCGAGATCGACCTCGCAGTCGGCCACGGTGTCGGCGGCGAGGGCCCCGGCCGCTCCCTCCCCGCCCGCGAAGCGGACCTCGATGCCGCGCCCGAGGGGGCCCGCCACGCGCTCGAAACGGAGCCCGAGCCCCGCCCCCTCGAGCGCCCCCGCCACCGCCTCGAGGATCCTCCGCTCGCGGGCATCGGCGTCCGGCGGCAGCGAGAGGGGCACGGGCGCGTCCGTCTCGAAGCGGCACAGGAAGAACGCGAGCGAGCCCCGCCAGGGGAGAAGGTAGGGCGTGGCGTCGCCCAGGCGGTGGCCGGGCAGCGCGGCCAGCTCGGGCACCTCCGCCTCGAGCTCCGCCACGTCGAAGACGCCCGGCGCGCAGGCCAGCGCCGCCGCGGCGGCCGCCGCCGCGCCGCGCCGAACGGGTCGCTCCAGGCGAGGGGCGCGGCGCATGCGCAGGGAGTCTAGGCGCGGGGGGCCGGTGCGTCCCGCCGCCGCGCGCCGATATACTCCGCCCCTTCCCCGGCCGCCCGGAGGAGCCCGTGGCCAGTCTCCTCGCGATGAGCGCCCTCGCGCTCGGCGGCTTCGCTGCGGGAGTGATCAACACGCTCGCGGGCGGGGGCTCCCTCCTCACGGTTCCGCTGCTGGTGCTGCTCGGCCTGCCCGGCGCCCTGGCGAACGGCACCAACCGCATCGGGATCCTGGTGCAGAATGCGGTGGCCGCCTGGCGCTTTCGCGCCGAGGGCGTGCGCGTCTTCCGCGAGACGTTGCCCGTGCTGGCCCCGGTCTCCGTGGGCTCGGTGGTCGGCGCCGTGGCGATCTCGCGCCTCGCGGACCAGACCTTCGAGCGCGCCTTCGGCCTGCTGATGCTCGCTCTCCTGATCCCCACGCTGCGCGAGGCCGGCGGGCGCCGCGCGATGCGGCGCCCCGCGCGCCCCTGGCCCCCCGCCGCGGCCCTGGTCGCGAACTTCGCGGTGGGCCTCTACGGCGGGGCCTTCCAGGCCGGCGTGGGGCTCGCGCTGCTGGCCGTGCTCGCGCGCGAGGGCCACGACCTCGTGCGCGCCAACGCCATCAAGGTGATCGTGGTGGGTGCGCTCACGGCGGTGGCCGTGCCGGTCTTCGTGCTGAGCGGCGCGGTGGCCTGGGGTCCGGCCCTGGCTCTGGCGGCGGGCTACGCCGCGGGGGGCGCCCTGGGCGCGCGCCTGGCCGTGCGGGGTGGCGAGCGGGTGATCCGCGCCGCCCTGGCCCTGGCGGTGGTGGCCCTGGCGGGCCGGATGCTGGGCCTCTACTGAGGGAGGGGACCGGCCGGGCCCCCGGGTCGCGTCGGGGCCGCGTGGCTGGCCCGCCCGCCCCGGCCTATCCTGTGCTCCAACCTCCCCCTGACCTTCGAAGCTCCTCCGAGGGACCCGTCGAGGGATGACCTCGGGAAGATCGCGATCCCGGAGACCCCGTGGGGTGGGGCGCCGAGCCTCGACTGCGGGCTCGGTGTCGTGCCGGGTGACCCTCTGGCTGCTGGAGCTCGTGCGCCGCGCCGGCCTCGCGGAGGAGAGCCTCACGCGCGACCTCCCGGTGACCCCCCCCCAGCTGAAGAGCCCGGAGCAGCACCTCGACTGGGATCTCTTCGCCACCCTGTGCGGGCGGGTCGAGCAGCTCCTCGGCGGCCGCGAGCCGCTCCGCGCGGCCGCCCGCGCCCTCGCCCAGGACGCCCTGGGCCGCGAGACCGCGGCCCGGGCCGGCGGCTTCACCCGGGCGCATCAGCTCTACTGGCTGGCCCAGCGCTGGCTCGGGCCCGCGCTGCTGCCGGGCTCGCGCTTCGCCCTCGAGCCCGGCGACGCCGGCCGCCTGCGCCTCTCCGTCGAGCTCCCGCCCGACGCGCGCGCCTGCCCGCAGCTCTTCGACCTGCTCGAGGCCGCCCTCGCCGCGGCACCCCGGCTGCTCGGGGCCGCGCCCGCCCGGGTGAGCGCGCAGCGCGCCGAGGCGGGGCGCGCGCTCTTCGAGATCGAGCTCCCGCCCGACGCCGCCGCGGGGCCGGTCCCGGTCCCGCCCCTCGAGGCGCAGCTCCTGGCCGCCCAGAAGATGGAGGCCATCGGCCAGCTCACGAGCGGCATCGCCCACGACTTCAACAACCTCCTCACGGCGATCACCGGCTACTGCGAGCTCCTGCTCGAAGACCTCGACGCGGATCACGAGCTGCGAGGCGACGCCCAGGAGATCCTGCGCGCCGCCTCGCGCGCCGATGCGCTCACGAAGCAGCTCCTCGCCTTCAGCCGCCGCGACCCCGTGCAGCTCCAGAGCGTCGACCTGAACGCGCTGGTCTCCGACGTGGACCGCCTGCTGCGGCGCCTGATCGGTGAGGATGTCGAGCTCGTGACGTCCCTCGAGGGCCAGCTGCCCTGCATCCAGGCGGATCCGGGGCAGATGGAACAGCTGCTCTTGAACCTCGCCGTGAACGCGCGCGACGCCATGCCCGGGGGCGGGCGGCTGCGCATCGAGACGGCCCTCCTCGAGGTCCCGCCGGGCGGCGATCCCACCCACCCCGACGTGGAGGCCGGCCGCTACGTGACCCTCGCGGTCTCGGACTCGGGCGTGGGCATGGACGCGGCCACCCGCGCCCGCATCTTCGAGCCCTTCTTCACCACCAAGGAGCGCGGCAAGGGCACGGGCCTGGGCCTCGCGACGGTGCGCTCCATCGTGCAGCAGAGCGGGGGATCGATCCGGGTGGAGAGCGAGCCCGGCCGCCCCACGACCTTCACCATCACCCTCCCCGCCGGCGGGGAAAAGGCCCAGGAACCGATCTTCGAGGCGGTGCACGTGGGCCTGCGGGGCTCGGAGACGATCCTGCTGGTGGAGGACGAGGAGGCGGTGCGCCGGCTCCTGCGCCGCAGCCTCGAGCGCCACGGCTACGCCGTGATCGACGCGGCCACCCCCCTCGAGGCGATCCGCGAGAGCCGGCGGAGGAGCGGCGCCATCGACCTGCTCGTGGCCGACGTGGTGCTGCCCCGGCGCAGCGGGCGCGAGCTCGCCGCCCGCCTGGAGCGCGAACGCACGGGCCTCCCGACGCTCCTCCTCTCGGGCCTGCCCGGCGAGACGGGGCTGCCGGGGGGCAGCGCGCTCCTGCGCAAGCCCTTCGCGCCCCGCGAGTTCCTGCGCCGCGTGCGCGAGGAGCTCGACCGCGCGCGGCCGCCGGGACAGGCGGCCCGGGGACGTTGGTTGAGCAGTTGACCCGCGCGCACCGAGCGCGAGTCAACTGCTCAACCAACGTCCCCGTCTGCGTCCCCGTCCGCCTTCTCGATCGATACGTCGATCGACTTGTAGGTCGGGGTGTGGCTTCCCTCGGCCACGCTCTCGAGGGGGACCAGGGCATTGGCCTCGGGGAAGTAGGCGGCGGCGCAGCGCCGCGGCACGTCGTAGGGCACCACGCGGAAGCCCTTCACGCGGCGGGTGACCCCGGCGTACCGGCTCGCGAGATCGACGCGCTCGCCCTCCCGCAGCCCCGCCTCGCTCAGGTCCTCGGGGTTCAGGAACACCACCCGCCGGTCGCCGGAGATCCCCCGGTAGCGGTCGTCGAAGCCGTAGATCGTGGTGTTGAACTGGTCGTGGCTCCTCACCGTCGTGAGGCGGAAGCAGCCCGGCGCCAGCGCATCGTCCGGGAGCGCGTGCACGGTGAAGTGGGCGCGCCGGCTCGGCGTCTCGAAGCGCCGCACGCGCGCCCCGCTCGGCAGCGCGAAGCCGCCCGGGCGGCGCAGCCGGCGGTTGAAATCCTCGAAGCCGGGCACCACCCGCTCGATCCGGTCCCGGATCCGGTCGTAGTCCGCGACGAGGTCCTCCCAGGGCACCGGGCCCTGGGGGCCCAGGACGGCCCGCGCCAGCCCCGCCACGATGGCGCACTCGCTGCGCAGCAGGGGGCTCGCCGGCGGGAGCGCGCCCTGCGAGCGGTGCACGGCGCTCATGGAATCCTCGACGCTCACGAACTGGAGTCCTCCGCGCTGCACGTCCCGCTCGCTGCGGCCGAGGCAGGGCAGCACGAAGGCCTCCTCGCCGGTCACCAGGTGCGAGCGGTTGAGCGCCGTCGAGACGTGCGCGGTGAGCCGGCAGTGCCGCAGCGCCTCCTCGGTGACGGCGCGGTCGGGCGTGGCGACGGCGAAGTTCCCGCCCAGCCCGAAGAAGGCCCGCGCACGGCCCTCCCGAAGGGCCCGGATCGCGCCCACCGTGTCGAGGCCGGGACGGCGCGGCGGCTCGAAGCCGAACTCCCTCGCCAGCCGCTCCAGGAACTCCGGCGCGGGCTTCTCGGTGATGCCCATGGTGCGGTCGCCCTGCACGTTGCTGTGGCCGCGCACCGGGCAGGGCCCGGCCCCCGGGCGGCCGATGTTCCCGCGCAGCAGCAGCAGGTTCATGATCTCCTGCACGTTGGCCACGCCGTGGCGGTGCTGGGTGATGCCCATGGCCCAGCACGCGATCACGCGCTCCGCCCGGACGTAGATCTCCGCCGCGCGCCGCATCTCCTCTCGCGCGATCCCGCTCGCCGCCTGGAGCTCGCCCCAGCCGTGGCGGGCGAGATCGCTGCGCAGGGCCTCGAAGCCCGCGCTGTGGCGCCGGACGAACTCCCAGTCGATCACCCGGCCCGGCTCGCGCTCCTCCGCCGCCAGCACCTCCTTCATGATCCCCTTGAGCAGCGCCAGGTCGCCTCCCACCCGGACCTGCAGGTAGAGGTCGGAGATCGCCGTGCGGCTCGCGCCCAGCAGCGCGAGCGGCTCCTGCGGGTGGGCGAAGCTCACGAGGCCGCGCTCCCGGAGCGGGTTGATGCTGACGATCCGACAGCCGCGCCGCTTGGCCGCTTGCAGCGCGGTCAGCATGCGCGGGTGGTTGCTTCCCGGGTTCTGCCCGATCACGAAGATCGCGTCGGCGCGCTCGAAGTCCTCGAGCGAGACCGTCCCCTTGCCGACGCCGATCACCGGCGTGAGCCCGACGCCGCTCGACTCGTGGCAGAGGTTCGAGCAGTCCGGAAGGTTGTTGGTGCCGTACTGCCGGCAGAAGAGCTGGTAGAGGAAGGCCGCCTCGTTGCTCGTGCGGCCCGAGGTGTAGAAGACGGCCTCGTCGGGGGAGTCGAGGCCCTTCAGCACCGCAGCGATCCGCCCGAAGGCCTGCTCCCAACCGATCGGGGCGTAGCGGTCGCTCCCGGCCGGCTTCCACAGGGGCTCGCAGAGGCGGCCCTGCTGCTCGAGCCAGTGATCCGACTGCGCGAGGAGCTCGGGGATCGACCAGCGCGCGAAGAGCTCGGGCCCCGCGCGGCGGGTGGTGGCCTCGTGGGCCACGGCCTTGGCCCCGTTCTCGCAGAACTCGAGCGCCGCCGGCTCTCCCGGCTCGGGCCAGGCGCAGCCGGGGCAGTCGAAGCCGTGGGGCTGGTTCACGAGGGCCAGGGTCGAAAGGCCGCGCCGCAGGCCCATGTCGCGGCGCGCCCGGGAAAGGGCCGTGAGCACCGCATCGAGGCCGCCGGCGGGCCGCGCATCGGCGGGGGACGGGGCGGGCGGCGCCCCGGGGCCGGGGCCCTGGCGCTGGCTCATCGCAGGCGGCCTCCTCGGGGCGGCCAGCGGATGCCGCGACGCGCTCGCGGCGCGCATAGACGTTGAGGCGGCGTCCGCGCAAGAAGCCCACCAGCGTGACCCCGGCCCGCTCGGCGAGATCCACCGCCAGCGACGACGGCGCCGAGACCGCCGCGAGCACGGGCACCCCGGCGCAGAGCGCCTTCTGCACCACCTCGTAGGAGACGCGACCGGAGACCAGGAGCACGTGGCCGCGCAGGGGCAGGAGGCCCCGCCGCAGCGCCCAGCCCACCACCTTGTCGACGGCGTTGTGGCGGCCCACGTCCTCCCGCGCCACGAGGAGCTCGCCCCGGGGCGAGAAGAGACCGGCGGCGTGCAGCCCTCCGGTGCACGCGAACGCGGGCTGGAGCGCCGCGAGCCGCTCCGGGAGCGGATAGAAGAACTCCGGCGCGAAGCGACTCGGGTCCGCCAGCGGAGGGGCCGACGCCAGCGCGTTCTCGATGGTGGCCTTGCCGCAGATCCCACAGCTGCTGCTCGCGTAGAGGTTGCGCCGCAGGGAGTCGAGATCGACCGCGACGCCGGGGGCAAGCACCACGCGGATCACGTTGTCGGCGGCCTCCGGATCCTGCGCGCGCGTGCAGTGGCGGACCGAGAGCACCTGGCCCGGGTCGGCGACGACCCGCTCCGTGGCGAGGAAGCCCAGGGCCAGCTCCTGGTCGGCGCCCGGCGTCCGCATCACCACCGCCAGCGGCGCGTCGCCCAGCCGGATCTCGAGGGGCTCCTCGGCCGCGACGGCGTCGAGGCGCGCCTCGCCGCGCGACCCCTCGAAGCGCGCGATCCACACCGGGCGGGCCCCGGGGCCGGGGTCGGATCCGCTCTCGGCCATGCCGCCAAGGTCGCCCAGGCCCCCCCCGCCGACAAGCTCGCGGCCCGCGGCGCGGGCCGGGCGCAGGCCGCCCGCCGGCAGCGGCCGCGCAGCTCCACCCCGGCGGCCGGCAGCTCGACACCTCCTGCCGCCCGGGGGCCACCCCCCAACGGGGGAGTCGGGCACCCGCATGAAGTTGGGAATCGTCGGGTACGGGCACACGGGGCGGCTGCTGGCCGCCGCGCTGCACGAGGTCCGCCAGGAGATCGTCCAGGTGGGCGATCTCTCCGCGGACCGGCTGGCCGATGCGAGCACCAGCCATCCCGGGGCCACGATGGGGGCCGACCTGGAGGCCCTGACCGGCGACCCCTCGACGGATGCGGTCGTCGTCGCCACGCCGCTCCCGCTGCGCTTCCCCCTGGCCCGGGCCGCCCTCGCGGCGGGCAAGCACGTGCTGGTCCACGGTCCCCTCGCCAGCTGCTCGGAAGAGGCGCGCGAGCTCGTCGAGCTCGCGCTGCGCCGCGAGCGCACCCTGCTGGTGGGGCATCCCCGCCTGCACTGCCGGGGCGCCATGCGCCTGCGACAGCTCCTCGGGGCCCCCGGGGCCGGCGCCCTGCGGGCTCTCGTGGCGACGCGCAGCCGCAGCCTGGCCCCCCGCCGCGTTCCCGACCTCCTCTTCGACGTGGTCTCCCACGACCTCGCGCTCTTCGCCTGCCTGCTCGGGCGCGAGCCCGAATGGGTCGACGCCAGCGCGGGCAGGTCCGGCACGACGGGGCAGGTCGACGCCCTCGAGCTGAGGCTCGGATACTCCGGAGCTCTCCCGGCCCGCGTCTCGGTGCGACCCCTCGGCCCCGGGGAACCCTCCGGCGTCGAGGCCCTCACGGAGGGCCGGCGCCTGCACCTCGAGAATCCGAGCCCCGTGAAGAACGTCCTCACCTGCGAGCAGCAGCTCCTGCCCCGCGCCGAGAGCGCCGGGGTCCCGCAGCCGAGCCGGAGCCAGCGCGAGGTCCGCTTCGAGGACCCCGTGCGGGCCCTGTGCCGGCACTTCGTCGACTGCACCGAGCGCCGGGCGACGCCCCTGATCGCCCCCGCCGCCGCGGTGGGCCTGGTCCGGACCCTCGAGCTCGCGGCCCTCCGCCTGGCGGCCCCGCCGACGGGCAGCGCGGGCTAGGCTCGCCGGCGCGAGTCCCCCGGCGGTCGAAAGCGACCGCGGGCCGGCTCCTCGCGATCCCCCTCGCGCAACGAAGGGCCCCAGGGCGCGGCGCGCCCCGGGTTATACTCCGCGCCGAAAGGGGGAACCCGTTGGCCAAGATCAACGTCGCGATCATCGGGGTCGGCAACTGCGCCTCCTCCCTCGTCCAGGGCCTCCACATGTACCGGGACGCGTCGGAAGACGACGACATCCCGGGGATCATGCACCCGGTGCTCGGCGGCTACCACATCGGCGACATCGACGTGGTGGCCGCCTTCGACATCGATCGCGAGAAGGTGGGCAGGGACCTGTCCGAGGCCATCCACGCCGGCCCCAACAACACGATCGTGTTTCACGACGTCCCCAAGACGGGCGTCCGGGTGAATCGCGGCATGCTGCACGACGGGATCGGCGAGTACCTCGCCGACCTCGTGCACAAGGCCGACGGCCCCACCGACGACATCGTGGGCATCCTGCGCGAGCGCAAGGTGGACATGGTCATCAACTACCTGCCCGTCGGCTCGGAGGAGGCCACGAAATGGTACGTGGAGCAGGTCCTCCAGGCCGGCTGCGGCTTCATCAACTGCATTCCCGTCTTCATCGCGAGCGAGGCGTACTGGGAGAAGCGGTTCCGGGACGCCGGCCTCGTGGTGGTCGGCGACGACATCAAGTCCCAGGTCGGCGCGACGATCCTGCACCGCATCCTGGCGCGACTCGTGGAGGACCGCGGAATCCGGCTCGACCGGAGCTACCAGCTGAACTTCGGCGGCAACACGGATTTCCTCAACATGCTCGAGCGCAAGCGCCTGAAATCCAAGAAGATCTCGAAGACCCAGTCGGTGCAGTCGCAGCTCGACCACAAGCTCGAGCCGGAGAACCTCCACATCGGGCCGAGCGACTACGTGCCGTGGCTCAAGGACCGCAAGTGGGCCTACATCCGCCTGGAGGGCACGACCTTCGGCAACGTCCCCCACAACATCGAGGTCAAGCTCGAGGTATGGGACAGCCCGAACTCGGCGGGGGTGGTGGTGGACGCGATCCGCTGCGTCAAGATCGCCCAGGATCGGGGCATGGCCGGCGCCCTCCTGCCCCCCTCGGCCTACTTCATGAAATCGCCGCCCGTGCAGTACCGCGACGAGGAGGCGCGCCGCCTGGTCGAGGAGTTCGTGGCGAGCGGCGAGTTCCCCCGGGAGATCCGGCGCATCACGAAGGTGGGCGCCTAGGCTCCCTCCCCGCCGCGCAGGGGCCGCCGCCCGTGCGCTGCGCGAGCGCTGCACACGGGTCGCGGCAGGGCTGCGACCGGGCGACGCCAGGGCTTCCGCGCGGCGACACACTCCTGCGCTTCGCCGCGCCCCGTCACCGCCTGGCAATTCCCCGGCCAGTGCGCCGCCAGCGTGTGATAGAATCGCGTCGCTGCGTGGGAATCTCTCTCCGCACCGGCACGGCGGGCCGCGAGCGGGGGCGGAGTGCAGGGTTGGGATCGAGCATCGACGCGCGGCCCGTTCGCGCGGCGCAACGAGCCATGATCTGGGAGACGCTGGGCCTTCCCGAAAGGGCCGGGGCCGGCGGCTGCGCTCTCCGACTCCTCGTGCTGGCGACCGACCCGGCCACCCTCGACGCCCTGCCCTTCGCCACCCTCGCCGCGCGCGGGCACGAGGTCCGGCTCCTCTCCCCGCGGAGTCTCGCTTCCGCCGAGCCGGCCGGCGGCAGCGGCTCCGCGGAGCCTTTCGCCCGCGCCGCCCTCGCTTGGCTGCGCGCGGGACCCTGGCGTCCCGATCTCGTGCACGGGCACGGCGGCTGCCTGGCGCCCTTCGCCGCGCTCCTGCGCTCCTGCGGGGATCCCGAGCTGGCCGCCTGCCCCGTCCTGCTCGGGACCCGGAGCGCGCGCGGCGCCGGCCGGCCTCGCGCCGTCTCCCGCGCCGGTGCGCTGCCGCGCCCCGCGGCCCGCGCGAGCGCCCTCCCGGAGGGCTGGCGCCTCCCGGCCCGCGCCAGGATCCCCCTCCTGGGCCTCGTCTCTCCCCTCGACGAGGACCACGGCTTCGACCGGGTCGCCGCGATCCTCGAGCGCCTGGTCGAGCTCGAGCTCCAGCTCGCCTTCCAGCGCGCCGGCCCGAGCCCCTACGCGGCGCTGCTGCAGCGCTATGCGAGCGTCTACCCGCGCCGGCTCCGCTGCCTCTCCGGCGCCGAGGACGGCGCCGCCGGGCTGCTCCTCGCCGCCGCCGATCTCCTGCTCGTGCCCGGCGTCGACGACGCTGCGACCTCGCTGGCGCTCCAGGCGCTCGCCCGGGGCGTGATCCCGATCCTGGCCCGGGCAGGGGGCTCGGCGTCCCTGCTCTGCGATGCGGACGAGGCGCCGGAGCGGGGCCTGGTCTTCGGCTTCGAGCCCGGCGATCCCGGGTCGCTGCTGGCGGCGATCCAGCGCGGCCTCGCCGCTTACGCCGATCGCCCGCGCTGGAGGAAGCTCGCGGCGCGCGCGCGGCGCGCCACGACCCGCGCCGAGCGGGCCGCCGATGCGCTCGAGGCGCTCTACGGGCGCACCCTCGCCCGCTCCGCTGCCGCGGCGCCCGGGGACGCGCCCTGATGGCCGGGAGGTCCCGCCCGGCTCCCTCCCCGACCAGGAGGTCAAAAGGGTAATCTCCGCGATCGACCCGGCGACCCGCTGGTGACGCCGCGAAATCCAGGTCGATGTCTCGCACTCGAGAGTACCAAGTTCTCGAGCGGCCGGGCCTATTTCCTCGCACCGTCTCGCTCGGCTTCAATCCGCAGGGCGGATAGCTCCATCCCGAGATCGATCCATTCGTCCACGAGCGTGCGGA
>Ga0187892_10001670_pt1 | contig 49054 bp, 37 predicted proteins | sample MA1701073metaG_FD_139345 | JGI IMG/M metagenome (GOLD analysis project Ga0187892, IMG submission 139345) | Bio-ooze microbial communities from a basaltic lava cave in the Kipuka Kanohina Cave System on the Island of Hawaii, USA - MA170107-3 metaG ...
CCCATGGGGGTCCTCCTCGCCTGGAGAGCTCGGCGGTCACCGAGCCTTCCCTCTGGACGTTTCCAACGTCAGGCGAGGATGACTCCTCCATCCGAAATTTCCAGCACTCTTAGGACATCACCCCGCTGTCGCGGCCCATGCCAACCATCGGCCCAGGGGTTCACGAGTTGCGGCTGAAGGATCGGTCGGGCGTGTATCGTGTCGTCTACGCCTTGGTGGGAGATGGGCGTGTCCATGTGCTTCACGCCTTCAAGAAAGCCAGTCAAGAGACGCCGCTCAGGAACCTGGAGTTGGCCCGGAAGCGGCTGAGGGAGGTACGGAGGTGAAGAGAACGACGTCGGCCCATCGGCTCGCGCAGCTGCTCGCGATCCCCCGAAGTCGTGGCTTGGAGGCCGTCGTGAAGGCCCGGCTGGTCAGCGCCGTGCTTCGGGAGGTCGACCGGAAGCGACTCACACATGCGGAGCTTGCGGCGCGGTCAGGCCTGCCCCGGAGCGCGGTGAGCGGCATTCTGTCCGGGAGCCTCCAGAAGGTGACGATCGACCGGTTGCTCCGGCTCGTCGAGGCTGCCGGGCTCGAGGCCGACATCAGGGTGAGACGGGCCGCGTGATTTCCGCGCTGCCCGCCCTGGCAGTCGAAGCTCGTATGTGGGTTCTATGTGGGAACACCTGCCGGAACGGGGTCAACAGCAGCCGAAAACTCGAACGTCCGTCGTCGATGATTCCCGCACGTTTCGGCACTTTTCGGTACCTGCGCGGCCCGTGGCTGAGATCGTAATCTAGAGGTCGGGGGCTCAACTCCCCTCGGCTCCACTCGTGATTCCGTACGTCGGCAGGCGTCAGATCAGGCCGCCCGGCCGCGCCGTTGCTCGATGATCCGGGCACGGATGGCGTCGGGGCAGAGCTCGTAGCCGTTCGGCCAGGCGAGCGCGCCCGATTCGACGAAGCAGCGATCGAAGAATCCGCCGCGTAGGATCTCCGCTACGAGGGGTTTTCTCGCCGCGTCCTCGAAAACGAAGCGGAGGTCCACCGTGCCGCTGAACCCGTCAGCGTACTCGAGGGTGATGCGGTAGCGCTCGGCGTCCGTCCGTTTTATCCGCTTGATGCGAGTTCCGAGTTTCATCGTGACGCTCCTACTCCAAGGGGCGGATCCGGCGCGCTGGCGGCCCTCTTGAGCGTCGACCCACGCCGCCTGCAGGGGGCGCACGTTCAGCCGCCGCCATTCCTCTATCAGACGCTTGACTCTCGTGGGTAGGCGTCCCGCCAGAAGCCTGTAGCGATCTCGATCACGGCGCGACGTTCCCCGTACTCGACGTGAAAGTGCGGTGGGTTGTGGTCGTCATGGAAGAGCCGGACCACGATTCCAAAGAAGACCGAAATGACCGGCACGGCTACTTACTCCGAGCGTCGCTGCGGTGCTATGGGGTCGGTCAACGCGGTCAACTCGAAACCCTGCGACGTCAAGAGTCCGCTACCTGAGGGCCCCTCTTGGTATGCGCTGTAATTGCTCAGGTATCAAAAAGCCGGTGCGCAGGCGAGGCCGTTAAGGGCCGAACTCTCCGAGTTCTCTACGAGAACGGGGCGCCAGAGCGCACCACACACGCCGAAAGCGGACTCGCCAATACCGCGATTCCTTCGGCGCCTGTGGCGAGTTGTGGGCTGCCGTCTCCCCCCCCGGTAAGGGAATCGCAATCTAGAGGTCGGGGGTTCAACTCCCCTCGGCTCCACTCGTCTCACGCGCTCCGCGTTCAGGCGCTCGCCCTGATGAGCACCTCGTTGATCACGGTCTGGTAGCCGATGCCTCGCCGCTTCCCTTCCTTCTTGGCCCACGCGATCACCTTGGGGTTGAGGCGGATGGAAACGGCATGATACTTCCCGGGCCCCTTCGGTGGTCTGCCACGCACCGGCCGCTTCTTGCCGAGTGTAGCCTCGATGGCCTTGCGCGCCGCCTGGACTTCGCTTGCCGTGACCCGGCGAGCAACCCCAAACGGGAATGCCTTTACTTTCTTCATATCGTCCTCGCTCCACGCGATTGGCTCGACGTGCGCTGATGATGCGGTAGATGTTGCCCGGTTGTCGTACGGTCAAGACGACGACCAACACACCTCGGTCCGCTTCTCCGATCAACCAGCGCCGTTCCTCGGTGGCCGTCGAATGGACCGGGTCGGGGGCCACTCGAACCGCCTTTATGGTATATACCGAAATGTGCCAGCTGCGGGTAGATAGGGCAAGCGGTTGCGACCCCAACAAGGCGATGGAGCCGCTCGAGCGTGGCTAGTTGCTGCGACCGTCGACTCCCACCCCTATCGTGGCTACCGGCCGGCCGATTTCGACAGCCCGCGCTACGGGGCGCGGTCGCTGGCGGCGCGGCGCGGAAAAGCGGCGGTGAAATTTCCGTCAGGTCAAGGGTGTGCCGCTGCAAAGATGCGGGCTTCTCCCTGGCATAGTCGTCGTGCAGAATCGAGCGCAGGAAGCCACTGATCGTTCTCATCACCGACCACATATGTGCACATCTCAACAGGAGATTCGCAGATGAAGATTTTTGTTGCAGGAGGAACGGGAGCGATCGGTCGTCCGCTGATCGCGGCATTGCTTGCCAAAGGACACGCTCTAGTTGCTCTCACCCGCTCTCCGGAAAAAGCACGGGCTTTGGCGCAACAGGGCATAGAACCTGCGATCGCCGATGTATTCGATGCCGCTGCGATCAAAGCGGTTGTCCGTCGCGCTGAGCCTGAGATCGTGATTGAACAACTCACCGCCCTACCCGAAGCCTACACCCGTGAGTCAATGAGAGCCGCTGCCGCCACCAACGATCGCCTTCGTTTGGAAGGGGGTGCGAATGTGCTGGCAGCCGCGCAAGGGGCGGGTGTACGGCGTTATCTGAGACAATCGATCGCGTTCTGGGCGGTTCCTGGCCCTGGACTGGCAGAGGAAGAAGCACCCCTGGCAGTTGATGCCTCGCCCGCGGTTGCAGCAGATGCCCGCGTAGTAACTGAGATCGAGCATCGCTTGCTAGCAAGTCCCACCATCGAAGGAATTGCCCTGCGCTACGGCTTCTTCTATGGGCCCGGCACCTGGTTCGCCCCCGATGGCGACGTCGGCCAGAGGGTGCGACAGCAACAGTTCCCCATCGTCGGGAATGGCGGCGGCGTCTGGTCGTGGCTGCACATTGAGGACGCGGCGATTGCTACCGTTGCGGCAACAGAGCGAGGCAATGCTGGGATCTATCTGATTGCGAATGATCAACCGTTAGCAATGCGCGAATGGCTCCCTGCATTCGCTCAATGGCTGAATGCTCTACCGCCGCCACAGATATCGGTTGAGGATGCTTTGAAAAATGATGGTGGTGCGGACTTTGTTTACTACGGGACTCGGATGCGAGGCGTTTCGAATGCCAAGGCAAAACGCGAACTGCATTTTCAGCCCCGACCGCTGGAATGGGTGGTTGAGACTGCCGTGACTCCGTAGAGAACGCTTTCAGCCTTACCACGGTGAAGGGGAGGGGACTCGCATGGCGGATAGCGGATCGATCCTCGTCACCGGGGCCAGCCGGCCAACTGGGGGCGGTCGGGCGAACTGTAACCGGCCCGGTTGGTGGACGGCGTGGCGGCTCGACATCGACATCGACGTCGCGGCGGGCGGATTTCGCGGCGTACAGATGACGCCCCACAACTCGGAAGCCTCGGTCATCTTCGGCAAGGGAATCATCTCGGGGAGGCCCGGCTCGGCGTACAGCTTGGTCCTCGCCGTGAAGGACATCGACGCCGCGCGCGACGACTTCATCGCGCGCGGCGTCGACGTGACGGAGACCTTCCACTATGCGGGCGGACCCTTCAACGAGAGCGTCGAGAACCCGCGCGTCGGCGGGCACGCATCCCGACGATGAGCGCTGCCGCGGTGCGGATCAGTTGGCTCGCACCCGCGCAATGCTGTTGCGGTCATGGGGGCAATTGCGGCAGACATAGCGGTGTGAGGGCTGACGCGGTCATGGTGTCTTTTCACGAGGAGATAGAAAAATGGTGAAGACAGAAACGGCGATTCTCGCGGGTGGATGCTTTTGGGGCATGCAGGATTTGATCCGCAAACTGCCGGGAGTGATGGCCACGCGGGTAGGCTACAGCGGTGGCGACGTGCCGAATGCGACATACCGCAATCACGGTTTACACGCGGAAGCGATCGAAGTGATCTTCGATCCGGCCAAGCTCTCTTACCGGGAGCTTCTCGAGCTCTTCTTTCAGATCCACGACCCGACGACCAAGAACCGGCAGGGCAACGATACCGGCACATCATATCGTTCCGGTATCTACTACCTGTCGGACGAGCAGCGCCGAGTCGCCGAGGAGACGATCGCCGACGTGAGCGCCTCGGGCCTCTGGCCGGGCCCCGTCGTTACCGAGGTGCGGCCGGCCGGCCCGTTCTGGGAAGCCGAGCCGGAGTATCAGGACTACCTGCGGCGTTATCCCGGCGGCTACACGTGCCATTTTCCGCGCCCGAACTGGAAGCTGCCGCGGCGCCCGACCGCACGGACGGCTTGACGCATGACCTCGGCCAAGCGCGAGGAGTCGGCGGTGCTGCGTTGGGATGACGTCGTCGAGCTTGCCAGACGCGGTAACGTCGCACCGCCGCGGCGCGTCGAGAAGACAGACGAGGAATGGCGCGTGCAGCTCTCGGACGAGCAATACTACGTCGCACGGCGCAAGGGTACGGAGCGGCCGTTCAGCTCCGAGCTGTGCGCGTTGTTCGAGCCCGGACGCTACCACTGCATCTGCTGCGACACCGCTCTCTTTGACTCGACAAGAAAATTCGACAGCCGCACGGGTTGGCCCAGCTTTACGGGGCCGGTGACGCTCGACGTCGTCGCCTATCACCTCGATACCAGCCACGGCATGCAGCGCATCGAGGCGACCTGCAACGTCTGCGACTCGCACCTGGGGCACGTCTTCCCCGACGGCCCGCCGCCGAGCGGCCTCAGGTTCTGCATCAACGCCGTGTCTCTACGCAAGGCGACCGGGGAGGGAGGAACCCCAGCGTAACGGGAGGCTGTTGCCCGCAACTCCTCGGGAGGTGACGATGTCGATGCACTGGTTCGGGTATGTCGGTACAGCCCTCGTGATCGCTGCCTATCTACCGCAGATCACCCATCTCATTCGTGAGAAGTGTTCTGCAGGCATAAGCTTTGGCGCCTACGTCATCTGGGTGGTGGCCGCAGTTCTCTTGCTTGCCTACGCCGTCCTCACGCGCGACCCAGTCTTCATGGCGCTTCAAAGCTACCAGGTCTTCGCAACCGGCGTCATTTGCTTCTACTCCAAGCGCTTTGAGTACAACCTTTGCCAAATGCACGGCGGCTCTGCCCAGCTGGATGTTTCCGCCTAGCAAGGGTCTGCCCCCTTGACGTCCCCCCCGAAATCGACGGCAGCCCAAAACTGGAGTAAGCGCCGCGTCAGCGGGTTCTCGGCCAGGCAGAGGAGGCCCCGGATGAAGCGGTCGAAGTTCTCGGAGGAGGCTGGCCGTGAGCAGCACCTCGTGCCCAGGCACCCCGCAAGAGGTCGACCAAGCCCGCAAGAAGTGCGTCAACTACCGATCGCCGTGGGCTCAGTGGCCGCTCTGACGCCCGCCGCAGCGGTGCCCCGCCGCCAGGCCGCGAGCCCCCGCAGGACCACGTAGAACGTCGGCGTCAGGAACAGGCCCATGATCGTGACGCCGAGCATGCCGGAGAATACCCCCGTGCCGAGCGCCTGCCGCATCTCCGCGCCCGGCCCCGTCGCGCGCGCGAGCGGCACCACGCCGAGGATGAACGCGAACGACGTCATGAGGATGGGGCGTAGCCGCAGCCGGCATGCCTCGATCGCCGCCTCGAACCGATCCTTCCCTTCCTCTTCCTGCTGCTTTGCGAACTCGACGATCAGCACGGCGTTCTTGGCGGCGAGGCCGATCAGCACGACGAAGCCGATCTGCGTGATCAAGTTGTTGTCCATGCCGCGCAGCCACACGCCGAGGAGCGCGAACGGCAGGCAGACGGGCGCGATCAGGATGATGGCGAGGGGCAGCGCCCAGCTCTCGTACTCGGCCGCGTGGACCAGGAAGACGAACAGGACGCAGAGCGGGAGGATGAAGATGGCGGTGTTGCCGGCCAGGCGCGCCTGGTACGCGATGTCCGTCCACTCGATCCCCAGGCCGTGCGGCAGGATCTTCGCCGCCAGCCGTTCCATCGTCGACAGCGCCCTGCCGCTGCTCTCGCCCGGTGCGGCGTCGCCGTTCACCTCGCTCGCCGGGAACATGTTGTAGCGGACGACGCGGTCCGGACCGCTCCGCCACTGTACGTCGAGCACCGAGCCGAGCGGCACCATCCGGCCCGCGGCGTTGCGCGTCCGCAGGCGCGCGATGTCCTGCTCCTCGGCGCGGTAGGCGCCCTCGGCCTGCGCCCGCACCTGGAACGTCCGGCCGAAGAGATTCAGGTCGTTCACGTAGGACGAGCCGAGATACGTCTGGAGCGTGTCGAAGATGCTGGTGAGCGACACGCCGAGCTTCTCGGCCTTCACCCGATCGACGTCGGCGTAGAGCTGCGGCGTGGCCGCACGGAACGTGGTGAAGACGCCGGTCAGGTCCGGCGCGCGGCGCGCCGCGCCGACCAACTCGTCGGTCGCCTCCTGCAGCGTCCGGAACCCCCGGCCGGCGCGGTCCTGCACCAGGAGCTTGAAGCCGCCCGCGGTGCCGAGGCCCTGCACCGGCGGTGGCGGAATCACGAAGATGTCGGCCTCCTGGATCTCGCCCAGGCGCTGCTGCAGGGTCATCCGGATCTCGTCGGCGGTCGGCCCGTGCTCGCGCTCCTCGAACGGCAGCGGTCCCACGAAGATCGCGCCGGCGTTCGCGCTGTTCGCCCGGGTCGCACCCGAGAAGCCGGCGAAGGCCACGGCGTATCGCACACCCGGCGTCTTCATGATGATGTCGCTCGCGCGCCGCACGACGGCGTCGGTGCGTTCGAGCGACGCGCCGTCGGGCAGCTGGATGGCGGTGATCAGGTAGCCCTTGTCCTGTGGCGGGATGAACCCCGTCGGGATCGTCGAGAATCCCAGGCCTACGAATCCGATCAGGAGAAGGTAGATGCCCAGGCCGATCGCCGTGCGGTGCACGAGCCACCCGATCGATCGTCCGTAGCCTCCTTCCATCGCGTGGAAGCGGCGATTGAAGCCGACGAAGAAGCGGCCGAGCGCACGGTCCCACAGGCGCTCGAACCAGTCCTTCGGCGCGCCGTGGGGCTTCAGCAGGAGCGCGCAGAGCGCCGGCGACAGCGTGAGCGAGTTGAACGCCGAGAGCAGCGTGGAGACGGCGATCGTGAGCGCGAACTGCCGGTAGAACTGGCCCGCGATGCCGCCGAGAAAGGCGGTCGGCACGAACACGGCCGTCAGGCCGAACGCGATCGCGATGACGGCCCCCGTGACCTCGTCCATGGCCTTGCGGGCCGCCGCGCGCGGCGGCAGCCCGGCGGCGATGTGGCGCTCGACGTTCTCGACCACGACGATCGCGTCGTCGACGACGATGCCGATCGCCAGCACGAGACCGAAGAGCGACAGCATGTTGAGCGAGAACCCGAAGGCCGCCATGGCGGCGAACGTGCCGATGAGCGAGACGGGAATGGCGATCACGGGGATCACGCTGGCCCGCCAGTTCTGGAGGAAGAGCAACACCACGAGAACTACCAGGCCGATCGCCTCGTAGAGCGTGTCGATGACGGCGGCGACGGACTGCCGCACGAAGACGGTGGGATTGTAGACGATGCGATGCTCGAGTCCGTCGGGGAAACGCTGCGCGAGCTCGCCCATCGTCCGCTCGATCGCGTCGGCGGCGGCGAGCGCGTTCGTCCCCGGACGCTGGGTGATGGCCATCGCGACGGCGGGCTGGTTGTCGAGGTAGCTGTTGACGCCATAGTCGCGAGCGCCGAGCTCGATGCGCCCCACGTCGCGCGCACGCGTGATCCGGCCGTCGGCACCGGTCTTCACGACGATGTTCTCGAACTGCTCCGGCGTGAGGAGGCGGCCGAGCGTCGTCACGGGAAGCTGGAGGCTGGTGCCCGCCGGCGCGGGCGGCTGTCCGATCACTCCGGACGCCACCTGCACGTTCTGCTCGCGGAGCGCCGCCACCACGTCCGCCGCCGTGAGGTTCCGGCTCGTGAGCTGCTCGGGGTCGAGCCAGATCCGCATGCTGTACTCGCGGAGCCCGAAGAGGTTCACCTCGCCGACGCCTTCGATGCGCGAGAGCACGTCTCGGACCTGGATGAGCGCGTAGTTGCCGATGTAGAGCTGGTCGTACTGCCCCGTCGGCGACAGCAGGTGCACGACCATCAGCAGGTCGGGCGACGATTTGAGCGTCGTGATCCCGAGCCGGCGCACCTCCTCCGGCAGGCGCGGCTCGCCTATCGCGACCCGGTTCTGGACGAGCACCTGCGCCTGGTTCAGGTCGGTGCCGAGCTTGAACGTGAGCGTGAGCGTCATCTGGCCGTCGGTCGTGCTCTGCGACGACATGTAGAGCATGTCCTCGACGCCGTTGACCTCCTGCTCGATCGGCGTCGCGACGGTCGCGGCGATCACTTCCGGCGGCGCGCCGGGATACAGCGCCCGCACGACGATCGTCGGTGGGACGACGTCCGGGTATTGCGCGACCGGCAGGGATACGTATGCGATCGCACCGAGGATCACGGTCACGATCGCGAGGACGGCGGCGAAGATCGGGCGGTCGATGAAGAAGTGCGAGACGTTCATCGCTCAGCCGCCCGCGGCGAGGGCCGGCGGCGGCTCGATGGAACGCTCCTCCGGCGCCAGCGCGAGGCCGACCCTGACGCGCTGCATGCCTGCCACGACCACGCGATCGTCGGGACCAACGCCCTCGCGGATGATGCGGAGGCCCTCATGCTGCGGCCCGAGCGTCACGCGGCGGTACTGCGCCTTGCTCTCCTCGTCGACCACCCAGACGAACGTCTGGTTGAGATCGGTCGCGATCGCCTCCTCTGGCAGCAGCGTGACCCGATGCCGGCTGCTGCCGGGAAGGCGGATGCGCACGAACAGGCCCGGGGTCAGCAGCCCATCGGGATTCGGGATGACCGCGCGCCCGAGCATGGTGCCGGTGCCGGCGTCGAGCTGGTTGTCGACGAAGTCCATCCAACCCTTGTGGGGAAACCCCGCTTCGTCGGCGAGCCCGACCTCGACGGGATTGTTGGCGTCGCGCGAGCTCGGCCGCTCGCCGCGCTGCGCGAGCCGCGTGTACTTGAGGTACTGGCGCTCGTCGGCGTCGAAGTAGCAATGGATGGGATCGAGCGAGACGATGGTGGTGAGCAGCGTCGCGTTCGGCGTCCCGCCGGTCACGAGGTTGCCCTCGTCGACGAGGTGGCGGCCCGCCCGTCCGGCGATGGGCGCGACGACGCGCGCGAACTCGACGTCGAGCGCCGCTGCGTCGACCGCCGCCTGCGCGGCGGCGAGCGACGCGGACGCCGCGTGAAGCGTCGCCTCGCGGCGCTCGACCTCCTCCGCGGATATGGCACTGGGGCCGCGGAGCCGTTCGGCCCGCGTGCTCTCGCTCTTCGCGACCTCGAGGCGGGACAGTGCCACCTCGACCTCCGCACGCGCCTGCCTGAGGGTCGCCTCGTAAGGGCGCGGATCGATGACGAACAGCAGATCGCCCTCCTTCACGATCGCGCCGTCGGCGAAATGGATCGAGTCGACGTAGCCGCCGACGCGCGGCCGCACCTCGACCGCGTCGAGCGCCTGCAGCCGCCCCGTGTACTCGTCCCACTCGACGATCTCCCGCACGAGCGGCCGAGCGACGGACACCTTCGGCGCGGGCTCCCCTCCGCTGTCGTCCGGGCGGCGGCATCCCGGACCGATCGACGCAAGTGCCACAACCAGGCTCGTCGTGAGCAGTACGTAGATGCCGCAGCTATCGAGGTTGTGACGGCGCGCGTTCTGCGATGATAGCGAGGTCGCGGTCATGTTCTCGGCCGACATATGTATCCGCTTGTGCGTGAAAAACGCCAGCCGGGTCGTCAGCGTGGATCGGTGCAGGTAAGGTGGATCGTGGGGTCCGATACTTCGCAGCCTGAGCGCTCCGAAGAGGAAGCCGTCGATCTCTCAGTTCAAGACGACGGCAAGAGCGTCGTCGTCGGCAATCGCGCCGGTGCGGATCATAGTCGCCCGGTTGCGTGCGGGTCGGTCGCTCCTCTGAGCAGCACCTCGACGGGCGCTGATGCGGTAGGCGTTACCCGGTTGTCGCACCGTGAATACGGCGACCCTCACGCCTCATTTCGAGTATATACCGAAATGTACCAGGTGCGTGCGGACGGCAGGGTGGGGAATGTTCGGCCGGGTGATCGAGGTCACGCCGGAGGGCCGGACGGTCTGGCAGTTCCACAACCCGCACCGCGCGGGGAAGGACGGTGAGTTCATCGCGACGATCTGCCGGATGCGCCGGCTCCCCGAGGACGCTGCCTTCGCCTGGCTTCCCCAGGAACCGCGTGCGCGCCCGCGGCCCGTGGCCGGCGACTAGTCCGGTTCCTCGGCGGCCCCGCCGGTGAGGCGGTTGCGCTCGCAGATCGCGCGGCGCCGCGCTTCCTCTGCGGCCGGCGCCACGTCGAGCCGGCAGAGCGGGTCGCGACGGGCCAGCGCCGCCGCGCGGCGGAAGGCGGTGGCCGCCCTGGTCATGGTCTTCCGAGCCTGGCCCGACGGCGCGGCCGCGAGCGCCGACTCCACGCGGCGCACCCCGCGCAGGAGATTCCGGCGCACCTTGCCCGCATGCCTCCGGCATCGGGGCGCGGCGTCGAGGAACGACGAAACGGCACAGGTGACGGTGGAGGCGTCGAGCGGCCCCAACTCCTCGAGTCCACACGGATCCGCGTCGAACGCGACGCACGCGCCGGCCTGGCATTCGGTTGCGGTCGTGCAGGCGTTCCCGTCGTCGCAGGCGGCGCCGTCCGCCGTCGCGGCCGTACACGTGGCCGAGCAGCAGTCGCCGTCCTGCACATTTCCGTCGTCACACTGCTCGTCGGCATCGAGCGCTCCGTTCCCACACTCGGTGAGCGACTCGATGAAGGCGGTCAGGTCGTCGATGTCAGCCGGGCTCAACTTGATGGGACCGAAGATGGCGGCGGCCGGGGCGCCGTTGAACGCCTCGCTGCCGTAGTGGGCGACGGCGTCCCGCAGCGTCGCCGCTGAGTTGTCGTGGAAGAACGGCGCCGTGTCGCGGATACCGACGAGGGCGGGCACGTCGAACGCGCGATCGCCTTCGAGCGGTCCGATCGGCGGACACATGCTGCACTCGGGCGGCGCCACGAGATTGACGTCCCGGCGCGTCACCCCGGTGTCGAACGCGGTCACCCCGGAAAGGAAGGGACCGACGTGGCACTGCGCGCAGCCCTTGTTGAAGAACAGGTCGCGTCCCCGGGCCGCCGCCGGTCCGAGGACGAGCGAGAACGGATCCACCCCCTGCGGATTGCCGGCGACGATCGTCCGCATGAAGGCCTCCAGGGCCGCCAGCTCGTCGCCCGTCGGCTCGCGGAAGTCCACGCCCGGGACGCGGGCGAGAGCGCGCGTGAAGTGCTGGCGGACCGCCATCGCCGAGAACGTCTGCAGGTCGGCGACCTCTCCGGAGAGGCCGTACGGCGCGGTGTCGCCGACGTTCAGGAGGTGCGGCGTGCCGCGGAAGACGGGCGGCCGGTCGAACCCGTCGACGTTCTCGAGGACGAGCGCGCGGGGCCCGCGGAGGAGCGGCGTGCGCTCGAGCCCGGCGAGCGCCGGGTCGTTCTCGGCGACGAACAGCGGATCCGCCGCCGGCAGCGTGGCCACCACGCGCGGGCCCACGGTGAAGGAGTGGTCCGCGGGATGGCACGTGCCGCACGTCCGCCCGTTCCCGTCGAAGGTCTCTTCGAAGAAGAGGCGCGCGCCCTGCTCGATGAGCGCCCCGTGCGTGCAGTCGAACTCCACCCGCGTGCCGGTGGCGTTCTGCGGTGTGGGAGGCAGGAGCCCGTAGCCACGGTTCTCGAACTCCGGGCCGAGCCGCTGCAGGCTCGCGGCCCCGTCCGGAAACAGCGGCAGCGCGCGCCCCGGCCGGTTCACGTTGTCCCCGTAGGCGACACAGGTCGAGACTGGACCGCAGCCGGGCTGGCCGGTGCTACGCACGCACACCTCTCCGGCCGGGGCCGTGACGAACGGCGGCATGACGAAATCGGGGCGCGGCGCGCGGGGAAGCCGGGCGAAGTCGGCCGTCGCGACGAGGACGGAGAATGCCCCGGGGGGCGGGTCCGCCGGGAACTCGAACTCGCCGACGAGCTGGCCATCCACGTCGCGGAACTCGAGCTGAAGGCAGCCGGCGAACCGCTCCTGTCCCAGGAAGAACGACAGCTCGACGTACTGCGCGCCGGGCGTGGTGCCGCAGCCACCCAGGATCTCCTCGATGGCCACCTGGGCATCGACTGCGCGAGGGCCTGCCGCGAGGAGGAAGAGCATCGCCAGAGCGCCGAGTCCGGATCTGCGCGCGCCGTCCATGGTTCGTCTCCTTTCAGCCAGTGGAGGTGTACCCGAGCAGGCACGCCACCACCACCAAGGCGACGGTCATTGTCGCTTGCAACCGATGGCAACTGCGTACGGCCATGGTCTGCACACCTTTTGGACGCCACCTGCGAACCCTTCGGGGTCGTGCCTGTGCCGCGTCTCCGATCACCCGGCGTAAGAACTGGGCGAACATTGTTTCCCCTGCCGAACAGTCGGCGTTCACCGCCAGGGAACCCGGCCCAACCATGCGGCGAATCGCGCGGTTCTCACGCAGTGGACTCCGGGTCCCCGGGGTCTAATAGTAAGGAGCAGCATTTCGCGTGCCGTACGACTTCATCGTGTTGCCATCACAGACACGCTGGAAGCGTGAACGAACGTGATCAGAACGATCGGGAGGCGATGAACGATCCTCGCACGCCGCCTAGTCCCGCGCCCGCAGCAGGCGCGCCATCTCCCCCATCTGGGTGACGAAGGCGTCGGGATCGCGCGTCTTCTCGAGGACGAACTCCTTCTGCGCGTAGCCACCGGGAACGGCCTCGGGCACGTAGTATTCGAACCCGTCGCTCTCGATCGCGGCGATGATACCCGCGGCGCACTCCTCGGCCGAGACGAACGGGCCCTCGTAGAAGGGCGGGCAGTCACCCTCGGCGGTCTCCCAGATCTCGGTGGCGATCGGGCCCGGAAGGACGAGCTTCACGCGGACCCCGGTGCCCGCGAGGTCCATCGCCATCACCTCGCTCCAGCCCGAAAGCGCAAACTTCGCAGCGCAGTAGGCGGCCTCGTGGATGATGCCGAAGCGGCCACCGACGCTTCCCACGTTGACGATGAGGCCGGAGCCCCGCGCGAGCATGGCGGGCAGGATCGCGAGGCCCATGCGCACGGGTGACTGGAAGTTGAGTGTCATGACCCGATCGATCTCGGCGGTGGTCAGGTCCTGCACGCGCTTTCGCTTCCCCATGGCGGCGTTGTTCACGAGCACATCGAGGCCGCCGAAGGCGTCCCACGCCTCGCGGGCGACGGCCTCGGCGCGCGCGAGGTTGCCCAGGTCCGCCGCCCAGAGGCGCGAGGCTGGCGCGTGCCGGCGGCACGCCGCGAGTACGGCCTCGAGCCGCTCGCGGCGCCGCGCGACGATGCCGACGGTGGCGCCGCGCTCGGCGAGCATGGGGGCCAGCGCCGCACCGATGCCGGAGGACGCGCCGGTCACGAGGATGTGCGTGCCTGCGAGGGTCATCCCAAGCGCGAACGTGCGGAAGCCGGCGCTCCACCAGCGCATGGGCCGGGGCGTCGTCCGCGCAAAAATCCGTGTTGACGAATAGCCGTCATCGGATCTCCCACTCTCGTCCTCCAGTCGCCGCTATACCGCTATACAGCGTGCGAGGGGAAATGGGGAGACCATGTCGGGGATTCAGCCGCTGGCGGCTGTTGCGTCGAGAACGGGCGGGAGTGTAGATCCGTTCACCCCGGGGAGGAACGCATGAGCACGACAGCGTCGACGGCACAACGGCCACCGCGACTGCGGTTCAGCCATTTCGGCCTGAGCGTCCGCGACGTCAGGCCGATGGAGCGCTTCTACTGCGATGTCCTGGGCTTCACCGTCACCGACCGGGGGAATGCGCTCGGCTTCGAGCTGGTCTTCCTGTCGCGCAACCCCGACGATCACCACCAGATCGTGCTGGCCACGGGCAAGCCCGCGAACATCCCGCCGAACACGGTGAATCCGATGTTCGGCCCGTCCATCAACCAGATTTCGTTCTGGCTGGATGGGCTCAGCGAGCTGCGCCTGCTGCACCGAAAGCTCGTGGACACCGGCGTCACGCCCATCACGCCGATCGATCACGGCCTGGCCTGGAGCCTGTACTTCCCCGATCCCGAGGGCAACAACCTCGAGGCCTTCGTGGACACGCCCTGGTACATCCAGCAACCGTTCGCCGAGCCCCTCGACCTGTCCCTCGACGACGACGCGCTCGTGAAGCGCACGCACGAGCTATGCCGCTGCTCCAAGGGCTACCGCTCGTACGCGGACTGGCGTGCCGAGATCGCGGCCAAGATGGCCGCGCGGGCGTCCGGGCTGGCTATCTAGCGTCCGGAAGCTGAGGCCAGACAGGCGCACCAGCCGCTGGGCCGACACGGCCGCTGATATCTGGTCGCCTACCCGGCGCGTGAGTGTCATTTTGCTTTGATGCGCAAGGGGGAAGGCGATGACCCAGACAGCGACCCTCAAGAAGTTGCAGCGTGCGCACTGGACTGCGCTCAGCCGTCTGCTCAGGCTGGCCTACCGCGAAGGGTGGGACGCGGGTCTCGCTCGGGCCCACGGGCAGGGGCGGCGCAGGCGTACGATCCGTGCCGACGCCACCGTGGAAGGACTGGTGCGGCGCATCGAGGACCACTTCGGCCTCGGCCGATACGGGTTCGAGGTGCGCGTGGTGCACGTCGCGTCGGGCCGCCGCGTCGCCGGCCGCGACTTGCTACGTAGCTATCTCGTGCCGGACGAAAGGACGTAGGCTCGGTGCAAGGCATGAGCGCGGACCCCGACCTCGATTTCAAGTCCTGGCGCCACGCGCAGGACCCGTTTCCACTCTACGCCTGGTTGCGCGAGCACGATCCGGTGCACTGGAGCGAGGGGCTCAACGCCTGGGTGGTGACGCGCTACGCGGACGTCGTCGAGATCTTCAACCGTCCCGCGGCGTTCTCCTCCGACCGGTTCCGGAAGATCGACGAGCGCCACGCGAGCCAGCGGCCGGCGGTGCGGGCGGTGGCCGACGTGCTCGGGCAGTGGCTCGTCTTCCGCGACCCACCGGACCACGATCGCCTGCGGAAGCTGCTGCAGAGCTCCTTCACGCCGAAGCAGCTCGCCTCGAGTCGCGATCGCATCCAGAAGACGGTCGATGCGCTCCTCGACCGCGTCGCCGCGCGCGGGGCCATGGACTTCATCCGTGAGCTCGCCTTTCCGCTTCCGGCGACCGTGATCGCCGGACTGATGGGCGTGCCCGAGGAAGACCTCGAGCAGATCAAGGGCTGGTCCGACCGACTCGCGGCATACCTGGGCGGCGCGGTCGACGAGCGCGACAACTTCGCCGAGGCGAGCGCCGGCCTCGCCGGTCTGGTCGACTACTTCCGCGCCTTGCTGCGCGACCACGAGCGCCATCCGCGCGACGACCTGACGAGCTTGCTGCTGCGCGCGGAGGTCGAGGGCGACCGCTTGACGCGCGACGAGGTGGTCGCCAACTGCATCCTCCTGCTGTTCGCGGGACACGAGACGACGACGAACCTCATCGGCAACGGCCTCTTCCATCTGCTCCGCCACCCTGCGCAGCTGGCACTCCTGCGAAGCGACGAGTCGCTCCTTCACGGCGCGGTCGAGGAGCTGCTGCGCTACGACGGCCCCGTGCCTGCCACCATGAAGATTGCAACCGGGGACATCCCCTGGCACGGCCGGACGATTCGCCGCGGCGACATCGTCGTTCCTTTCATGGCATCGGCCAACCGCGATCCCGAGCAGTTTCCCGATCCCGACACACTCGACCTCCGCCGGCAACCCGAACGTCACGTCGCGTTCGCCTCGGGGATCCACTTCTGTCTCGGTGCCTGGCGCGCGCGCCTCGAGGCGCGTGTCGTCTTCGGCACCGTCTTCGGGCGGTTGCCGCAGCTCGCCCTCGCGTCCGAGGCGCCACGCTGGAAGCCGATGATCTTCCTGCGCGGGCTGGAAGCGCTGCCCCTCACCTGGGACGTGCGGTAGCGGATCGGGGCGTTCCGCTCACAGAACCTTTTTCTCGCGCAGATCGCGGAGCTCGCCGGCGCTGAGCCCGAGAAACGTTCCATAGACGAGCTCGTTGTCGCGACCCAACGCAGCCGAGCCGCGCCAGATCTTTCCCGGCGTCCGCGAGAACTTCGGCAGGACTCCGGTTCCCTGCAGCCGTCCGACCTGCTCGTCCTCCCACTCCACGTGCACGCCGCGCGCCCGGTAGTGCGGATCCTCTCCCATGTCGCGGCTGCTCATGATCGGGGAGCAGGCGATCTGGACTCGGTTCAGCTCGCGCTCGACCTCCTTCACGGTCCGCTCGGCGATCCAGCCGCGAAGGATCGCGTCGAACTCCACGCCGGGGATGGAGTCGAGCTCCGTATGCGCCCGGCGCCATCGGGGATCGGCTGGATCGAGCCCGAGGACCGGGAGGATGCGATCGAAGACCGCGCCGGCCGCGACGACGGCAATCCACCCATCCCTGGCCCGAAAGGTGTCGCAGGGCTGGAACGCGGTTGCGCGGTTGCCGGAACGCTCGCGGACGGAGCCCTGGCGGAAGTACTCGATCATCGTGCCGCCGAGCGTGGCGTGCACGCACTCGAACTGGGCGAGATCGATCGCCTGCCCCTCGCCGGTCTTCTGCGCGTGGATGTAGCCCGCCAGCGACGACCACAGGACGAAGAGCGCCGTGATGTAGTCCGCCGTCCATGGCGCCGCGCGCGTGGGCGGCTCGGGATCGGGAAATCCCGTCTGGTCCATCCAGCCGCCGAACGCCTGGCCGATCATGTCGTAGGAGACGCGGCGGAGGTACTCCGGGTCGCCCGTCTGGCCGTAGCCGGATACGTGGGCGATCACGAGTCGCGGGTTCGCCGCCAGCACCGCCGCGTCATCGAGACCCCAACGCGCGCAAGAGCCCGGCTTCGAGCTTTCCATCCAGATGTCGGAGACCCGGAGGAGGCGCAGGAAGAGCTCGCGTCCCTCCGGACGGGCGAGGTCGAGCGTAATGTAGAACGAGTTCCGCCGTTCCTGGAGCCAGGACGCGCCGACCGTCCCGGTGCCGTCCTTCGTCGGCAGCTTCACGCCCAGGCTTCGCCACACGGTGTCGCCGCCACCGGGGTGCTCGACCTGGATCACCTCGGCGCCCATCTGCGCGGCGAGCGCAGCAGCGAACGGCTGCGCGATCAGGGTTCCGGTCGAGAGGATGCGGATGCCCTGCAGGGGTCCGAACGGCTCGGGGACGAGGGCGTCGGTTCTGTTCATGGACGGACGCGCGCGCGCAGAGTCGATGAGCCGCAATCAGGTGCTCGTGAATGTCCCTGCCCCCGGCAGCCGGAGCGCGACATGCTCCTTAGCCCCCGTGTTCCTCCCGATGCAAGACGCGCCTCGGTGGACACACGACGCTACGCCGGGTTCGGCGGGACGCCAGCCCCGGCTCGTTCGCCGCAGCCGGAGCGTTGCTCGGACAGGCGCCTAGCTAGGCTAGGCCGCGTGGGCCGTCACGACGACGGGCATACCCGACGACGGCGCAAACGTGATGCTCCGCCGCACGAGGCGGACGCGGGAGCCCGGCGCCGGCTGCAACTCGACGCGCATGAGGACCTCGGCCAGCACGATCTTGATCTCGTAGAGCGCGAAGGCCATGCCGAGACAGCGGCGCACGCCGCCACCGAACGGTAGGAACTCATAGGGGCTCGTGCGCCGGTCGATGAATCTCGTCGGGTCGAAACGCTCCGGCTCCGGCCACACGTCGGGCCGCCGGTGAACGAGATAGATGCAGACGGCGGCCACCACCCCCGCCGGGAGATCCCGGCCGTCGATCCGCATGGGCCGCGTGAGCAGGCGTCCCACGTCGGGGACGACCGGTGTCAGCCGCAGCGCCTCCTTCACCGTCGCGTCGAGGTAGCGAAGCTGCGCCACGTGCTCGGGGGCGAGCGGACCGTCGCCGACCACGGCACGCAGCTCCGCGCGCAGCGCGGCCAGGACGTCGGGGCGGCCGAGCACGTGGTGCAGCGTCCACGAGAGCGCGGTGGCGCTCGTCTCGTGGCCCGCGAGGAGCAGCGTCATCATCTCGTCGCGCAGCTCCTCGTCGCGCATCGGCGCGCCCGTCTCATCGCGTGCCTCGAGGAGCAGGGAGAGCACGTCGGCACGCTCTCCGCTTTCAGCGTTTCGGCGACGGGCCATCTCGGCGAACAGTAGCCGGTCGACGGCGTCCCGCACGCGCACGAAGCGACCCCATGGGCTGAGCGGGCCGAGGTCCACCTGGAGGCGCGGCCAGAGGAGCAGCGGGTTGGTGACCATGCTTACCAGCCGGCGCAGCAGACTGCGTAGCCGGTCGAGCGCCGCGCCCTCGACGCCAAACACGGTGCGCAGGATCACGTCGAGGGTGATCGCCTGCATCTCGGTCTGGACCGGGAACGGACGGCCGACGGGCCAGCGCTCGAGAACGCGGTCGGTGACCTCGCGCATGATGTGGCCGTAGGCGAGCATGCGCTCGCCGTGGAAGGGCGGCAGCATCAGCCGCCGCTCCCGCGCGTGGCGTGCGCCGTCGAGGAGGAGTAGCGAGTGGGCGCCGAGGAGCGGCCGCAAAATGCCATTGGCCGCGCCCGCGCACAGCGCCTCGTCGTCGGCAGTGAAGATGTCGCGCACCGCGGCGGGCGAGGTGAAGACCACCTGCGGCGCGCCGATCGGCACCCGCAACGTGAAGCAGTCACCGTAGCGGCGGGCGCATTCTTCGAAGAAGCGATCGGGTCGGTAGGCGAGGTGAATCCCCTGGACCAACCCGGGCGCTCGCGGACCAGCCGGAAGAGGGATCATGGCAACCTCCTATCGTTGGTCACATGCATTGGGCATGCGACCAAATAGAGACATACGACCGAATGAACATCCGGAAGCGGAGACATCGGAACCTCAGCCGGGAACGCGGAAGACCGCCCGCGTGACTCGGCGCAGCTCGGTGCGCAACCGCTCACGGGCGGCACGTGAGGTGAAGACACTGCCGCCGAGCAGCTCCTCCTGCCCATCCACATCGGCCAGCGCGCCCATGAACGCGTTCGAGATGACATGGATCGCTGCGCCGCTGTCGATCTCCACCTCGGGCACCATGTCGTGGAAGGCCTGCGCGCCGAAGTCAGCCAGGCCGTGGAATACCTGCCGGATGCTCATGAGGTGCAGCTCCCTCGGTTCGAGCATCATGCGGTGGTTCAGGCGCAGCCAGTTCGGCTGGCCGATCAGCCGATCGACGAAGGCGTCGGTCAGGTTGTCGAGCGTCTCACCCGCGGTTCGACCCGGGACGATGTTCCTGAGGAGCGTGTCGCGCGTCCGGTCGGCCAGTCGCTTGAAGACCGCCTCCCAGAGCTGGCGCTTGCTGCCCCAATGGTAGTGCAGGGCGCCGAAGGGCACGCGGGCGCGGCGCGCCATCTCGCGCGTCGAGGCAGCACCGTATCCGTGCTCGGCAAAGACCTCTTCCGCGGCGTCGAGCAGACGCGCCGGCGTACTGCGGGGGTCCTTCTCAGCTTTCGACAGCGCCTCGGAACGCATAGGTCACTTGACCAGGTCATACGACCAAATCGATGCAGCTGTCAAGTCCCATGATGCCGCTCGTGTCCACGGACCCGAGTCGCCCGCCGGGACACGGTGGGCTATGGTCCGGCTCACGAGAGAGGAGGATCGCATGAACCACGACGATGCCATCCGCGTGTTCGCCAAGACCCTGCAGAACGTCGAGCAGTGGATGGACAAGGCCACCGCGCACGCGGAAGCCAAATCCTTCGACGTCGACGTGCTTGCCCAGGCGCGCCTGGCGCCGGATCAGTTCGCATTCGTGCGCCAGGTGCAGTCCGCCTGCGACCAGGCGAAGTATGCGGCGGCGTACCTCAGTGGGAAGCCGGCGCCGTCGCACCCGGACACCGAGCAGACGTTCGCCGAGCTCCGGCAACGGATTCGGAAGTGTCTCGACTTCCTCGACAGCGTCCCGGCGAAGGACTACGCCGGTGCCGAGGAGCGGAAGGTGTCGCCGCCGTGGCTCAACGGACAGTGGCTGCGCGGCGACGACTACCTGGCGCACGTCGCGCTGCCGAACTTCTTTTTCCATGCAACGATGGCGTACGCGATCCTGCGCCACAACGGCGTCGATCTCGGCAAGATGGACTACATCGGCTCGATTCCGACGCGGGAGGGCTAAAGCGCGATCCACGCCTCGCGCCAGGTGAACCCTGGCGGGTCGCGCGGAATCACCGATCACAGATCGGCAGCGTCGTCACCGTCGCCGGCCGCGGCGCCTCGAGAGGTGGGGGCGGACGGGTCTAGCTCGCGGGCCGCGACGATGCCGTCCCGGCCGTTGCGCTTCACTGCGAACAGCGCCTGGTCCCCGAGCGCGAGCAGGCCCTCGAAGTCGCGCGCGTCGTCAGGATAGGTCGCAACACCGACGCTAGCGGCCAGGCGAACCGGCCGGCCGGTCGCGGCGAGATACTCGGTCTCCCTGATTCGCGTCCGGATCTCCCGGGCCTTCTCGATTGCTGCGGCAGTGGGTGTGTCGGGCAGGACGACCACGAACTCGTCGCCGGCGTACGCCACCGCCCAGGCCGGCGCGGCGAGGCAGCCGCGAAGGGTGGCCGCGACCTCCTGGATCGCACGACTGCCGTTGAGGTGTCCGTGCTCGTCCACCACCTGCTTGAAGTGATCGAGGTCGATGAACAGCACCGAGAGGACGGTGCCCGCTGCGGCGCCCTCGGCGATGAGCGCCTCCAGCGCCTGGTAGAGGTGGCGTGTGTTGTAAAGACCCGTCAGATCGTCGAGGACGGCGAGCTGGCGAAAGCGCTCCTCGCTCGCGCGCAGCGCTTCCTCGGCGCGCTTGCGCTCGGTGGTATCGATGCCGGTGGATAGGATCTCGATCAGCCGGCCGTCGCCATCGACGATCGGAGTGTTCCGCCACGTGATCCACAGCCGCTCACCGTCGCGGCGCACGTTCTCGTTCTCGTTGGCGAGGTAGCGCTCGGGATAGCGCAGGAGGTCGTGGATCATCGCGACCAGGTCGCGCCCCGAGGACTCGGTATCCGGCACGATGAGCCCGAGCACCGAGCGGCCCACCAGCTCCTCACTTGTATACCCGAAGAGCTGCTGGCCGTAGTCGTTGAGGAAGATCACGCGGCCCTGGGGATCCCAGCGCAACACGATGCTGTTCGTGCGGTGGACGATCTCGCGGTAGGTGGTCTCGGTGGCGCGCAGCCGGGCGAGCTCGTCCTTGAGCTGCCGGATCTCTACGCGAAGCGCGTCCGCTTCCTGGCGCCGCGCCATGGTGCTGCATTCCACCACGGCCGCGCCAGCGGCTTCAAGGCCAGCTGCTGGCGACTGGCGCTCTACGTCCCCTCCCGGATCGTGCCGGGAGAGGGGGAAGGTTTTTCAGCGTGTCAGGGCAGGGCGGGAAGCGCACCCGGCTCAGCTGCCCGTTTCCTTGTGCTCGAGAATCAGCGCGCCGAGCGTGGTCACCATGTTGCCGAGCCGTTCTTCGTCGAGGCACCAGTCGAGTTGCGGCCCCTCGTCGAGGTCCGCCACCGAAAGCGGCTCGGCGCCTGCCGACACCGCGTTCCGCTCGCGCCCGTGCTCGGCGAGCGCCCGCGCGCCAGCGCGCACGAAGATCGCCTGCCAGTCGAGGACCGTCTCGACGGTCGCTCCGCAGTCATCCGCCACACGACGCGGGCTCTCGCCGCGGAGCAACCGCAATACGTGGTCGACCGTTCCTGTCGTCTCCTTGCGCCGGGCTACTTGCATCGTGCCGTCCCCCCCGCTCGATATCAGTCGGCTCAGGCTTGCATCTCGCCCACGACACCGGCGACCTGCGGGCCGCACCACGTGCAGAGCCCCGTCACCCCGGTCGCCGGTCGCGTTTCGCATGCCTCGCAAGGTTCGCAAGCTTCGATCGTTCCCCGCTCCTGGTCGCCGGCCGGGCCGTGCGGGAATGCTTTCATCTCGCCAATCTCGATGTCCATCCAACCTCCTCCTGCTCGGCCGACGACGCGCACGACGCGACCGTGCACCGTTCGTCGGCCCCCTGCCGTCTCGCCCAGACACGTCCGACTAACGAACTGCGTGAGCGCCGTCCGGGGCGCTACACGAACTACGATAGACGATGGCAGCAGACCGCACACGGGCCGGTCTGTGCCGCAGGGCACTCGTCAATCGGGTTTTTCTGTGTCAGGCGACACGCCGGGCCAGCGCGACACCGTTCCGGATGAGGCGATCGACGTGCTTGTGCTCGCCGGCGAAGAATCGCGCCGGGAGAACGAGGTGGCGCCCGTCGCGCGCGACCAGCCCCTGCCGCTCGAGGAGCTTCATGGCGCCCGCCACCTTGGCGCGCGAAGCGATCGCGAGCTCGCCGAGGTCGGCGTGCGTGAGGGCGAGCGTGACGGTGATGCTGCCGTCGGCGCGCAGCGCCCCGAAGTCGCGTGCGAGAATGCCGAGCTCGTGCAGCAGGCGCTCGCGGAGATCGAGGTCGAGCAGGCAGCATTTCTCGTACAAGAGCCCGCTCAATGCGCGCCAGCTGTAGGCGAAGAGCTGCAACGCCGCGTCCGGCGACAGCGCGCGCATGATCCGCGCCATGTGGCGGCTCCCGAGCATGGCTACGACCGAATCGGTGAAGGCACTGGCGACGAACATGCGCGGCTGCCCGGGTTCGGAGTGCCAGTTGAGGCCGAAAAATTGCCCCGGGCGCACCATCTGCACGCACACCGCGCCCTCGCCGGTCGGACAAGACACCTTGACCGCGCCGGCAACGAGAAAGTTGACGAGATCGGTCGTGTCGCTGGCGTCGAAGATCCGTTGTCCGGCGCGCCAGCGCGCGATCTGCGCGCCGCGGGTCAGCGCATCGATCGCCTCCGGGTTGAGCCCGAGGCGCTCGCGTGCGTCGTTTAGGAGCTGTCGGAACTGCTGCTTCGCCAGGTCCATCCCGCGCCCCACCCCCGCGCCACCGGGCTCGTCGGAGTGACCGTGCACGCGCTCGCGCGTGCCGCGGTTGTCGGCGATCGAACGATCGTCGATGAAATCAACTAGACATATGCGCGCTCGGTGTCAACGGATGGGTGTGGATAAACGTGCCCGATCTGCACGGCGCGACGTTCACGCAGCGCGTCAACGACGAGCCCACCCGGCAGCCGCGCCCGGGACGCAGCGACAGCACCGCCCGATGTGACACCGTCGAGGCGCGGCCCAAGGGGACGGTCCACCTGTGAGTCATCGTTCACACCCTCCCGGTAGCCGCGATCACGATCGTTCATACGGCCGTCGAAAATGCCTTTAGCGGCTCGCCATGTACGTGCGGCACGCCGGTTGCTCGCCCCGTTGGCGATCAACATCAGGCCGAGCAGAGCGGTGACGCGGGACTCAGACGGAGTGGCTGTAGCGGCTCCATTACGAGAGGGGCGATGTAACATGCGACGAACGCTTTTCGAGCTCATGGTGAGTACGAGCCTGGCGCTGGCCGTGGGCGCAGCGCAAGCCGCGCCTCCGGCGGTGGTATGTGAAGACAAGAAGATCAAGGGTCTTGGCTCGTACGCGCAAGACATGCTGAAGGCGTTCGGCCACAATCGGAGGGCCCCGAACGCCGGCTGGCTCGCGCACGACATCTCGAGAGCGCAGTCGAAGCTCACCGCCGCCTTCACCAAGGCCGAGTTCACCGGTACGGGAGCATCCAGGGGGTGTGGAACCCTGGAGGACGTCGACGAGATTCAGGCCAAGAGCGATGCGCTCGTCACCGACGCGCTCGATGAGCTCGCCGCCTCGACGACGACAACCACGACGACCGTGGTGGGTACCACGACGACGACATGTCCACGGCTGAGCTTCACAACGGGTCTGCCCGGCGGTAGCTGTGGCCGCATCAACGACGACCCGGCCGGCACCGGCACCGATCTGACGCCCTACGGCACGAGCCCGTCGCAGCTCGCGTGTGGCACCCTCTACTACGGGGGCGGGGGATCGGCCTTGCCACCCGCGCCGCTGCCCGACGGCGCCACGACACTCTACACCGTCAGCGACTGCAGCGTACCCACGGCTTTGGTGCTGGCCGCGGCAAGCTCGGCCGACACGGGCAGCAACCGCAACTGCTCCGCGCCGGGGTGCCTGTTCGGTCCGCCGCTTCCGATACCGAACAGTGGAAGCCCTGGGTCCAGCCAGTGCCTGACCCATAGCATCGCGCGACCGGTCGGCGGCACTCTCGATGCAACGACGGGCGCCGCGACCCTGACGTTGCCCCTCAGGGTGTTCGTCCGGGTCACGGGCGATCTCGAGACCGACACCCCGGGCATCCAGCCTTGCCCGAGCTGCACGGGCGGGACCTGCGACTCCGGCGCCAACTCGGGTGGAACCTGCACCACGCCGACCTCGTTGCTCACTACGCATGATTGCCCGGTTACCAGCTTCAGCATCGCGGCGTTCAACGTGGATCTCTCCCCCCTCACCACCGGAACGTCGACGCGGGCATCGGCGACGGGAGTGTTCTGCCCTGGCCCGCCGGTGCAGCGCACCGCCGGCTGCTTCGGCCAGCCGACGTGCGAGTACGTCGAGGAGAACGGTTCTCCCGCCGGGAACCTGATTGTGGGGCCCGCGCGGCCGCAGACGTTGGCGTCGGTCTTCTGTTTCCCGAAGACCAGCTCCACATGGGTAAATTCCGTCATGGACCTCCCCGGTCCTGGTGCCGTGACGCTGAAGGGGTCGGCCGACCTCATTCCGTAGGGTGGGCCGCGCCGAAGCTGTGAGCGACGGTCCACGGACCACTCACCTCGCTCGGTCGTTGGCGTGCTCGTCGGTGTCGCGGTGCAGGCCCGTGCGTTTGCCCGTGCGTTTGTAGGGTCACCCCGACGAATGGTAGGGCGGCGTGGCTGAGATCGCAGCCATGATGCGCTCCTTCCGCATCGTCGCCCGCGCCTTCGCCGGCGTTGCATATCCCGTCCTGCTGCTCCTGGTTCTGTACGCGATCGGCTTGAGCTATCTCGTTAGCGGGGGGCTCGTCAGCGCCCCACCGACGGGGCGGCTCGAGCAGCTGGCGATTCCCGTGCTGTATCTGGCGGCGGCCACCGGGCTCATTCGGTACGCGGTCACCCGAGCGCCGTTCTTTCTCTGGCTCGCCGCGCTCGATGTGGGATTTCTCGTCCGCGAGTACCACTGGCGGCTCACGGGGGAGCTCGTCTACGTGAACGTGGCGGTGCTCGCGGCGGTGGCGCTCCGCCGGTACGAGGGATTTGCGGACTATTTCGAGAGCCGGGTGGTGGCGGCGCTACTCGTCGCCACCTTCCTCCTTTATCTGCTCTCCGTCGGCTTCGACCAGCACTGGTGGCGATTCTTGTCGCAGTCGAAAGCCGTTCGCTCGACGCTGGAGGAACTGCTGGAGGTCTCCGGACACGTGGTGCTCCTGCTGCTGAACCTGGTGGCGACGCCGCGGGCGATGGATGCTGCCGCATAGACGGGCTGCCAGAAGCCCGCGCGTGCGGTCCTCACCCGGCGCGATCTACGACGTGATGATCCGTACGAGAGGGCGGTCGGCTCTCAGAAAGGTCTCGGTGCCGAGCTCTCACGCGCACGCCCGCACCATCTTGCTCACTTCGGCGTCATCGAGGAAGGCGCCATGCAAGCGCTGGAGTCCGCCCGCCGACTGGAACATCAGGTCGCCCTTGCCGAGCAGTGTCTCCGCTCCCGTCTGATCCAGGATGGTGCGCGAATCGGTGCCGCTGAGCACGCGGAACGCGACTCGGGTGGTGAAGTTCGCCTTGATGAGCCCGGTGACGACGCTCACCGATGGGCGCTGGGTGGCGATGACCAGGTGAATCCCTGCCGCCCGCGCCTTCTGGGCCAGACGGGTGATGGTGATCTCCATGTCCTTGCCGTTGACCAGGATCAGGTCGGCGAACTCGTCCACCACCAGCACGATGTAGGGCAGCTGCTGCCACCGCCCCTCGTAGCCGTCGAAGTCCGTCTTCCGCCGCGTGCGCACGATCTCGTTGAAGGCCTGGATGTTCTTGGCGCCGACCGCTCCCATGCGGCGGAAGCGACTTTCCATCTCTTCCACGAGCTCGTTCAGCGTTGCCTGGACTTCCTCCCGTGCGTCGGTGACTACCGGGCAGGCCATGTGGGGGAGGTCGCCGTAGGCCGCGAGCTCGATCATCTTGGGATCGACCATGACGAATCGCAGCTGCTTCGCCGTATTCGTGCAGACGAGGCTCGCGATCAGCGTGTTGAGGAACACGCTCTTGCCCGATCCCGTGGTCCCGGCGATCAGCAGATGCGGCATCTCCGCGAGGTCCGCCACGACGGGATTGCCGAAGGTATCGACGCCCAGAGCGAGCGGAAGAATCGTCTCCCGCGAGCGAAACGTGGGATCCTCGATCAGGTCGCCGAAGCGAATCGTGCGGCGTTCGACGTTGGGAATCTCGAAGCCGACGGTGTTCTTTCCCGGCACGGGACAGTGGACGCGCAGGCTCTGCGTCTTCAGCAGGCGCGCCAGATCGTCCGCCAGGCCGACGATCTTGGCCACCTTGGTCCCGGGTGCCGGCTCGAACTCCACGGTGGTGACGACCGGGCCCCGGGTGATGGTGGTGATCTTACCCTCGACCTTGAACTCGGCGAGCTGCCGCTCGAGCTCGGTCGCCAGTGCCTCGAGGCCATCGCCGTTGCGCGGCCCCCCCTCGGAGCGACGAAAGATCTTGGGGCGCGGGCGGTCGTGCCGCTCCGCGGACGGCGAGAAGTCCGGTACCGATGCGTCGGTCTCGGGATCCCCCTTGCTGCGCCGCGCGCGCGCTTGCAGCCCCGCCTCGCCGGAAGCGTCGGCAGCGTCTCCCGCGCCGGGAGCGCCCTCCGGGAGGCGCCCGCCGAGCAGCAGACGCCTGAGAGCGAGTGCCGCACGCGCCACCCGGCGGCCTGCGCGGGAGAACCGGAGGGTTCCAGTGACCAGCAGAATGGCGGCTGCGAGCACCCCGAGGACGATGAGCGCGCCTCCGTTGCCGACCAGCTGGCGCAAGTGCGTGGCGATGGCGGCCCCGACGATGCCCCCAGATCGGCTCGGGAGGGTCGCCGTCAAGGACCCGGGAAACTCGAGATCCGCGAGCGCCGCCATCACGGGAATCAGGAGAGCGCAGGCCCCGAGCCATCTCCATCCGGGCCAGCCGGCGAACCCGGCGACCATCAGGAAGCCCCAGACCATGAAGGCGCCGGCGCAGATGGCGCTCACCACCCCGAAGCTCCGCAGCAGGACATCGCTCGCGAGCGCCCCGAGGGGACCGCATAGATTCTGATAGGTCGCCGGTTCGAGCCGATGGGCGCCGTAGTCCTGTGCGTTGTACGAGGTCAAGGAAAAGAGCAGGAGCAGGCCCACGCCGAAGACGGCGAGCCCCGATACCTCGCGCACGGTGTTTCCTGCCGATTCCCGCACTCTCTCGGACATCGCGTTTCTCCGCCCTGCCGGGGAGGCCCATCGAAACTATCGGCATGTCGCGCGGAAACCTTTGCGCTGCTTGTGCCCAAGCCGTGGCGCCGGAGCAGGGGGTCAGAGGATTGACACACCCGCGCGCGGCCGGCGCTGCCTGATGCGGATGGCGGCACGGGGCCCGATGCGGGCAGTCGCAACTTGACGGCGCCGCGGCCCACTGTCAGCCTCGCGAGAAGGGGAGGTGGTGGGATGGAGGCACTCGAGAAGATACTCGCACAGCTGAGCGATCTCGTGTGGGGGCCCCTGCTCCTGGTCCTGCTCTGCGGCACCCACGTGTACCTGACGGTTCGCCTCCGCGGCATCCAGCGCTACCTCTGGACGGGCATCCGGCTGTCCTTCCAGCGCGCGCCCGAAGGGGAAGGGGACGTGAGCCACTTCGGGGCGCTCACCACGGCGCTCGCCGCGACGATCGGCACCGGCAACATCGTCGGGGTGGCGACGGCGGTGGCCGCCGGCGGGCCGGGCGCCGTCTTCTGGCTCTGGCTCACGGGGCTGTTCGGCATCGCCACCAAGTACGCCGAAGCCGTCCTCGCCATCCGCTACCGCATCGTCACCCCGCAGCGCCAGATGGCGGGTGGGCCGATGTACGTGCTCGAGCGCGGGATGGGACAGCGCTGGCTCGGCGTCACCTTCGCCGCGCTGACGGCGGTAGCGGCCTTCGGCATTGGCAACATGGTTCAGGCGAACTCGATCACCACCCTGATACACGAGACCTTCGCCGTGAGCCCCTGGGTCACCGGCCCGCTGCTCACCCTGGGCACGGCGCTCGTGATTCTGGGCGGCATCCGCTCGATCGCGCGCGTGTGCGAGATGCTGGTGCCGTTCATGGCCGTCTTCTATACGATCGGCTGCGTGGTACTGCTCGTGATGCACGCCTCGACGCTGCCCGACACGATCGCGCTGATCGTGACCAGCGCCTTCACGGGCCAGGCGGCCGTCGGCGGATTCGTCGGCGCGGGCATGCGCGAGGCGATCCGGTATGGCGTGGCGCGTGGTCTCTTCTCGAACGAGTCGGGCCTCGGGAGCGCCCCGATCGTCGCCGCCGCCGCGCAGACGACGACCCCGGTGCGCCAGGCGCTCGTCTCCGCGACCGGCACGTTCTGGGACACCGTGGTCGTCTGCGCGGTCACGGGCCTGGTGGTCGTGAACTCCGGCGACTGGACGCAGGGCTTGAACGGCGCCGCGCTCACGAAGTCGGCGTTTGCTCACCTGCCGGTCGTGGGGCCGATCGTACTCACGGTCGGGCTCTTCACCTTCGTCTTCTCGACGATTCTCGGCTGGTCGTACTACGGGGAGAAGGCGGCCGAATACCTGCTCGGGCCGGGCGCCATCCGTCCGTATCGCGGCCTGTGGGTCGCGGCGGTGATGGTCGGATCGGTGGTGTCGCTGCCGGCCGTGTGGTCGTTCGCCGACATCGCCAACGGGTTGATGGCGATTCCGAATCTGGTGTCACTGCTGGCGCTGACGCACGTGCTTGTCGCCGAGACGCGCAGGGACCTGTGGGAGGCGAAGGTCCTCTGAGGCGCCCGGAGGAGTCTGCCGGGGCCTCAGTGGCGTGCGGCTAGCGGGACCGCGCCCTCGCGCGTCTCGCGCGCGACCGTGTCGCCGCCGCGCGCCGCGCCGAGAAAACCCGCCACCAGATCCGCCAGGCGCGTCGGCTGATCCTCCGAGACGAAGGTATAGCAGTCCGGAATCGCCTCGAACTGCCCGCGCGGAAAGGCCGCGGCCAGCCGCCGTCCACACGCAACCGGAAACAGCCGATCCTCGGCCGCCCAGGCGACGAGGACGGGCCGGGTGAACGTGGCGAACTTCTCCGCCGCGCGCAGCGTGTAGCGCGGGGAGACGCTGCGCAACACCTTGGCGCAGTCGCGGCGCACGGCCGCATCGGAGAAGAAGGGCCGCAGATAGCCGTCCTCGATGGCCGGCTCGATCGGCCGCTTCGCGAGCCAGCCGAAGGCGATCGGCAGCCGCCGCAGCGGGCGCAGTCGCAGCGGCTGCACCACCGCCGTCAGCAGCGCCGGCACGTGCGCCAGGAGCTGCAACGGCCGGAAGATCGGCGGCAGGAAGTTGTCGAAGGCGTCGCACGAGGTGAGCACGAGCCGGCCGACACGCTCGGGATGCTCGGTGACGACGACCTGGGCAATCGCGCCGCCGGTATCGTTGGCAACGAGTGTCGCGGCGCGAAGGTCGAGCGCCGCGAGGAACTCCGCGACCAGCCGTGCCAGGCCGGCGATCGACAGATCGGCATCGGGCGCGCAGGCGATCTCGTGCGAGCCGAGCGGCAGGTCGGGCGTGATGCAGCGGTGGGTGCGGGCGATCGTCGGCACGACGTTGCGCCAGAGATCGCCGTTCACGAGGAGCCCGTGGAGGAAGACGACCGGGTCGCCCGAGCCCCGCTCGCGATAGCGCACCACCCCAGTGGACAATCGCGCTTCCCGTACCTCACCGAGCGTGCTCGATAGCGACATGGCCGTGGCCCTCCTTCGTTGCGACAGCGAAACGATCGCCCATGCTTTTATGCGCCTCGGCGCCTCGCTCGCGCCAGGTGATGCCGAGGCGACACGTGAGCCATCCAACCACCGTGCCAAGACCCGGAGAGCGCGCGGAGCGCGGTGGATGGGCGGGGATGCGCCGGTGGCGTGGCCGTCCTGCCTCAGGGCGTGTTGCGCCTGCGCCACGGCAGAGCCGCCTTCGAGGACTTCAGGCTCGATTCTTCGATTCACTCGAGGCGCCGGCCCTAGCGCCGTGCGCCGGCACCCGTCGCAGGCGAGACGCTGGGAGCTCGCTGGCTCAGCGCGGCTCGGTGACCACCACGGACGCCAAGCCCCCTGCGGGCACGACGACCTCGTGGCTGCGCTCGGCCTCGGGGCTGCCGGCGAGCTCGACCTCCACGGTGTGCGCGCCCGGGGGCAGCGCCACGCGTGCGGCGAGCACGCGGGCGGGCAGGAGGGTCCAGGAGCGGGTGTCCGGACGGTCCAGGGCGACGAGCGCGCTCTCGGCGAGGATCGCCACCACGGTGCCGAGCGCGTCGCTTCCGGCGGACCCTGCGGCGCGGGCGCCCTCGGCAACGGCGGCTCTTGCCGCCATGCGGCTCAGCGCCGCCGCGAAGATGGCCGGTCGTGCCGCGTCGTACTCCGTTCGCACCGCCGCATCGAGATCGGCCACCACGTCGAGGGGCTGCTCCTCGCCATCTACCAAGACCCGAACCGAGCCGAGCGTGCTGGGTGATTCGGCGAGCTCCGGATACACGAGCACCTTCGCCACCCCGTACTCGAGCCACTTCCAGTCACCCGTCGCGAACGTGCCGGCGGTGGCGATGGCGGCGCCGACGGGAATCCGCTCCGGCACCTTGTGCGGCACGCGGCCGAGCGCCAGCACCACCAGCAGCTCGCCGGGACGGGCCGCGCGCCGGCTCCGGGCCGGACCCTGCTGCTCGAGCAGGCGGCGGAGGTTCGTGCCGCGGTACGGGTACGTGGCGGCGAGGCGGCGCACCGGCTGCGCGAGCGATGGGAGATCCCCGGCGGCGAGCGCCTCGTCGTAGTAGCGCAGCGCGCGGTCGCCCTCGCCGAGGTGCTCGAAGACGACGCCGGCGAGGTAGGACCCGAGCGCCGCCGGCCGCACCGCTTCGATGCCCTCGGTGGCGAGGTACTCGCGCATGACGGTGAAGCGGCGTGCCTCCACCGCCGCCCCAGCGAGATCGCCGACCGCCAGGTAGTTCAGTAGATTGATGGCATTCAGCGCTAGGCGCTCGCTCGGCGGTGCCCGGTACTTCCGTACGCTGTCGCTGTAGAGATACTTGCCGAGCGCGCCGATGCCGTCGGCGGTCAGGTCGAGCAGCTCGATCTCTTGTTCCGCCGCGGTGAGGTCACGCCGGCTCGAAGCGTAGTGGCCCTGCGCCTGGAGCAGCGTGCCGCGCTCGAGGACCACGAGCGGGCGATTCCCCCCGAACCGGTCGGGAAGGTCGTCGGCGGAATCCACGCCGAGCGCGCCGTTCATCGACGCGATGGCGCTCGTGTAGTCGCCGAGCGAGGCGGCGTCGCGCGCGCCCCGCAGGCGATCGGTGTACGTGGCGCACGCGGAGATCGCCGCCGCGCCGAGCAGCGCCAGCGCAGCCGCGCGCCGGCTCCCGGGCTGGCCGCCGCAGCTCATTCGAAGGCTCGACGTGCGCCTAGCGCTGCAGCGCCTTCGTGCGCGCGACCTCGTTCTGGAAGCGGATCAGGCCCGTCTCGATGTCGAGGACCTGGAGAAACAGCGTGTACTGGACCCGCCGCATGTTGCTCAGCTTCTCGTCGACCCCGGTGATCTTGCCGGTGAAGAAGTACTGCGCCCCGAGCTGGTGCCCGAGCCGCTGTGCCGAGCTCGGATCGTACATGGCGCCATGCTGGATGCCGATCTCGCGTGCCAGCTCGTCCTGACGGTCGCGGGCGACCACCTGCACGTCGCCGGTGTTGACGAGCGCCGTCTCGATCGAGGAGAGCAGCGTGAGCATCTGATCGTCGAGGTGCTGCGTGGTCGCGTTCTGGATCGGCCAGATGGCGACGACTGGCGGCCGGGGCGCGCTCTTCACCCGCTGCTGCCAGAACGCCGAGGCCTCCATTCGCGACAGATAGTCGGACACGAGATACGTGATGTCGTCGCGGTCGAGGGTGACGCTCATCGCGGGCCGATCGAGGTCCGGCCGCGCGGTGCCCTCACCACCCCGGTAGGCGCGTGGCGCGCAGCCCACTGCCAGGGTAAGCAGGCTGAGCAGGGCGAGCAGTGCAGCGGGCGCCGCGGCCGCGAGAGGTGCAGGAAGGCTCGGTCTCGGTGACATCAGAAGAATCCTCCGATCGCCGCGAACGGCAGCAGCGCGATGTCGAGCGGGATCGACAGCGGCAGGAGCAGGACCTTTACCGGCACCACCATGGTCGAGGTGGTGACACCCCGGGTGAGGCCGAAGATGTAGGACGCGTCGTAGGCCGGCTCGGGCTCGGGGGGCAGCGGCTCGTAACGCGGCTGGAGCTCGCGTGGCTCCGTGCCGTGGGTGGAATCTCCGGCCTGAGCCAGCTCGAGCGGCGGGTCGGATCGCTCCGCGGCGCGAGCCCGTGCGGGCGCCGCCAGGCACATCACCGCCGCCAAGGCAGTGGCGAGGGCCAGCGTGGCGTATGGGTGCCGCCATGCGGACCGCTGCGCGTGTCTCGGAGCACCGCTGATCATTGGTTGTCCTTGAACCATTTTTGCTCTGCCTTCGTCGTCCGCGCTGCGTCTGTCCATGGCGGTCGGCGGGCTCTGCCCGTCTGCCGTCCCTCCCTTCAACACGTCACGGCGCGAGGGGTCACGCTCGGCGGCGCCGGCGGCTTCGCCCCGCGACCGCGTCGCGGGTACGCGCTTCGAGGTTCGGGCACAGGAAGAAGCGTACCCGACGACCGCGTGGGTCACAACGATGCGGGCCGGGACGAGGCCGTACCGGTACGGGGGAAAAAGGACCCGCATACAGCCCGCCCGGTCGTTTTTGCCCGGCGGTGATGGTAGCTGTTGGGCGTGACGTCGCGAGGGAGACCCCAGAGCATCGGGGCGTACCTGATCGAGCGGCTCTGCGCGCACGGCGTGCGTCACGTCTTTGGCATTCCCGGCGACTACGTGCTCGGCTTCTTCGACCTGCTGCTGGAGAGCGAGATCCGGATCATTAACACCTGCGACGAACAGGGCGCCGGCTTCGCGGCCGACGCGTACGCTCGCGTCCGCGGTCTTGGCGCGGTCTGCATCACCTACTGCGTCGGCGGCCTGAAGGTCGCCAACACCACCGCGGAGGCCTTTGCCGAGAAGTCGCCCGTCGTGGTCATCAGCGGCGCCCCGGGCATGAAGGAGCGGGAGAAGAACCCGCTATTACATCACAAGGTGCGCGAGTTCGACACGCAGAAGAAGGTGTTCGAGCAGCTCACCGTCGCCTCCACCGTCCTCGCCGATCCGCAGATCGCCTTCCAGGAAATCGACCGCGTGCTCCATGCGGCGTTGCGCTACAAGCGCCCGGTGTACATCGAGCTGCCGCGCGACGTCGTCGCGCTCCCCGGCATCCCGCACCATCGGGCGGCCGAGCTGCACGAGAGATCGAGCCCCGAGGCGTTGCGCGCCGCCCTCGCCGAGGCCGTGGCGATGATCAACGAGGCGCGCAAGCCGGTCATCCTCGCCGACGTGGAAGTGCACCGCTTCGGGCTCCAGGACGAGCTGCTGCGGCTCGCCCGCAAGACCAACATGCCCGTGGCCGCGACGATCCTCGGCAAGTCGGTCATCGGCGAACAGCATCCGTTCTACCTCGGCGTCTACGAGGGGGCGATGGGCCGCGAGGACGTGCGCCAGTACGTCGAGTCGAGCGACTGCGTCATCATGCTCGGCGCCTTCATGACCGACATCAACCTCGGCATCTACACCGCGCGGCTCGACCCTGCGCGCTCGATCTACGCCACCAGCGAGAAGCTCTCGATCCGCTACCACAGCTACGACGAGGTGAGCTTCACGGACTTCGTCCGCGGCTTGCTACGAGCGCGGCTGCGCCGCCGGGCGCTCGGCGCGATTCCGCGGCCGCGGCCGAAGGCGGGCGCTGGGTCGGGGCGGAAGGACGGGCGGGCGGCGACGTTCGCCCCCGTCGCTAAGCGCCCGGTGACCGTCCTGCGGCTCTTCGAGCGCCTCAATGCCTTCCTCGACGAGGATACCGTGGTCGTCGCTGACGTGGGGGACAGTCTATTCGGCGCTGCCGATCTCTTCATCCACCAGCGCACCGAGTTTCTCGGCGCGGCCTACTATGCGTCGATGGGCTTCGCGGTGCCGGCGGCGATCGGCGCCCAGCTGGCCGATCCGAAGCTGCGGCCGCTGGTGCTGGTGGGCGACGGCGCCTTCCAGATGACCGGCATGGAGCTGTCCACGGCGGTCCGGTATCGCCTCAACCCGATCGTGGTGGTGCTCAACAACGCGGGGTACGGCACCGAGCGGCAGATCCACGACGGGCCGTACAACGACCTGCTCGTCTGGCGCTATCACCGGGTGCCGGAGCTGCTGGGCGCCGGGCGCGGCTTCGCGGTAGAGACCGAAGATCAGCTCGATCGGGCGCTGCAAGATGCCCGGGCGCACACCGAGAGCTTCTGTCTGCTCGATGTGCGCCTCGACGCGCACGACCGCTCACCGGCCCTGCAGCGCCTCGCCGCCCGGCTGGCGGAACGGCTCTGACGACGCGCGCCAGTCCCGCTTGTCGTGCGTGCCGTTTCCCACCCGCTTGATCACGGGCAGTCGTTGTCGGCGCCGTTACTGATCCAGGTACGGATCGCGTCGCGCACCTCTTCCGGCAGTTCGCTGCCGGGGGGTCCGAGGGGCATCTGCGAGCCGCAGAATCCCCCCTGACACATCAGGGCGAACCACGCCTGCGTCCCGTCGAGCTTGTGCATCAGCCAGCTGTTGGCGGGATCGCCGGGCTCGACCCGATTCATGGAGAGGTGCTCGGTGCTCGCCGTGCCGACCAGGCTTGCGTGTCCGGTGTCGCAGTCATCGAGGCCGGTGAGGCCCGCCTGGTTGCCGTGGCAGCCGCCGCACGTCGGCCCGATCACCTCGGCCTGGATGGCCGACCACAGCGGCGGTAGCGAGGTCGTCGTGGTCGAGGTCGTTGGGGTGGTGGTGGCCGTCGTGGTCGTCGGCTCATCGGAGAGAGCCACCAGCACATCCCCGTCGTCGCGCACGAAGGGCCGCGAGTACGCCGCACCCCAGCAGACGTCGCCCGACGTCTTCTGCAGCTGGACGTGGAGCACCCCGTCCAGGGTCGAGAGATCCGGCAGGCCGAGGCGACTTCCTCGGCCCCTGACGGTGATCCTGGCCTGGCCGTCGTCAGGTCCCTCCAGCAGCCGGAGTGTCGCCAGACCGTCGGGCGTGAGCTGCCCGTCCCGGTAGGAGAATCCCTTGGTGATCTCCTTCCAGCAGGGTGCGATGCCGCAGGGTCCGCCGATGTCGCCGGCCGGCGCGGCAAAGCTCTGCACCAGCGTCGTGTCGTTGTAGAGGCAGAGCTCGTAACCCTCGGTCGTGAGCGGGTCGCCGAACTCGGCCTTGAGGGTGGCGGTTCCCTTGGCCCATTTCCACGCCAGGCGATCGCCCTCCGGCGAGTCGGCCTGCACGAGCCGCAGGCGCGAGCGTCCCGCCAGGATGGGCGGCCGGCACGCCTCCGGCTCGGGGCTGCAGGTCGATGCGCCGCTGTTCTCCATCAGCTTGACGTAGTCGGCGATCTCGTCGAACAGCGTCAGGTCGAGATCCCCGTCGTTGTCGAAATCGATCAGCACGGCACACGACGGGTTGTTGAGGGCCGGGATCTGCTCGACCAGGGTGAAGTCGCCCGTGCCGTCGTTGCGGAACCAGCGCCAGAAGCCGCCGCCGAAGCTCGACACCACCATGTCGGGATCGCCGTCGCCGTCGAGATCGCCGAGATCGACCGCCGGTACGTGCGAGCCGATGGAGACGATGTCCACTGGCGCCCACGTCCCGTCGCCCTGGCCGAACAGCACGCCGACGGTGCCGGTGCCGTCGTTGGCGGTGGCGGCATCGAGGTCGCCGTCGCCGTTCACGTCGCCGACCACCACGACCCAGGTGAGGCCGCCGGTGTCCTCGGGTGGTCCGGCGGCGGTGAAGGTGCCGTTGCCGTTTCCGAGCAGCGTCACGATCTCGCCGTCGTTGCGTCCGGCGAGGACGAGGTCCGTGATCCCGTCGCGGTCCATGTCGGCGGCCGTGAGCCCGTACTCGCCGTTCACCCCGCCGTCGAAGAAGGTGGGCGCGCCGAACACGCCGGCGCCGTTGTTGAGCATGAGGGAGAGATCGTTCGACCCGACGTTGGCGTTGACGATGTCGAGGTCGGCGTCGCCGTCGACGTCGATCGGGGTGATGCCGTGCGGCTCCGTGCCCTCCGGAAGCTGGATCTCCTGAACCGACGAGAACGTGCCATCGCCCGCGCCGAGCAGGACCCAGACGTTGTCGTCCATGGCGGCGGCGACGCACAGATCCATGCGGCCGTCGTTGTCGAAGTCCGCCGGCTCGTTGGGGCTCGCCTCGAGGCCGATGTCCTCGGGCGGCAGCATTGGTCCGTAGAGCCCGCTGCCGTCGGCGCGGTTCAAGAATACCCGGACGTCACCGCTCACCTCGTTGATCGTCGCCAGGTCGAGGAACCGGTCGCCGTTGAGGTCGGCCGCCGAGGCACCGTAGATACGGGTCTGCGAGCCCGTCCGGTTGGAGAATCGGTCGATCTCCTTGAACGTTGCGACACTCGCGACGACCGCGGTGGTGAACTGGTAGGCATAGCCCTCGGCCCGGAGCGCCGACGCATCGGCCCCGCGGATGTCGTGCGACAGGTTCACGAACACCATCTCACCCGCCGAGAACGGGTCGTTCGGGGTGAGCTTGGCGATGCGATTCCCGTTCTCGAAAGAGTAGGCGCCACTCGCTGTGCCGCTCCAGCGGCCGACCACGCGGAACGTGTCGGCGTTGATCGTGGCGGGGTTGACCGGCCGGTCGAACTCGATCGAGATCGCCGCGTCGGTCGCGGCGGTATCGTTGAGCCCCGGCGTGGTGGAGACCACGTGGATCTGGGCGTGCGCGTCGGCGGCGAGCGCGAGCGTTGTGACCACGGTGGCGAGGGCGAGCAGGTGAAGTCGCATGGGGAAACCTCCGGCGATCGCGGGTCGGCACCTTATCGCCCAGGGCGCAGCGGTACTGCAAGCGGGAATCGTTGGCGACGCGGGCCGCGGCACCGGTCGGCCCCGGCCGGCGATCCTCGTGTGAACATTCCGGTGTCGTCGTTGCGGCCAAGCGGACATCGGCCAGCGCGCGAAGCGGCGATCGGATCGCGCTGGCGTTCTTGGGCGTGCCGGGGCTAAGCTGGCGCCGGCGATTCGGGCGAGGGGCACGGGCAAGCGTACGCACCCATCCCGATGGCATCATCGTATCGCATGGCGCGCAACGCACACACGGCGCGCATCGCACGCCTGGCGCGATGGGCGGCGCTCGGCGTTTCCGCCTACCTGGTGCTCGCGTACCTCGTGCTGCCGACCTTTTGGCGCCACTACGAGCACCTCCCGGCGATGGCGACGATGCCGAAGGTGACGCGCGCGGCGAACGGGCTGCCGGGTGATCCGCTGAACGTGGCGCTGGTCGGTACCGATGCCGAGGTGCATCGCGCGTTTGCCGCGGTGGACTGGCGTCCCGCCGATCCGATTACGCTGCGCAGTAGCCTCGGCATTGCCGAGAGCGTCGTGCTCGATCGACCCGACCCGGCGGCGCCCGTTAGCAGCCTCTTCCTGTTCGGGCGGCGCCAGGACCTTGCCTTCGAGAAGGACATCGGCGGTAACGCCCGGGAGCGCAACCACGTCCGCCTCTGGCGCACGCAGCTCCGGGTCGCCGGCGATCGGCCCCTCTGGGTTGGCGCCGCCACCTTCGACCGCGGCGTGGGCCTCAGCCACACCACCGGGCAGATCACGCACCACATCGCCGCTGACATCGACGCCGAGCGGGACACGCTGGTGCGCGACCTCGAGGTGGGCGAGCAGCTGAAAACACTCTACTACGTTACCGGGATCGGGCCGACCGTGGACGGCCACAACGGAGGCGGCGATCGCTACTTCACCGACGGCGAGCTCGCCGTTGCGGTCCTGGCGCCCGCGGACACCGTGCGGGGTGGGCCGCCCGAGACACTACCGAGCCCGACCCCAGTGGTGATCAAGAACTATCTCTGGTCGTGGATCCGTCCCGCGCTCGGCGCCGGCACCGGTTCTGACGCAGCGTCTGGCACCGACGGTCGGGAGTGATCTGCAGCTTGGCGGGGGGATCGGCTCACCGCCGGTCGAACGAGCGCGCGAAGAGTCCTTCGATGGCCGCGCGTCCGGTCTCCGACAGAAAACGGGTGCCGGTGCCGGTGAAGCGCTCGTGCCCGACCACCGGATCGGCTGCCGCCTCCCACTGGTCCGCGGTCCAGCGGAACCAGCGGCTCCGATCCTGGTCGAAGACGAAGAGCGGCTTGTCGCAGAGCTTGGCGAACTCCGCGCCCCAGCCCGTTCCCCCCTTCACCGTGCCGTTGTCGAGGATCTTGCCGATGACGTAGATCTCCTGGCCGCTGTTCACTTGGTGCCAGATGCTCTGGAGCACCTTCTTGAAGAGCGGCGTGTCCGGATAGCGCCGGTTCATGAGCTTGCTCACGTAGGCGAGGCTCACGTCGCCGCGGCGCAGCTCGGCGTTGGTGAGCACGCGAATCCCGCGCCGGCGGGCATCGTTGTGCCCCTCGAACGTGAAGTTCACTTCCTCGATCCCGTGTCGTTCGGCGGCGGCGCCGAACTCCGCCTCTGCGCCGCTGGCGGCACCGCTGAAGAGAATGCAGCCCTCGCGCTTCACGGTAGTCCTCCTCCCGCCCGGCACTTGTCGCCGATCGGGCACGCATCGTCAACCGGACGCCGCCATCCTCACTCGACGTAGCCGAGGGCGCGCAAGCGAGCCTTGTCTTCGGGACTGATCTGCTGCGGGACGTGCGGGTGGCCGTCGACCCGCTCGCGCCACGCCCGCAGCTCCGCGCCGAGCGCATCGGCGGTGGCGGGATGCTGCTCGCGAACGTTGCGAGTCTCGCCGGGGTCGGCCGACAGGTCGAACAACTCGGGCGTGCCGTCCGTCTCGATGTACTTCCAGCGCCCGCGCCGGATGCCGAACATCGGATCACTGACATCCCAGCCACGATGTTCGGGCGTGTCATACGGTCGCCGCTGGAAGAACAGGGGCCGGTCCTGGGCGACGTCGCCGTCGGCGCGCAACGCCTGCGACGGCGATCCCGTCCCGGTGGGCATCGGCTCGAGGTCGAGCAGGGCCAGCACGGTCGGGGCGATGTCGATGAGACCCACGGGCGCGAGCACGCGGCGGCCGCTGGGAAGACGCGCCGGCCAGCGCATGATCAGCGCGGCGCGGACCAGCTCCTCGTGCAGGTGCACGCCGTGCGCCATCCAACCCCGCTGCATCAGCCCCTCGCCGTGATCCGTCGCGACGACCACGAGGGTTCTCTCACGCCCGAGCCTATCGTCGAGGTAGTCGACCAGACGGCCGACCTGATCGTCGACGAAGCGGATCTCGGCATCGTAGGCGAGGGTGCGCTCGCGAGCATCCTCGTCATCGTCGGGCGCCCCTCGTCCGCCGCGCGCGGGAGCCTTTGCCGCGTCCTGCAGGAGACGACGCTGGGCGGGCGGCGGGTCGAAGGGATGGTGAGGGTCGAAGTAGTGCACCCACAGAAAGAACGGCCCGCTGTCGCCGTTCGCGCGCAGCCAGGCGACTGCCCGCTCCGTCGTCTCGTCGGCTCGCCGGTCGAAGTGCCCGACGCCTTTGCTGTCTTCCCACTCCTCGACGACCACCGACGAGTTCGCGGCGGTGAAGTCGTCGTCGTAGTGGGCAAATCCCCGGCCCAGCCCGAACTGCTTCGCCAGCACGTAGCTGCTGACGATGGCCGCCGTGCGATAGCCCGCGCCCTGCAAGGCCGTCGCGAGGGTGGGGCGGCTCGCCTCGAGCACGTGGCCGTTCTTCAGGACGCCATGCTCGCTCGGGTAGGTCGCGGTGAAGAGCGAGGCGTGCGCGGGCGCGGTAGTCGGCGTCGGTGTGTAGGCCGCCTCGAACAGGATGCCCTCCCGCGCAAGGCCATCGATGAAGGGCGTCGTCGGGCGGCCATAGCCGTAGCTCGAGAAGTGATCCGCTCGGGCCGTGTCGATGGTGATGAGCAGTACGCTCGGCGCTACGCCCGGACGCTCGGCGCGGCCGCATCCCAGCCCCCAGGTTGCGACGACCGCCATCGCCCCCGCGAGGGCGCCGCGCCCTGACCACAGCACGCGTTCCCAGGCCATCGTCCCTATCTATGCCAAGGGAATGCGGAACAGTGAAGTGTCGGTCCAGCGGGCGGGCTCCGGTGCCGGAGTCGAGGCGGCGAGAAGCTGGTGCGACTAGCCGACGACGGCGAGACCCGACCGTGCGGCGCGAACGGCGAGCACAGCGCCCGCGAGCTCAGCTGCAGGTGCTGCCGGCGAGATCAGAGCGGGCACGCCGCTCGCCGCCCCCGGGTTTCCTTGCGCCCCGAGGCTAGTCGCACACGAGGACGAAGCTGTCCTTGTCGCGCCGCCCGGTGGTCGACTGGACGTTCAGCACGAACTTCTGTTTGAAGGGCCGCCCGCCCTTGCCCAGGGTGTGGCCCGCCGGCGTCACGAGAGAGATCGCCGGCGCGCAGCGGTTGCCGCCCATCGCCTCGGTGCGCGCGGCCAGCACCACGCCCTTGCGCCGGACCTCGAGGCCCATCGCCGCGAACGCCTCCTCGAGACGCTCGGCATTGATACGGCCGGCCACGGATTTCACGCTCGGCTGCACCACCTCGATGCCGCCGACGCTCGCCGGCGCGCAGCTCGGTAGCCGCGGATCGAGGTTGGCGAAGCAGGGCGCGACACCGAACGTGCACACGCCGTCGCGGCTACCGTCCTCGTCACACGCCGGATCGCCGTCGGTGCAGCGTAGCTGGCTCTTGAGCTTCGAGCCGCGCGCATTGAACGACAGCGGGCCGGTGCTGGCGAACTCGAGCAGGCAGTCCGTCTTGCGGTTGCCGCCGCCGGCGATGCAGCGGCCGGGGGCCGGCGCGCTGCACTGGCAGGCGTCGCCGATCCCGTCGCCGTTGCCGTCGGTCTGCGACGGATCGGCGAAATCCGGGCACAGGTCGGTGGCGTCGCAGAAGCCGTCGCCGTCGCCGTCGGCGAGCGCGTCGCCGACACACCGGCCGGCCGAGCACGTATCGGTTTCGGTGCACACGTCGCCGTCGTCGCACGGCGTCCCATCCGGCTTGGTGAGCCCGGAGCACGTGCCGGTCGCCGGATCGCAGCTGCTGCGCTCGTGGCACTGATCGGGGGCGCCGCAGACGATCGGGTTGGCGCCGCGGCAGAGCCCGGCTTGGCACGTATCGGTGCGGGTGCAGCGGTTGCCGTCGTCGCAGGCCATGCCATCCGGCTGCGCCGCCGTCACGCACGCGTCCTCGGCCTCGTTGCACGCGGTGCGGCTGCACGGATCGGCGCTCGGCGCGCAGGCGCGCGGCGTGCCCACGCAGGCGCCGGCGCGGCAGGCATCGTCGACGGTGCAGAAGGTGCCGTCGTCGCAGGCGCTGCCGTCCGCCTTGCTCGGGGTCGAGCACGTGCCGGTGGCCGGGTCGCAGGTGCCGGCCTCATGGCACTGATCGGCGGTGCAGACGACCGCGGTGCCGGCGCAGGCGCCCGCCTGACAGGTGTCGTTCCGGGTGCAGCGGTCGCCGTCGTCGCAGGCCGTGCCATCCGGCTGAGTCGCCGTCACACACGTGTCCTCGGCCTCGTCGCACGCGGTGTGGCTGCACGGCCCGGCGCCCGGCGCGCAAACGCGCGGCGTGCCCGCGCAGACGCCGGCGCGGCAGGCGTCGTCGACGGTGCAGAAGGCGCCGTCGTCGCAGGCGCTGCCGTCGGCCTTGCTCGGGCTCGGGCAGGCGCCGGTGGCGGGGTCGCAGGTGCCGGCGTCGTGGCACTGATCGGCGGCGGTGCAGACGACCGCGGTGCCGGCGCAGGCGCCGGCCTGGCAGGCGTCGTTCCGGGTGCAGCGGTCGCCGTCGTCGCAGGCGCTGCCGTCGGTCTTGCTCGGGCTCGAGCACGCGCCGGTCGCCGGGTCGCAAGTGCCGGCGTCATGGCACAGGTCGGCGGCGGCGCAGACGACCGCGCTGCCGGCGCAGGTGCCGGCCTGGCAGGCGTCGTTCCGGGTGCAGCGGTCGCCGTCGTCGCAGGCGCTGCCGTCGGTCTTGCTCGGGCTCGAGCACGTGCCGGTGGCCGGGTCGCAGATGCCGGCGTCATGGCACTGATCGGCGGCCGCACAGGTGATGAGATCCGTGCCGAGACAGGCGCCGGCATCGCACGCATCAATGCGCGTGCAGGCGTCGCCGTCGTCGCATGGCGCGCCGTCGGCCGCCGTGAGCATGGAGCAGAGGCCCGTCGCCGGGTCGCAGGCGCCGGCGATGTGGCACTGGTCGATGGCGCCGCAGACGACCGGATCGCTACCCGTGCAGGCGCCGGCCTGGCAGGTGTCGGTCTGGGTGCAGCGGTCGGCGTCGTCGCACGGCGTGCCGTCGGTGGCTGGCGGATCGGAGCAGAGGCCGGTGGCCGGGTCGCAGACGCCGATCGCGTGGCACTGGTCGCTGGCGGCGCACACGACCGGATCCGTGCCGACACACGCACCGGTTAGGCACAGGTCGCCGCGGGTGCACGCGTTGCCGTCGTCACACGCCGTCCCGTCCGGCAGCGCCGGGGTGATGCACTGCCTGGTTGCCGGATCGCACACCGCCGTGTGGCACTGATCCGGCGGCGTGCAGATCACCGGATTGAGGCCGATGCACGCGCCGTTCTGGCAGGTATCCGGTCCGGAGCACGCGTTGCCGTCGTCGCACGCCGTGCCGGCGAACACGACGAGCTCGGGCTGTCCGGCGGCGGCCTCCCGCGAGCGGTACACCACCATGTTGCTGGAGATGGGCTCGATGCCGAAGCTGTAGAGGCCGTCACCGCCGATGGCCGCGGTCACGTCGACCTCGACGATCTGCCCCGGCGTCACCGCTCCGAGGTGTGCGTGCAGCGCGCCGTCGATCGGCGGCCGAGTGGCGTGCGTCATCGTGAGCTCATCCCACGTCGTGTTGGTCATGCTCTTGATCTCGCCGCCATCGTCGCCGCCGGCGCTCTGGTCGGTATCGACGTGGAGCCGCAGGACGGCGCGGGCGACGGGGAGATTGCCGAGGCCGTTGACGTCGAAGCGGAGATAGACGCGCCTTCGCGGGCTGCGATCGAGGTTGAGTCCTTGATTGGTGCCGAAGTTCACCGCCGGGAGATCGGCATCGGTGCAGGTGTCGGCCACGGCGGCGAAGGTCAAGAAGGCACCGTCCGGAGCGATGGGATCCGAGCACAGGCCCGTCACCGGATCGCAGATCCCGGCGTCGTGGCACTGATCGGACGGCGTGCAGACGACCGGGTCGGTGCCGACGCAGCTGCCGGCCCGGCAGGCATCCGTCTGCGTGCAGCGGTTGGCATCGTCACACGGCGTGCCGTCGGCGGCCGGCGGCGTCGAGCACGCGCCTGTAGCCGGATCGCAGACGCCGCTCGTATGGCACTGGTCGATGGCGGTGCTGCAATCGACCGGGGTGGCGCCGACGCAGATACCGGCCTGGCAGGTGTCGGTCTGAGTGCAGCGATTGCCGTCATCGCACGGGGCGCCGTCGCCCGCCACGGGATTCGAGCACAGCCCGGTCGCGGAGTCGCACGTGCCGGCGGTGTGGCACGCATCGATCGCGGCGCACACGACGGGGTCGGCGCCGGTGCACCTGCCGGCCTGGCAGCTGTCGGTCTGCGTGCAGCGGTCGCCATCATCGCACGGCGTGCCGTTCGCGGCCGGCGTCTCGGCGCAGAGGCCCGTCGCCGGATCGCAGGCGTTGCTGTGGCACTGATCGCCCGGGGTGCACACAACAGTGTCGGTGCCGGCGCAGGCGCCGGCCTGGCAGGTGTCGCTCTGGGTGCAGCGGTTGCCGTCGTCGCAGGGCGACCCATTTCCCGCCTGCGGGTTGGAGCACGTGCCGGTGGCGGGATCGCAGGTGCCGGCGGTGTGGCACTGGTCGATCGCGGCGCAGACGACGGGGCTCGAGCCCGTGCAGGCGCCGGCCTGACACGTGTCGATCCGGGTGCAGCCGTCGCCGTCATTGCACTGCGTGCCGTCGGCGAGCGCTGGATCGGAGCACAGGCCGGTGGCCGGATCACAGGCGCCGGCTGCATGGCACTGATCGGCGGCCGTGCACAGGACCGGGTCGCTGCCGGTGCAGACCCCGGCCTGGCAGGTGTCCGTCTGGGTGCAGCGGTTGCCATCGTCACACGGCGTACCGTTGGCGAGCGCCGGATCGGAGCACAGGCCGGTGGCCGGATCACAGGTGCCGGCTGCATGGCACTGATCGGCGGCCGTGCACACGACCAGGTTGGCGCCGGCGCAGGCGCCGGCCTGGCAGGTGTCGGTCCGGGTACAGAGATCACCGTCGTCGCACGGCGTGCCGTTGGCCAGCGCCGGGTCGGAGCACAGGCCGGTGGCGGGATTGCAGGTGCCGGCGGCGTGGCATTGATCGGCGGCCGTGCACACGACCGGGTTGGCGCCGGTGCAGGCGCCGGCCTGGCAGGTGTCGCTCTGGGTGCAACGATTGCCGTCGTCACACGGTGTGCCGTTGGCCAGTGCCGGGTCGGAGCACAGGCCGGTGGCGGGGTCGCAGGTGCCGGCCGTATGGCACTGATCGGCGGCGAGGCAGACGACCGGATTGGTGCCGGTGCAGGCGCCGGCCTGGCAGCTGTCGCTCTGCGTGCAGCGGTTGCCGTCCTCGCAGGCGGTGCCGTCGGCGAGCGCCGGGTCGGAGCATACGCCGGTGGCCGGATCGCAGATGCCGGCCGCATGGCACTGGTCGCTGGCGAGGCACACGACGTCGTCGGTGCCGATGCACGCCCCGCTCAGGCAGATGTCGGTCCGCGTGCACAGATCGGCGTCGTCGCACGTGGTGCCGTCGGCGACCACGGGTTGCGAGCAGCGGCCGGTGGTGGGATCGCACACGCCGGCGGCGCGGCAGTCGGCGGTCGCGGTGCAGACGACCGGGTCGCCGCCCACGCACAGGCCAGCGATACAGGTGTCGGTCTCGGTGCAGCGGTCGCCGTCGTCACACGGTGTGCCGTCCGCAATCGGCGCATCGATGCACTGGCCGGTGGCCGGATCGCAGGTGCCGGCCGCCTGGCACTGATCGGCAGCCGCGCACACGACCGGATCGAGGCCAACGCACGCTCCCGCGAGGCAGACGTCGAGCGTCGTGCAGCCATCGCCGTCGTCGCACGCCGTCCCGTCGCTGACCGGCGGGTTCGAGCAGAGCCCCGTCAGCGGATCGCAGATGCCGGCGACGTGGCACTGATCCGCCGGCGCGCAGACGACGGGATTCTCGCCGGCGCAGAGGTCGCGGCACAGGTTGCCGAACACTGCCACGGCGTTGTCGGTCTTGCCGGCGACGTAGACGCTGGCGCTCTCGGGGCTCACGACGACGGCGGTGGCGCCGCCGAGGCCGTTTACGGTGACGCCGTCCACGACGTCGCCGTCGGTGTAGAACTGCGAGATGAAGGTGAGGCGGCCCGTAGTGCGGTCGCGGCCAAAGGTGGCGAGCGTATGGTCCTCGTCCCCGACCACGTACACGAACTCGTCGTTCGGGCTGATCGCCAGGGACTCCGCACCCGCGATGCCACCGACTCCGGCGACACCGTCCTTGTGTAGCTCGCCGGTGAGGAAGGTGAGGGCGCCGGTCGCGGCGTTGCGCGTGAACACCACCACCGCATTCTCCCCGCCGCTCGCGGTATAGACGTGCGCGCCGTCGTGGCTCACCGCGACACTCTGGATCTCGCTCAGGCCATCCACCCCGAGGTTATCCGTCTTGATCTCCACGAACGTCAGCGCGCCGGTGGTGGCGTTGCGCGCGTAGGTCACCAGACTGTCCTGGGCGTTGGCCGCGACGTACAGGCTGGCGCCGTTGGGGCTGATGGCGATGGCCTCGGCGCCCATGAGCCTGCTCGAATCGACCACGGCGGTCTCGAAGGTGAGGGCGCCGGTGGTCGGGTTGCGGCGGAAGATGGCGACGGCGTCGTCGTCCGGACCGGCGACGTAGACGTGGGCGCCGTCGGGGCTGACCGTGACGGCATGGGCGCCGCCGAGGCCGCTCACCGTCCTGCCGTTTGCCGGCTCAAGCATGCCGTTCTCGCGCACGCCGAGGAAGGTGAGTGCACCCGTGGCCGGGTCGCGCCGGAAAGCGGCCACCGCATCGTCCCTCTGGGCGGCGGCGTAGAGGCTCTGGCCGTCGGGGCTGAGCGCCAGGCCGCGGATCTCCGTAAGGCCGCTGACGGCGCCGCCACCGGCCACCGGGTCGCCGTTGCGTACGTCGTCGAGCCAGCTCAGATGACCGGACGTGGCGCGTGCGAAGATGGCGATGGCGTTGTCACTGAGCCCGCCGGCATAGACGTGGGCGCCGTCGGGGCTGACCGCCACCGAGCGGACGTTGGCGATGCCCTGCACGCCACCCGCGAGGTTGACCTCCGCCTCGATGAACTCGAGCTTGCGCGCCGGACCGGTGTTCACGCAGGCGCCGGCCGCGTTGCAGCTGTCGGCGCCGTTGCAGCCGAGCCCGTCGTTGCACGCCGTGCCGGCGGCGAGGTTCGCGTGGGCGCAGGTGTCGAGGCTCTCGTTGCACGTGTCGGCGGTGCAGGGGCTGCCGTCGCGGCAGTCGCGCGCTACGCCGCCGGTGCAGAGCCCGGTGCCATCGCAGCGATCGCCGACCGTGCAGAAGAGGCCGTCGTTGCATGCCCTGCCCGTGGGCCGCGGCGTCGTGGTGCAGGCATCCGTCGCCTCGTTGCATGCGCCGGCGTTGCACGCGTCGCCGAAAGCCGAGCAATCGCGTGTCGAGCCGCGGCACACGCCGCCGTGGCAGACATCGCCAACGCTGCAGAAGGCGCCGTCGTCGCACGCCGTGCCGTCGGTAGCCGGCGGATCGGAGCACACGCCCGTCGCCGGGTTACAGATGCCGGCGATGTGGCACCGATCGGCGGCAGCGCAGACGACCGGCTGGCCGCCGGCGCAGGTTCCGGCGATGCACTGATCGCCGAGCGTGCAGGCGTTGGTGTCCGTGCACGGCCGGCCGTTGGCGGCCGCCGGGTTGGAGCACACGCCGGTGGCGGGATCGCACACGCCGGCGACGTGGCACTGATCGCTGGCGGTGCACACGATCGGGTTCGCCCCGGTGCAGACGCCGGTCTCGCATGCGTCGGTTCGCGTGCAGGCGTTGCCGTCGTTGCATGACGTCCCGTTCGCGGCCGGCGGGTTGGAGCAAAGCCCGGTGGCCGGATCGCAGGTGCCGGCGACGTGGCACTGATCGCTCGCGGTGCAGATGACCGCCGTTCCGCCGACGCACGTGCCTGCCTGACACGACTCGCTCTCGGTGCAGCGGTTGCCGTCGTCACACGCGGTGCCGTTCGGGGCGAGCGGATCGGAGCACACGCCGGTGGCCGGATCGCAGACACCGACGGCGTGGCACTGGTCGCTGGCGACGCAGACGACCGGATCGCTGCCGACGCAGATGCCGACCTGGCAGGTATCGGTCTGCGTGCAGCCGTTGCCGTCGTCGCACGCGGTGCCGTTGGCGGCGAGCGGGTCGGAGCACAGGCCCGTGGCCGGGTTGCACACGCCGGCGGCGTGACACTGGTCGCTCGGCGTGCAGACCACGGGATTCATCCCGGTACACGTGCCGGCCTGACACACGTCGGTCGGCGTGCACAGGCTGCCGTCGTTGCACGGCGTTCCGTTCGCCGCCGGCGGATCGGAGCACAGGCCGGTGGCCGGATCGCAGACGCCGGCCGCATGACACTGATCGCTGGCGAGGCAGGCGACGGGGTTGGTGCCGACGCACACGCCCGTCACGCAGGTGTCGCTCTGCGTGCAGCGGTTGCCGTCGTCGCACGCGGTGCCGTCGGTGGCAACAGGATCGGAGCACAGCCCGGTCGCCGGGTTGCAGACGCCCACGGCGCGGCAAGCGCCGGCGGCGACGCAGGCGACCGGAGACGCGCCGAAGCAGAGCCCGCCCTCGCAGGTGTCGGCGAGCGTGCAGCGGTCGCCGTCGTCGCAAGGCGAGCCGTCGGCGGCGAGGGGATCGGAGCACAGGCCGGTGGCCGGATCGCAGGTGCCAGCCGCATGGCACTGGTCGCTGGCGGCGCAGAGCACGACGTCCGCGCCGGTGCAGGTCCCGTTCTGGCACGCGTCGCTCCGCGTGCACAGGCTGCCGTCGTCGCACGACGTGCCGTTTGCCGCGGCCGGATCGGAGCACAGGCCGGTGGCGGGGTCACAGACGCCGGCGATGTGGCACTGATCGAACGGGTTGCACACGACTGGCGCGCCGTTGGTGCAGATGCCGGCGCTGCAGCTGTCGCCAGTGCTGCAACGATCGCCGTCGTCGCAGGGGGTGCCGTCGGCGGCGAGCGGATCGGAGCACAGCCCGGTGGCCGGATCGCAGACGCCGGCGGCGTGGCACGGATCGCTCGCGGCGCAGGCGATCGGATCGCTGCCGGTGCACACGCCACTCAGGCAGGTGTCGGTCTGCGTGCACAGGTCGGCGTCGTCGCACGGGGTCCCGTCGATGGCCGGCGGGTTCGAGCACAGGCCGGTGGCCGGATCGCAGACGCCGGCGGCGTGGCACGGATCGCTCGCGGCG